>Ga0315275_10001341_pt1 | contig 21537 bp, 27 predicted proteins | sample YL17G03_0_MG_FD_205557 | JGI IMG/M metagenome (GOLD analysis project Ga0315275, IMG submission 205557) | Sediment microbial communities from Yellowstone Lake, YNP, Wyoming, USA - YL17G03_0 | ecosystem: Environmental > Aquatic > Freshwater > Lake > Sediment | place: USA: Wyoming | collected...
GTCCATAAATCCCATGACGTTACAGGCCTACCAGAAGAGGCAGACCCTCGATGAGATCGTGAGCGCTATCCGTTCCTTTCACAGAAGAAAGATAAAGATCCACGGCATGTTTATCCTGGGGGGAGAGGATGACGGCAAAAGTGCCGTATGGGAGACCTTGAAGTTCACTATAAAGCATAAGATAGACACTATACAGATGGCGATACTTACTCCGTTCCCGGGCACGAAAGTCTATGAATCTCTCGACGCGCAGAAGAGGATCTTCACAAAAGACTGGAGTCTTTATGACGGCCAGCACGTTGTATTTAATCCGAAATTGTTATCGGCAAGAGAGCTGCAGATAAATGCTCTTCAGGCGTATACAAAATTTTATTCTCTGCACAGGGCATTTGCTTCGCTTGTTCAGCTGCACTTCAGAAATGCCATGTTCCGCTTCATAGGCCATTTTACTATCAAGGAATGGATAAAGCATAATTGTAATATGACTTGGCTGGTACCAAATAAGCCGTCCCTACTGTAGCGCTGCAGCGGCGCTATTGACAAGTCCGGAACCTGTGATATACTTTATCCCACAGCAGTAACGCAGCAATAAAAGACATATAAACCTTCGCCGACCGTAGAGTTTAATGGCGAAGGTTTTTTATTTTATTGGTACGGTCCGAGGCGATATAAATGCGGAGAGGTCCCTCGAACGCTTCTATTTGTCGCGTTCTCGGGATCAAATGCGCTCCGCGCATTTGAAAGGAGGCCCAGGGCTATATTGGCGGAGACCGATGGCGATTTTGGATCGAAAAATCAGGAGAAGCGGGGAATGGAAGGCGGGAGGATATTAAGGAATTCACAGATCATCGTTTTGGGTGTGTGTATAGCTGCGGCGACGGTCATGTCGAGCGTCATATTGTCGCAGGGGTTTTTAAAGGTGATGAAGTTCACACGCGAGCAGATCACGGTGACCGGCTCGGCGCAGAGACAGATCAGGAGCGACCTCGTCATCTGGAGGGGGACGTTCACGCGGCGCGACGCGGACCTTAAGGCGGCGCACCGGCTGCTGAAGGACGACCTTGAGAAAGTGAAGAAGTACCTTGCCGGTAAGGGTATCGGCGAGAATGAGCTGGTCGTATACCAGGTCGATACGAGCATCATTTACAGGAAGAACGAGAAGGGCAACGACACCAACGATATCCAGGGCTATCTCGTCACGCAGAACTTCGATGTCAAGTCTGCCGATGTCGCCAAGGTCACGCAGGTGTCACGGGAATCGACCGAGCTCATCGAACAGGGCATCGAGCTCGAATCCGGCTCGCCGGAGTACTTTTACACAAAACTCGACGGGCTGAAGATCGAGATGCTGGCCAGGGCGACGGAGAACGCAAAGGAGCGGGCCGCGAACATGGCCAGGGCGACCGGCAACAGGATCGGGTTCATGAGGAGCGCGAAGATGGGCGTCTTTCAGATCACGCCTGTCAACTCCACCGAGATCTCGGATTGGGGCGTCAACGACACGACGTCGCTCGATAAGCGGGTGACGGCGGTCGTGAACGTCAGCTTCGCGATCCAGTAGCAGATCAGGGAAATGGGGAATGGGGACGGTTCTATTTTTCATATAATTATATAATTATATAATTAGAACCGTCCCCTTAATCACAGATAAGGAGGAGGTGTTATGCAGAGGCAGAGAAGACCGTTAAGGGATATGTCAGCCGCGGGCAAACGCGAGGCACGTTACGGTGTATTTTTAAATATTCACCACAAGGGCGCGGACAAACATGTCATCCTCCATAAGTTGCCCTGTTTCGACTATAGGCATCTTTGCGGAAAAGGGCCGAACCCAGGCACCTTCATCTCGCACAAAGATTTTACTCATTTCCACGAGGCGGTCAAGACGGCATCAAAGTGGTCGCTGGATTGGCATGCGCACATAAAACCCTGCAGGAAATGTAAGAAGAGTTGGAAATGAATAAGATAGTGCCATGATGCGTAAAGAGTTTGAGAAGCTGGTCAGGAGCGCCCTCGAGGAACTTCCGAAGGAGTTCGCGGACATGCTTCAGAACGTGGACGTCGTCATAGAGGACGGCGTCGACATGGATATGGTAAGGAACCGCGGGCTCGGCGGGAAGGGGAGGCTCCTGGGGTTGTATCAGGGCGTTCCGCTGAGGGACAGGACCCATTATTACGGGATGGTGCTGCCGGACAAGATAACGCTCTTCCAGCATAATATCGAGCGGGCCTGCGAGTTGCAGGGCCTGAGCGTCCGCGATGAAGTGAGGCACGTCATCCAGCACGAGATCGCGCACCATTTCGGGATATCGGACGAGCGCCTGCGTGATCTGGGCATATATTAGTATTAGGGGACGTATCCCAAAGGGGCACGTCCCCTGTTTTTTAAAGATGCTTTAAATAAATAGACGAATATCGTATAATATACCCAAAATAAGCTGTAAGGCAGGACCGTGGAGAGTTGGCTGAGCGGCTGGCTTTGCGCAGCAAAGCCGCCTAACAGTCAGCAACAGTAATTTTACGGAGAGTTGGCTGAGCGGTCGAAAGCGCACGCCTCGAAAGCGTGTTATCTCGAAAGGGATACGAAGGTTCAAATCCTTCACTCTCCGCCAGTTTTGGGGAAGGTCCCCAGATCAGCAGCATAACAATACCGAAAGGCAGGAGGGGGTAGTTGTGGCAAAGAAGGTAATGGCAGTTGTAATGGCAGTGCTTATCGGATTGCCGTGCATGGCGCACGCCGGACTATTGAGCAAGGCCAAGAGCAAGGCGAAGAGCATTGGGTCCAGTGTAAGTGATACCGCAAGCGATGCGGCGGGGCAGGTTAAGTCCGGAGCGAGCCATGCGGTGTCGAGTGTCGGATCCACCGTAAGCGATACGACGGGAGACGTGGTCCAGAACGCCGGCCAAATAGTGGGAGGGGCAACTTCTGCGGCCGGGGAAGTGTATCAGGGGGTCGGTGATGGCGTATCACACGTCTCCAGCCCGGTGGGAGGCGGTATTTCGTCAGTCGGAAAAGGTATTGACAGTGGCGGTAAAGCAATCGGAAAAGGGACCAAGAAGCTTGGTAAAAAAATAAAGGGATTGGGTAATTAATTAAAGTTGCAAACTATCGAAACTATATAATCGGCGACAAGTGGCCAATGCGCCGAAGGAGAGACTGCGTTTAGAAAAGTAATGGTAAGCGTAATAGTATGCTTACTTGCCCTGCCCTGCGCGAGTTACGCAGGATTAAAGTCAGTCGTGGGCAAGGCCGCCGGAAAAGTCAAATCCACGGCCGGTAACGCCGCCGAAAAAGTCAAATCCGGAGCGAAAACCGCAGCCGGAGTGGTTGGTATAGGCAGCGGCAACTCAAATTCACAGGAGAACCAGCCATCTCCTTCCGTTTGATAATGGGCCATCCCAGAAAGGCCCGCCTGATCGATAGAGGCTACATCAGTCGGGCAGGGACACCCTACGATTGCAGGGCGTCCCCACGTGGGATGGCACCGGCAGCACACAAGTTAAAAGAAGGAGGTAGGGCATGGCAGAGGGCGAAAGCAAAGTGGTAGAAGGCGAAAGCAAACACGATAAATTCAAAAGGCTGGCTACTCCGAGAGTAACGAATGCGCTGAAGAAGATAGAGCTGATAGGCAACCTCTCGTCTTCCGGCTATGAGTATACGCCTGAAGAGGTGGAGAAGATATTCTCCGCCCTCCAGCAGACTCTCGAGAGCACGAAGAACAGGTTCTCAAAGAGCAAGAAGGAAGAGACGAAGAAGTTCGAGCTCTAAGCACGTTTAACCTGCGCGGTTGGCATGCAGTCTCTTATATGGTGAGGGAAAGGGCCGCTATCTGAAGAAGAAGATCCTGTTCCTGTTCCTGCTGCTGAGCGTCACACCGTTCATCCGTGGATGCGGGGAGACGTTCGGGTTCCCGCTGCCGGCGATGGACAACATAATAGAGCCGGGCTCTCTTTCCGCGACATGGGATAAGCTGCTGGCGGCGCTTGCGTCGCTGCGGACGCTCGCCCTGGTCCTGGCGAATATCATCTTCGCCGCCTTCTTCGCGCGGATATTCATACGCAATGCGGGCCGGCTCAAATGGATCCTCAATGTGATGACCGCGCTCGCAATCGGCCTTGCGATGATCTGGGTGATGACGGCGATATTCCTCCTCGATATAAATATCGACAGCCCTGCGACCGTCATAGAGAAGGTAGCGACCATATACGGCAACGTCTTTTCGTTCATATATTATACGGCGCCCAGAAACGCGTCCAAAGCTCTTCTCGACGCGTATCCGTGGGGGCTGAAAGAAATAAGCCGTTTTATCAAAAAGGATGCTGCGGAGCTCACGTTCGATGACGTATTTAACAGGGCCTGGTTCGTGGTCGTCACGTTCGCTGGCGGGTGGGCGCTCCATGCCGCGAGCATCCTACGCAGGAAGAAAGGGAGGAGATAGATGGCCGCATTTCACGATATCGTAAACGCTATCAGTTTTGCGCTCAACATCATAGGAGCGTTGATAATCCTCTTTGGTGTGCTGATCGCTATCATTGATTTCCTGAAAAAGGAGATCTTCGCGGGAGGGGACCGCATAAAGCTTAACGAAGCCATAAGGATAAACCTGGGAAGCTATCTTGTCCTGGGGCTGGAGCTCTTCATCGCCGGCGATATCGTGAAGACGATCATCACGCCTACCTGGGAATCGCTCGGCATGCTGGGCGCGATAGTGGTTATCCGGACCATATTGAGTTACTTCCTCACGAAGGACCTAAGGGGCGTATCTAAATGACAGGATGCTCTCCGGCCCTGAAAAAGGAATCCACCGATGCCTAAGAAACTGCCGTTCCTGAAAGTATCCGGCACGAATATCGTCGATGAGGCGGGGAAGCCCGTCCTTCTGAGGGGCGTCGCTATCGGCGGCTGGCTCATGATGGAAGGCTACATGTTCGGCGGCCGGAATATCGCCGAGAGGATGTTCAAGGCCGAATTTGAGAAAGCGCTCGGCGAGGAGGCACTGAAAGATTTCACCCGTTCCTTCAGGGGCGCGTTCGTCACCGAAGAGGATATAAGGACGATAAAGGGTTGGGGCGCAAACTGCGTAAGGATACCGTTTAATTACCGCCTGATAGAGTATGAGAACAGGCCCTTCAGCTTGAATGTGGAAGGCCTAGAGATCCTCGACAATGTTGTGAGATGGTGCGAGAAGCATTCCATATACTGCATTCTCGACATGCACGCCGCTCCCGGCGCGCAGAACCAGGATTGGCATTCGGACTGCGCCGGAAAGGCTGAGCTATTCAACAACGAATTCAATAAGGACCGCTACCTGAGGCTCTGGTATTTTCTCGCGAGCCATTATAAGGATGTGTCCGCCGTCGCCGGTTACGATATCCTGAACGAGCCGGTCGTGCCTCTGCAGGACGAATGGATGGTGCGCGACCTATACGCGAAGGCGGCAAAGGAGATAAGGGACGCCGGAGACAAGCACATACTATTCCTGGAGGGCAATCTATGGGCACAGCGGATCGATTTCCTCGGGAAGCCGTTTGATAATAACACCGTCTACAGCATCCACGCCTATCCGCCGACCGACTTCACGTTCAATTTTGAGCGGGACCTGCGGTATCCGGGCAAGGCCCAGGGGCTGTCATGGGACAAGGGCAAGCTCGAACTCCTGGCCAAGCCGTACCGACTCTTCATGGATATAGTGAAAGCGCCTCTGTACGTCGGAGAGTTCGGCGTCAACGCGCGCGACGGCCTTTACGGCGAGATCGAATGGGTCAAGGACGTGCTCGATATCTTCGATAAGAACGGGCTTCACTGGACATATTGGACATATAAGACGATAGCAAATTACACATATCCCGACGGCATATACAGGTATGTGAAGAACCCGCCGTGGGTGAACCGGCAGGGGCCTATTTCCGGGCTGGAGACACTGAGCTCTCACTGGACTAAGGAGAGGGATAAGATCACCTCTTCCTGGAATACGCAGAATTTTGTGTTGAATGAAAAGCTGTTGTCGGCGCTGAAAAAATATTGGTAAGGTTTGAGCGGAGAGATGGCAGAGCGGTTGAATGCGCACGCTTGGAGAGCGTGTGACGGCTGAAAGGCTGTCCTAGGGTTCGAATCCCTATCTCTCCGCCACTATTTTATCGAGTTGTAACTTATTATATTGCAGCGAGTTACGCCAGGAGAAAAATATTGATACGTTCCGGTGCCCAATTAGCGCCCAAATAATCACCCGAAGGATAGTAGACGGCTACTATCCTTTTTTATTTTGTCCAATTCCTAAAAATGATGTAATGAAATGAAAAAAAATCTAGTGACTGTAAATGATACCATGCAAAAAAAATTCCGATATTTCAGAACGGAGCCCGTAGGAAAAAACTTTGATCCCGAATTTAAGCCGGAGCTCACCCCGAAACAGATGCTCAGGCTGGGAGTATTCGGCGGTAAATACATGACCGATTGCTGTAAAGAGTTTCCCGCGGACTGGTTTAAAAAGGCAAGGCTTTGTCCTGAAAAGCACGACCCGAAGCTGAATTATTTCGGAGTGAACGCCAGTAAGCCATTATCATACTGGCGGGAGAAGGGTTGGATCCATCCCGATGACCCGCGAGGATGGTTTCAATGGTATTGCCGCTATTTTATGGGGCGGCGCTTACCGGAAGAAGACAGACGCCAGATAGCCAGATGGAGGGCGATGCGCCGGCATATCTCACAGATACATAAGCATTGCAGGGCAGGAGAACTGAAGTGCAGGCCAAAACAGCGGCAAGCCGTATTACACTGGGCTTACGACAGCAGGATAATATAAGGCTATAGAAATTTATAGATCTGGAGGGAGACGATGAGCAAGAAAGATAAAAAGATAATATTGATAGCGCAATGCCTTGTAAATCCTTATTGCAGGGTCCATATCCTGGGACAGAACTTTCCGCTATCTCAGGAGCTGATGAATTATCTTATGGAGAGACATGTCGGCATCATCCAGTATCTCTGCCCTGAGACAAGCGCCATGGGTTTAATGCGGAATCCTCAGGGAAGGCAACAATATGACAATACATTCTTTAGGGACCATTGCAAGAAATTACTAAAAGGTCCTATGCTGATGGTAAAGGAGTTCATAAAGAATAATTATCGTCTTACTTGTTTCCTTGGGCTCGAGAATAGTCCAACGTGCGGTATCCACTGGGGAAAGCATAAGGTAAACAGGTATCAGACCGAATCCCCTAACCCTGTCGATAAGCCTGATGTCTCTGATCCCGCTCTCGCGGGCATAATGGCTGAAATACTGTCGGAGGAACTCGCCAAAGAAAATATAAAAGTACCGTTTCTGGAATTTCCGGCCTTGTCGCCGGCGGATTCGGAAAACAGGAAGAAGTTCTGGGAAGATCTGCGTAAGACAGTTGAGCCAAATCTGGTTGAAAATGAAGGAGGCGTTTGACATGGATTTAAAAGAATATTTTAAAAAGAAAAGAGGATTCGGCGTTCTGAGCACTGCCGATGAAAATGGGAAGGTCAATGCCGCGCCATATGCCAGCCCGCATGTGATCGACGATACGCATGTTGCATTCATTATGGGCGATAAGCTGAGCCACGCGAATATAAGAAAAAATCCGTATGCGGTATACCTTTTTAAGGAGGGCTGGTTTGGCTATCAAGGCAAGAGGGTCTATCTGAAAAAGGAAAAAGAGTCTGACGACCAGGGGCTTATCGAAAATACGTGCAAGGCCACATATCCTGGCCCATACTGCGGCCAGAGGTATCTGAAAGGCAGTTTCATCGTATTTTTTAAGGTCGAATCTGTTCTGCCGTTGGTTGGAGACGCTCCATAGAACGGAAAGTTTGTGCCAATCCGGTGCCCAAACGGTGCCCACGGAAAGCGAAACTCTACACTACTGTACAGAACTAATAGAACTAATGGAATGGTGTAAGCCATTGACAAATAAGTAGTAAAGTTGTAAGCTATTATCCGACGGAGAGTTGCGGATTCATGCTTACTCGACTCCCTATCTCTCCGCCAATTTATATGGAGGCCGGTGATGACGCAAAAAATTACGATCATAAAGTTATCGCTTATTATTTTCGTGGTCCTGGCGGTTTCACTGCCATCGAGACTGTTGTATGCCAAAGGGGGAGGCGGGCATGGTGGTGGACATGGCGGTGGACATGGCGGGGGCCATGAAAGCCACGGAGGACATCACGGCGAACATCATGAGGGGCATCACGGCGAAAGGCACGAAGGGCACCATGGTGAACACCACGAAGGACATCACGGCGAACATCATGAGGGGCATCACGGCGAAAGGCACGAAGGACATCATGGCGAACATCATGAATGGCATCACCATGGGGGCAATTATTATCATCATGGTGTAAAATATTATCACTTACCGGAGGGCCATACCTCGTTCAGGCATGGCGGGGTGGATTATTATTATTGGGACGGCGCATATTATACGAAGAGAGATAAGGAGTACGTAGTCGTTTCGCCGCCCATCGGGGCCGTTATCCCGACCATACCTCAGGGATGCGAAACGTTTACCATCGGTGATAAGGTATATTATAGTTGCGATGACGTTACTTACTTAACCACGCCTCAAGGTTACCAGATCGTCGAAGAACCGGAGTCGAACGCTACAAAGTAAAAAACAGGAGCGAGAAATGAAAAAGATAGCCGTTATAGCGATACTGATTGTCGCAGCAGTAGCTTCTGTAAGCTACGCAGAAAGCATATTTGATGTGCTATCATCAGCCGTAAAGGCTACCGCTTCAGGCGTAAAGAAAACAGTTTCAAACGCAAACCCAGGCAAGATTGTATCAGATACAGTCGAAACTACCGGAGAAGCCACTCAAAAGGCAGGAGAGGCTACTCTTGGCGCTGCTACAAATACGGTGGGCGTAGTCAACCAGGCGGCAGGCAACAAATAAGGCTTGCTCTTGAGATTTCGGAAAACTTACCGCACAAATAGCGAGCAATAAAAACGATCCCGCGCGCTACTATATAGGCATTACCCGGAATCTGGAGAGCCACCCCTATTACATAAACCATATAAAAAGCCATGATGCATAACACGTCGCATAATTTCACGTTATATCTAATAATCGCTTCATTGATAATAGTCGGCCTGCTTATCATATTTAATTTGCCGGTCGATAAACTATTGCTTGATGAAAAACACGCCCTGGATAGCCTCAAAAATTTTAACGCTGCCCATGGTTCGGCAAAGATAATAAAAATCTCAAGGCCATTTTTATATGTGTGCCTTAATGTTTTTGATAAGGTTTCAAGGCACGATATGACGATGCTGAGATCGTATTTTTTCGGATTGACCATTTTATCTGTAATATTCTGGCTTATCTTAACATCCTCGCTTAAAGTCAATAAACTTGATTCATTTTTAATGTATATTGCTCTGCCAAATCTCCTGACGATCTCTTTCATCGTTATGTCGGAACCTATCGCGCTTTTTTTGCTTTTCGGTTTTCTGATAAGCCTTTTCGGTTTTATGAAAAACGGCGATATCCCGCACATTTTAATAAGCACCCTTTTGCTGGCATGCCTGTTACTTACGCGGCAGAACACTTTCGCATTCGTCGTGCCGGCCCTTATATTTTTATATTTTACAAAAACATTTGAATTCAGGAAGAACCTGCTTTTTATTTACACTGCTTCATTTATTCCGCTTTTTTATTGTTTTTTTATTTGGAAAGGCATGGCATCACCTGTGATGCAAAAGGTGTTCCCTTTAGGTCTTTATCCCGGCACGGTCATTGTTTCGTTGGTATATCTTGGTATCTTTTTTGCTCCGCTGATTAGCCAGGTATGTTATTTTAAATATAACGTTTTTGTGCTTCTTAGCGGGATATTATTATATTTATGTTTTGCTCCTATCTTTGATATTCGCTATCCGGGCGTAATATCCAATATCTTCGCGTTGTTTCACATAAGCTATTTTCTGCAAAAAATCATTTGCCTACCATTCTTCTTGTGCGGTTTTTTGATATTAGCAAGGGCCGCATTGGCGTTTGGCAAAGTTGATCCCGCAATCTATCTTTTAAACCTTATGTCGATCTCTTCAGTCCTCTCGTGGCTTATTGTCGGGACAGTATTTTTTACCCGTTATTCTATTTTTGACACCGTATTTTTAATTCCTTATATCCTTACTGTGATTACAGTAAGGCCATGGCATAGGATATGGTTCGCAAGCCTGGCGGTAATAAATGCTCTTTATATCTATTCTTTTCTTTAATGGCAGAAGATCGGTATAAATAATATTTCCTGGTGCCCATCCTGTGCCCACCTAATGTCTCAACATCGGCTACTATCGGATAACATCGGCTAACATCCGGACTCGCTAATCCCTTGACATAAAACGAGTTAAGTTGTAACCTATTTACCGACGAAGAGCTACGGATCTGTGCTTATTTGACTCCATGCTCTCCACCATTTATTCATAACTTGAAAAAGGAGTATCGATCCATGGGTAAGATCAAAGTCGCTATCATCGGAGTGGGTAACTGCGCCTCTTCGCTGGTCCAGGGCGTAGAGTATTATAAAAATGCGAAGGGCAAGGATTCTATTCCCGGATTGATGCATGTCGATCTGGGAGGGTACCATATAAGAGACATAGAGTTTTCGGCCGCGTTTGACATCGATAAGAATAAGGTCGGGAAAGATTTGAGCGAAGCTATTTATGCGAAGCCCAATAACACAAAAGTCTTCGCTAAAGTCCCGCGCCTGGGCGTAAAGGTCCACCGCGGCATGACTCACGACAGCCTGGGCAAATACCTGTCAAGGGTCATCACAAAAGCCCCCGGCAAGACCGATGACGTATGCGGCATATTAAAGAAGACAAAGACGGATGTAGTCATTAACTATCTGCCTGTCGGTTCGGAGGAAGCCACCAAATGGTATGTAGAACAGGTGTTAAATGCCGGATGCGCTTTTATCAACTGCGTGCCGGTCTTTATCGCCCGCGAAGAGTACTGGCAGAACCGCTTTAAGGAGAAAGGGCTGCCGGTCATCGGCGACGACATAAAATCACAGATGGGTGCCACGATATTACACAGGGTGCTGACAAATCTATTCCTAGACAGAGGAATGCCGATAGTCCATACATATCAGCTCAATACGGGCGGAAACACGGACTTTCTCAATATGAAAGAGGAAGAGCGCCTTATATCGAAGAAGATATCAAAAACTAACGCCGTTGTTTCTCAGATACAAAATAGGGGCATGAGCATACATAAGGACAATGTCCATATCGGGCCGAGCGATTATGTGCCCTGGCAAAAAGACAATAAGATATGTTTTTTGCGTATCGAAAGCATGCATTTTGGCGATATCCCGATGAGCCTGGAATGCCGGCTTTCGGTGGAGGACTCTCCTAATTCCGCCGGCGTTGTAATAGACGCGATCCGCTGTGCTAAAATAGCGCTTGATAACGGGATATCAGGCGCGCTTTTAGGGCCAAGCGCGTATTTAAAAAAATCACCGCCTGTGCAATACGATGATGGGACGGCTAGAAAGATGGTGGAAGATTTTATCTTAACCTATGGAAATAAGCACAGGAATAGAAAAAGGAAGAGAGCATAATCGTCCATGGCCGATCCGTTAGGGAAATTTATCAGATCTATAGCAAAGTATCCCGGTGGCATTCTGGCCAGGACAAAGATCACGCCGGATCAGGTGACGCTTTTAGGACTAGTGGTTAACTGTACCGTCGCGTATTTTATCGCTGCCGGGCGCATAAGTTATTTAATGGCCGGCATCCTGATTTGGGTCGCCGGTTTTTTTGACGCCCTCGACGGAAGCGTAGCCCGCATCACCGGCAAGGTCTCGGTCTTCGGTAGTTTTCTTGATTCAGTTATCGACCGCTATTCGGATTCTGTCATTTATCTGGGGATCTTAGTGCGCTTTTTTATATCCGGCGAAATGAGTTACGTTATATTAACCGCGGTCGCGATGATCGGCTCTTCTGCCGTAAGCTATACGCGGGCCAAAGCAGAATCGCTCGGCCTGAAATGCGAAGTCGGACTCATGCCCCGGACAGTGAGGATAATCGTTCTTGGCGGCAGTTTCTGCATAGGACAGGTCTTCTGGGGGCTCTTACTGATCGCTATCCTTTCCAACCTTACGGTGCTGCAGCGGATACTCTATGTCCGCAAAGATCAGAGCAGAGCGCAATGATGAAATTTATATTTTCATGCCTCTGGTATTTGCTCCCGGCCGCTCTTGGTAACCATGTCGCGTCCTGTGGCAACCGATTATGGCTGCCGCAGATGATCAGAAGCGGCCTGGCAAAGCTTGCCACCCCGATCGATCGCGGCGCTACATGGCGCGGGAAAGAGGTATTTGGGAAAAATAAGACATGGAGAGGATTTCTCATAGGTGCGGTAACAGGAGTAGCTGTAGCCGGAATCCAGGCCGCCTTGTTTTACAACACGGATTTTTTTAAACGGAACACCCTGGTTGATTACCGGGAAGTCAATTTTGTCCTATTCGGCTTTCTTATGGGCTCCGGCGCTCTTTGCGGAGATCTGGTAAAAAGTTTTATAAAAAGAAGGCTCGATAAACCGTCCGGCAGACCATGGTTCCCATGGGATCAGCTCGACTGGATAATGGGAGCCATGCTCTTGAGCTCTATCGTCTATATCCCCCCGGTCCCGGAAGCGCTCGTCACAGCCGTGTTATATGTGGGCGTTCACCTGTGCTCCGACCGTATCGTGTGCCGGATGGGGATAAAGAAGAGAGAGGAAGTGAATTGACCGGGATCCTCAGGTATCTCCACAGCGCCGTCTTCTTTTTTCTGATATTTTTTTACAGCGCGATCATACATACGGTTTCCTACGTTACGGCCCTGTTCATAAAAAATAAAGACGATAAGAACAGGTTTTACCAGAAAGGGGCAAGGCTGTGGGGTTCTCTGCTGTTCGACGCTTTACTTATGAAAGTAAAAGTATCCGGGCTGGAAAACATTCCGTCTGACACAAATGTCATCTTTACGCCGAACCATCAAAGCTATCTCGATATATTTATTCTGCTGAAATATCTGCCGTATCCCTTCAGATTTGTTATAATGAGAGATCTCTTCAAGGTCCCGCTCATAGGCTACCATATCTCGCGGGCCGGTTTCATATCTCTGGACCGCAAAGACAGGAAAGGGTCCATCAAGACGATCCATATGATAATAGACCTGCTTGAAAAGAATGAATCGTTCGTTATTTTCCCGGAAGGAAAGCTGACTAAAGACGGGAGCATCGGTGAATTCGGCAGAGGCGCCTCGATCATCATACAGCGCAGCAGAAAGCCGGTGATCCCGATATCGATCGACGGGACTTTCGGCGTCTTACCCAAAGGCGACTGGAAGCTGCGGCCCGCGGAAGTCAGAGTGATCGTCGGCAAGCCGGTCTATTTCGAAAAGCATTATGGCGATATAGATAAAAGGACTTCCCTGGACCTGGGCAATGAGCTTAGAGGTTTGGTCGTGGATCTTATGAATAAGAGCCGGGTGGAAGCATGCTGAAAAGATCGATCAAGGTTCTGCATTCAATACTATGGTGGACAGATTGGGTCATAATAGTGCTCCTGGGCATTATTTTTGATTCTGTGGTCTGGCCCGGCAACAGGACCATGTACAGGAAGAGCGAGTATTTCTGGGCCTGGACACTCATGAAGCTGGGAGGCGTAAAGTTAGAGATCAGGGGCCGGGAGAACTTGCCTGAGAATGAAACCGTTGTATATATGGCCAATCATCAAAGCGATCTGGATTGGCCCGTTATTTTCATGGCCATTCCCGGCCAATATCTGTTTGTAGCCAAAAAAGAGCTTTTTGATGTACCTATCTTCGGAACGTATATGAGGATCCAGGGCTACATACCGATCGAGCGGGACAAGATACGAAAATCATTAAAGACATATGAAGACGTGATCGGCCGGATACGATCGGGGAATTCAATCGTCATATATCCTGAAGGTACGCGCTCTCATAATAAAGAATTACAGATTTTCAAGTCCTTCAGTTTTGCTTTTCTGCAGGAGGCGCGGGTAAGGGTCGTCCCGATAGCTATAGACGGCAGTATAAACATCCAAAAAAAAGGCAGTAAACTCATCAGCCCCGGGAAGGTAAAAGTAACGATACTTCCGCCCGTCAGCTTCGACGATATCCACCATTTGGATATCAAAGAGTTCTGCCTGACCGCGTCAAACAGGGTGAGGCAGGTGCTCTTGGAAGTCTTAGAAAAAAAAGATACAGTCAGCCAAGCTGAAAGAATCGCAGTGCCATGAAGCGATCGCCAGTATTTTTAATATGTTTCTATTTGCTTGTGGGATCCGGACTTCTTTTCGCGGCTGAAGAGGAGGTCTCGAGCATGAGGTATGTATCACGGGACCTCTCGGGCGCTCTTAGATGGCAGGCAGATAGCCGGATAACGAATGAACGCCCCGGAGTCTATGCCATGGTCGAGAAGGGCGAAGGCATTTACTCGAGCTTTAAAGGGCGCGTATCATGGGTGGCCAGGATGGAGTTTGAGCGCACCGGAGACAGTATCAGGCCCATGAGAATGGAGAAGCGCGTTTTCGATGAAAAAGGGGGCCTGATCAGGCTGGAGAAACAGGAGTTCGACCTCGCCAATAATACCGGCACATGTACCCACGACGAGCCAGAAAATAACATTTCCCGAACAAAAAATTTCAAGTTTGATAAAGATGTTGTAACCCGGCTCTCTCTGGGGCTTTATGCCCAGAAATTCCTCGAGAACGGGAAGGCCAGCCAGAGGCTTCAGATGGTAAGCGAGGAGCCCAATGTTTATGATATCGAACTCAGGCTCCTGGATAAGGAGATAATAGAGGTGAATGGCCGGAAGGTGACAGCATACCGCCTGAGTATCGATCCTTATCTTGGGCTCTTTGGCTTTGCGAAGGTCTTTTTGCCGAAAGCCTATGCCTGGCATTCCGCCGGGCCGAACTACGAATGGCTCAGGTACATGGGATTAGAAGGCGGCATAAATTCCGCCAAAGTGGAAGTGACGGTAGTTGATCATGATCGATAAGCTTTTTAAATATCAGACGGACAGTATTTCCATTCAGGCGTTTCGTTATGTTCTGGCCGGCACCCTGGCGTACATGATCGACTACAGCACGCTGATCATGCTTACGCATGTCTTTAAGATCTATTATTTAATATCTGCGGCGATAGCTTTTTTACTGGGGGCAGCTACGAGCTATATACTCAATGTCACGTGGGTTTTTGATGGAAGGATATTCAAAAACAGGTATCTGGAGGCCTCCATCTTCCTTGCGATCGTGATCACAGGTCTTTTTTTAAACCATTTTTGCATCCTGTTCTTTACCGAGACCGTGAAACTGCACTATCTGGTCTCGAAACTTATTTCTACGATATTTGTCGGATGGTTGAATTTCTCAGCTCGAAAATATATATTGTTCCGTTAAAAAATTTCATGCAGAAAGGGTATGGGCAACCCAAAGGCTTTTCTTAACCTTCGCGGGCAGGATCCGCACCCCTTGTCAAACCCGAAATCATAAGGTATACTTTAGGCAGAAATATTGGAGGGGATGTCTCGATAGCGAAAGCCATCAGGCCTATCACCTACAAAAAGACCTCGGAAGCTGTGAGGTCTTTTTGTTTCTACCCAAAAATAATATTTATTAGCCATTGACATGGTAAAAATAGGTGCTATAATAATAAAGTAGCGTAGAGGTTAGAAGTCTAAGACCGCAAGGCAGAGGATGACTAAGCCGTGCGGTTTTTTGTTTAGGCCCATATGCTCGCTATCTGCAAAATCTATTACGGAAGGAGGTATTTGACAATGGCATTAGGAACAGTGAAATGGTTCAATGACGCAAAAGGTTACGGGTTCATCACGCCGGAAAACGGCGCCGATGTGTTCGTGCATCACAGCTCGATCCAGGGCGAGGGTTTCAAGACCCTTGCTGAGGCCCAGAAGGTTTCGTTCGATATTACGAAGGGACCGAAGGGTGATCAGGCATCGAATGTAGTTAAGGTGTAGAGCTGTCTCGACAGGCTATTACCTACAAAAAGACCTCTGAAGTTGAGAGGTCTATTTTGTTTTTACAGAGTCCTTCCAGCCCGCCTCGAATATAGCTTATCCGCCTAATAATTAAGCAATTTTAGTGTTAAAAGGACAATAGCAAGTAGGTTTATATTGACTTAACATATTAGGTATGGTAACATTTATCAGTTATTCGCTATGATAAATGCATCGCCAGGACGACTGGAGTGCTCACAGAACCCTCAACCACTGCCATGACAGGAGAACCTACATGGCCTCAGCAGCCCATCGAACATACAAATAAACCCTAAGGTCGAGCAAAAATATCGTAGTGTAACCATCCAATAAAAAGGAGACATGTAAAATGTTGGAAGTGCTGCGTGAATTTTTTGGTTTAAAGCTCGTGATACAATTGATGTTGTTAGGGGTTGCTGGCGGATTATACAATTTTGCAAAGAAATTGAAGTAGACGAGTAATTCCCGCCTTTTCAGGCCTCTTTTTCCTTGATTTGTCAGCCTTGGAAGCATAATACTATCTTATGAACCACAAAGGCGTGGTAATGAATACTGGCAACTAAATATATAGCAGTGCTTGCAACCTCAGAAGGGTTGCTTTTTTATTTGAGGGTGTGAAATGAGGAAAATAGTTATTTTGGTTATTTTACTGTCTTTATTTACCACTAATTTATATGCGGTTAGTCTAGAGGAGCGGCAAGCTATGAAAAGGAATGCTCATGCTTCGAAAAAAACTGATATGCAATATTCAAGAGATTATGGTGGACTATGCCTACCAGCGTGTAGATGCTGAAATTTTATAAGAAGGTTGGGAATTTCAGTGTATATTTAAAGAATTTATAATGATGGCTAAAATAAAGGCGCATCACTCTGCAGCGCAATGCGTTTCTTAGTTGAAACTCCCCAGGTCCCGTGTTACCATAGGATTAAATATTGGCATAAATATGAAAAAATTCATCAGACTTATCGGATTTGTGCTGCCGCACATATGGGTGCTTGCCCTGGCGTCGCTTTGCATGGTGGCAACGTCCGCCTTCAGCGGCGTCTCCCTTGGCATGATCATACCGCTCGTGGACAAAATCATCGCGGGGAAGAAGATAGCCGTGCCGTCCGGCATTGCGCTGCCGGCCGCGATCCAGCACCTGATCGACAAGGTCAACTCGATGGCGCCGATGCAGCTAATGAATAGCATGATCGTCATCTTCCTGGTGCTGTGGCTTCTGAAGAGCTTCTTCGAGTTCTCCCAGGCCTACCTCATGAGCGATGTCGCCCAGCGCGTGGTACGCGACGTCAAGGACACCATCTACAGAAAATTCCTCACGCTTTCGATGGACTTCTACTCGCAGAACGCGACGGGAAAGCTGATGTCGCGCATCACCTACGACGCGGTCGTCGTCCGGGATAGTCTCTCTACCGGCCTCACCGACCTCTTCTACCAGCCGCTCCAGCTCATCGTCTATTTCACGATCCTCCTGACGGTCAAGGTCTATTTCGGGATCCCGCTGGGGCTGATACTGGTGAGCCTGTCGCTCTTCGGGATCGTCATCTATCCCGTCGCAAGGATAGGCAAGCGGCTCAAGTCGCTATCGCGCCAGGCGCAGGAGAAGTCGGGGGATATCTCGATGACGCTCCACGAGACGATCTCAGGCATCAGGGTCGTCAAGGCGTTCTCCATGGAAGACTATGAGGCGAAGAAGTTTGCGGATCAGAACCGGTTCTTTTACAAGCTCGCCATGAAGTCGGTCAAGCGCATAACCGTCGTCAGCCCGATCACCGAATTTGTCAGCATATCCTGCATCGCCATGATCTTCTGGATCGCGATCAAGCAGATCCTCTCCGGCGAACTTTCCGCCGGCGCCTTTGTCACGTTCCTGGCGGCGCTGCTTTCGCTCATGCGGCCGATCAAACGACTCGCTAATGTATACTCGATCAACCAGCAGGCGATGGCGGCGGCAGACAGGATATTCGAGGTCCTCGATACGCCTCCGACGGTACAGGAGAAGCCGGGCGCGATAGAATTGCCGAAGATCAGGCAGAGCGTAAAGCTGAAGAACGTCCATTTCAACTACGGCGACCGGGAAGTGCTGAAGGGCATCACTATCGACATCCGCGTCGGCGATATCGTCGCGTTCGTCGGGCCGAGCGGCGCCGGGAAGACGACGATCCTCAATCTTATCCCGCGATTCTACGACGTCACAGAAGGCCAGATCCTGATCGATGGCGTTGACATACGCGATTGCACCATGAAGTCGCTGATGTCCCAGATCGGCATCGTCACCCAGGAGACGATCCTATTCAACGATACGGTGGCCGCCAACATAGCCTACGGCTCCAGCCAGGCAAAGATAGAGGACGTGATGAAAGCGGCCAGGATAGCTAATGCCCACGACTTCATCATGAAGATGCCCCAGGGGTACGATACGATCGTAGGCGAGCGCGGTTTCAGGCTGTCGGGCGGCGAGAAGCAGAGGCTTGCCATAGCCAGGGCCGTATTCAAGGATCCACCGATACTTGTCCTGGACGAAGCGACCTCACAGCTCGATACGGAATCCGAGATGCTGGTCCAGGAGGCCATTGACCGCATGATGTCCGGCAGGACCGTATTTGTGGTAGCCCACCGCCTCAGCACGATCAAGCATGCCAATTATATCTATGTCTTGGAGGCTGGCCGCATCGTTGAGATGGGCCCCCACGACCAATTGGTAAAAAAAGAAGGCCTCTACAAGCGCCTCTACGAGCTGCAATTCAGAGATAACCTGCTTAAATAGCCCCTTTTACAGGCTTATTTATTGCCGATACCCGCTACCCTTACCGCCTTTTATCCATTCCTCATCCGTTACGAAGTGAGCAATGCTCTTCCTGCCATTATAGGAATATAGCAAGTGTATAAGTCCATACCTGTCCTGCATTAAAGAAGGATAGGTATTGGGAGATTCGGTTTCAAATTCTATCGCTCTTTTATACGGCCAGGTTCTACCTTCGTCGTAGGATAGGGCGAGGAGCAATCTTTTCAAGTCTTTCTTGGAATCATTAAATGCAAGCACGACATGGCCGTTATTGAGCTTTATCATTTCAAGCGAAGTGCCGGGGTTATTCAGATTGGAATATTCTCTGTCTCTCCAGCTCTTACCCGAGTCATTGCTTGTTGCCTGCCAGGCCAGACGAGGCGTCATTCCGCATCTCATGAGCGTAAACAAACTAAGATCTGAGCGTTCGATTATTGTAGGCTGAATGCCAAAGAAAAAAAGTATGTATTTAGGCCCTTTCCAAGTCAAGCCGCCATCTTTGGAAATGGCTACCGCGGAAGATGCGCTCAGGTCCGAATATACAGGAAGGATGATATCCCCGTTATGAAGCCTTATAGGGTGTGTCCTGGTCAAAAACCATGAAAGCCCGCTAACGTCGCGGGCCTCGCCCCATGTGCGCCCGAGATCATCGGATGTTTTCAGGCGCACCGTGTTTTTAACCAGCTTGAACCATCTCTCCTCGATCGCCCAAAACAGGAATAGCTTGTTATCCGAACCTAAATAAAGCACCGGATTTTTATTGGAATATCCGGGGTTGTAATGAAGGATCGAGGGAGCGGTCCACCTGTCCGAGCCGACCGGCCTTCTCGAGCTCCAAATAACCGCATTTGTACCACACTTTAGAGGAGCATACCAGACCGCGAATAGTTCTCCATCCGGCAACTCTACTATGCTGGATGCATGAGATGAATTAAGCATCTCCGGTGGGAATATAAATTCTTTATAGGGTAGCTTGGGATAGAGGTTGGTCGGCCTGGTAAGAACGGGTTGCTTTGACGGAGCGGTTTCTGCAGTAATTACGCCATGACCGGGACTAAGGATCGTCAAAAAGAAGCACGCCAGTAGAAAGAATATTTTTCGTCTCATGCTGTTTAATGTATCAAAGAATCGCGGTAAAGCAAAGATAAATATTTCGAGCAAGCGTGAGGCAGCGATGCAAAAGCTTATGGCTATAACAGGGCGCATAGAGTATAATAAGGATGATTTTGGCGGCAGTCTTCGTAATAGATGCGGTAAAGCGGATGAAAAGGGGAGCAAAATGAAAAAACGTTTGAAACCCGAAAACTCTTCAGTTCCGCCGCCTGTCAAGTCGGACATGGCGGGCCTCATCGTTAAGATGCAGCATCAGATCTTTCTTTTGGAGAAGAAGATAGATACCCTGATCGGCCTTGCTTCCACGCGGCCTGTTGAGGCGGCGCATCATCCAAAACCTTTCCAGCGCTTCGACCAGCCTCATCGTCAGGGCGAAGCCAGGCAAGCCAATGATTACAGGGAAAGGACCTTGCATAAGGCGATCTGCGCCGACTGTAATAAAGAGTGCGAAGTCCCTTTCAGGCCCAGCGGAGACCGTCCGGTATATTGCAAGGAGTGCTTTTCGAAACGCAAGGCCGGCAGCTCGTTCAAGGCCAATAGCGATAACAGGCCCAGGGAAAGGGAGTTTGTTCAAGAGAGCCATTCCCATAAACATCGGCGCGGTGAAAGCCGAGGGTCCGACGAGAAGAAGAAGTATTTTCCCAAGAAGCGAAAAAAACGCTAATAGGGCGGCCTCATAAACAGAGGTGGATATGTGTCGTGGGGAGTGGTATAATAAAATTTATAGCGACGACAGGTTGCAATACTACGGTGCAATACCAAGATAGGGGATCGATAATGGGAACTTCAAGGTGCTGGCAAGACAATGTTGTTAACGGATTCCATCAAAGGAAAACCAGGGCGTCAGTGGCTGAGAGAAAGAAGGTCAGGCGACTGGAAGTGCGAAGGATAATTAAGGATCTGAAAGCTGCCGGAAAACCGATCGACTTACAGGCCATCAATCATGAGGTGGTGGATAAGTTTCGCAGGAAGAGGCAAAGCCAAAAGAGCAGGCACGTTGTGTAGTTTGCAGGCTTTACAAGCTTTGGCAGGCTTTGGGGACGGTTCGCGCTGCAATCCCAGACCTGTCCCCCCAATAGAATAGCCCCTAAAGAGCATGGAAATGAATATGAAATATAAGCACGCCCTATTTCTAAATCCCTATATCGAAAACACCGCAACAAGTGTCATGGGGCTATTTCCGCCAACAGGCCTTGAGTATGTGGCCTCCAGCGCCAAAGGTTTCGCGGATAAAATAACCCTTCTCGACCTGCGGTATGAAACAGAGCTGTGCGACTCCGCTAAGCTGATCGATTTTATACAGAGCCAGATCGACATCATATGTGTCAGCGTCGGATGGGATCGCCAATTTGAAAAGATCTGTGAGCTTTTAAACCTGATGCCGGACAATATGCCTTTAGTCGTGGGCGGGTATAAAGCTACGGTAGAGGTCGAGGAACTATTCCGTGCCTGTCCGAGGATAGATATTATTGTCAGGGGCGAGGGCGAAGAGACGATAAAAGAGATACTGAAAGGCGTACCGCGTGAAAATATTTTAGGCATCTCTTACAGGAACGGCCAGGGGATAGTCCATAACGCGAACAGGTCGTTACCCGACGTAGA
>Ga0315275_10001343_pt1 | contig 21523 bp, 10 predicted proteins | sample YL17G03_0_MG_FD_205557 | JGI IMG/M metagenome (GOLD analysis project Ga0315275, IMG submission 205557) | Sediment microbial communities from Yellowstone Lake, YNP, Wyoming, USA - YL17G03_0 | ecosystem: Environmental > Aquatic > Freshwater > Lake > Sediment | place: USA: Wyoming | collected...
GCCGCCATGACTCGGGGCCGTGGTGGGTCGCTACTGCCTTCCACGTAAGACTCTTTCATTCTCTACTCCATGCCGGTTTATCCCGGCGCTTCTGACTGTTCCTCCTAACACCACGGCGACCATATTTGTTCCGGCCAAGGATGCCGCAGGGGTCACCGAATCCGGGGGTAAGATCGGTGAGGCGAGGGCGCCTGCCCTGAGCAACGTCGAAGGGGTGAAGTTCCTGCGGATGGAAAACAACGCCGCCGTGTATGCCGTCGGCTCGGGCACCTATCAATTCCAATCCTCGCTCGCCAAGACCGCCAAATGAAACACGTAAATAAATGAGGACACACATGAACAAACTCACATCCATCATACTTGCCGCTTTGCTGTTAGCACCAGTGGCATTTCTGCACGCTGCCGAGGTGGCAAACCTGCGCTGCGAATACTTGAAAGACCCGCTCGGCATCGATGTGCCAAAGCCGCGGCTGAGCTGGGTGATGGAAGACGGAGGACAGAAGACAGAGGACAGAGGACGGAAGCAGACAGCGTATCAAATCCTGGTTGCTTCGACACCAGAGTTGCTGGCCAAAGACAAGGGTGACCTGTGGGACAGCGGCAAGGTGGAGGGCGATCAGAGCATCCAAGTCGAGTATGTCGGTAAACCGTTGACTTCCGGGATGCGGTGTTTCTGGAAAGTGCGAGGATGGTTCACGGTTCAAGGTTCGGAGGTTCAAGGTTCGGAGTGGAGTAAGAATGCAAGCTGGGCGATGGGAGTTCTGAAGCCGGAGGATTTGGGCTCCGCCAAGTGGATCAAGTCGGATCTTGAGCTCGCTGATTACCAGAAGGAACTTAAGAAGATAGCTGATCACGATCGGGAGCCCGAAGACTCCATGTGGGAGCGCGCCAAGGGTATCCGCAAGATGACAGAAGGCGTCACCAATGCTCCGGCTGTCTGGTTTCGTAAGGAGTTTTCTGCGGCAGGTAAGCCGTTGCGTTCAGCGCGAGTCTGCATGTCCGGTCTGGGCTATTATGAGTTGTATATCAACGGCGCGAAGGTGAATAATCATCACCTCAACTGTGCCCCGTATGACTACGGCAAAGCCGTGCCTTACCAGGTTCACGATGTCAAGCAGCTGCTGCGCGGGGGAGATAACGCCATCGGAGTGATACTCGGGAATGGATATTTCAACCCGGTAATTCCTTCACTGTTGCGGGAATACGCGGCAGATTACATCGACACGCCACGCATGCTGCTGGATATGGTTCTGGAGTTTGAGGATGGTTCTGTGCAGCGCGTAGTGTCGGACTGCACATGGAAATTCACCACAGCCGGGCCGATCCGCTTCAATTCAGTCAGGGCCGGAGAGACGTACGATGCGAGAATGGAGTTGGGCGACTGGAGCAGTCCTGCCTACAGGATGGAAACATGGAAAGACGCCATAGCCGCAGAGGCGCCGACCGGGAAGCTGGTCAATCAGAACCTCCCGCCTGTGCGGAGAATTGCTGAGATTCCGGCGGTATCGGTGGTTAAGAATATAGAGGGTTACAGGTTCGATATCGGCGTGGAATCCACCGGTTGGGCTCGGCTGAAGCTGAAGGGTAAGCCCGGGCAGAAGATTATCATCAGGTATCCCGGTTCAGGCAGTCATACCCTTGGGCGTTATCAGGAATGCCAGTACATATGCAGGGGAGATGGGATAGAGACGTACGAGCCCCGGTATGCGTTCAGCGGCTACCGATTCATTGAGGTGTCAGGGCTGGACTATGAGCCAAAACCATCCGACCTTGTCGGATGTCTGGTGGCGTCAGACCTGCAGAGCAGTGGCCGTTTCTCCTGCTCGAGCCCCGAGTTGAACAAGATCCAGGAAGTGATCCTCCGGACGATCCTCAACTATAACATCCAGATTCCTATGGATCCTGTGAGGGAGAAAGTCGCCTGGACGCAGGATGTCCAAAGCAATTTCAAGGCGACCGCCTGCAATTTCGATGTCAGCCGGATATACGCCAAGTGGCAGGATGACTTCATCTGGTCGTTACAGGATGACGGATATGTTCCAACGGTGCTCCCGAGCTGTTTTGACGGTCCGACGATCAACGGGCCCTGGTGGGGCGGCATGATAGTCTTTAATCCCTGGCAGCTTTACCAGTTCTACGGGGACCGCCAAATTCTGGAGCGCAGTTACGAGCCGATGAAGCATTACATTCGCTATCTTGACTCCATTGCCAAAGACAACATCATCACCTGGGGGCTGGGAGACTGGAAGGATACTACCGCTGATTGCAAGCAGGGTTCGAGACCTAATTGCACCACGGTGCCTTTCACGTCCACTTGTGCCTATATGATGTACAATGACATTATTCGCAGGACGGCTCTCCTGCTGAATAAGACAGATGATGCCGCCAAGTATGCCGCCAGAACACAGGAGATTCGCGCTGCGATCAATAGCCGCTTTTTCAATGCGGCGACAGGTGTCTATGATAAAGGCTCCCAGACGGGGTATGTGCTGGCGCTCTTTCTGGGGGTGCCGGCGGAGGCTGATCGGCCCCGCATTACAGAGAACTTGAAGGCTCAAATCGCGAGTGACGGCTTCCATGTCACCAGCGGCTTTGTGGGCATTCCGATCCTGCTGACATACCTGACGGAGCATGGAATGGGTGACCTTGCGTGGCGTATTGCGACCAGGCCGACTTATCCGGGATGGTTTGACATGATATTCACCCTGAAGAACAGTGTTCTCAAGGAGGATTGGGCAGGCAAACTGGTGCAGATGCCGTCGCTCGCGGCGCCGATAGGCGAGTGGTTTTACCGGAGCCTCGGTGGTATACGGCCTGATGCCCCAGGATTCAAATCGATAATTGTCCAACCTTACACCGAGACACTTGACTGGGTGAAATGTGAATACGAGAGTCCTTACGGCCTGATCCGCAGCGACTGGCAGAAGAAGGACGGAAAGCTCACTATGGAAATCACGATTCCCGCCAACACGACCGCCACCGTATATATCCCGGCGAAAGAGGAAGCCGGGGTGATCGAGGCTGGAAAACCTGCAGCGAAAGCTGATGGCGTAAAGTTCCTGTGCATGGAAAACAACACCGCCGTGTATGCGGTGGGGTCAGGAACCTACACATTTCAATCCCCGCTCATCAATACCGTCAAATGAAACACGTCAATAAAGGAATACTCACATGAACCGACTCACATCATTGATCTTCGCTGCTTTGTTGTCGTTGCCGCTGGCTGCGCTGCATGCCGCAGAGGTGACGGACCTGCGCTGCGAGTATCTGAAAGACCCGCTCGGGATCGATGTGGCGAAACCGAGGCTGAGCTGGAAGATAGTTATCAGTAAACAGCGAGGTGTCAGGCAAACCGCCTATCAGATTCTGGTGGCTTCGACCCCGGAGTTGCTGGCCAAAGACAAGGGTGACCTGTGGGACAGCGGCAAGGTGGAGAGCGATCGGAGCATCCAAGTCGAGTATGCCGGCAAGCCGCTGGAGTCGGAGACGGGTTGCCATTGGAAAGTCCGTGTGTGGGACCAGAACCAAAAAGCGACATGGAGCGACGCGGCGATGTTTCTGACCGGCAAAATACGCGCCGACGATTGGCGCGGCACATGGATCGGCCCCGACCTTGTTTGTGGCGACGGCGCCCGCGAGGTGCTGGGATTTGCGGCGGAGGCCGCGCGGGCGGACTCGGAACACTGGGTTCAAGTGGACCTTGGCAAGCCGCAACGCCTTGATCGCATCGTGCTCCACCCCATGCGCAACAAGGAGGACCCCAACGGCCCTTGGATCAACGGTTATGGCTTTCCGGTGCGGTTCCGCCTGGATATCGCCGCCGACGCACAATTCTCGCAACCGATTACCCTCGCGGACTGCACGGCGCAGGATTGCGCGAATCCGGGCTGGGCGGCCGTCACGTATGACGCGCAGGGAAAGACCGCCCGCTACGTGCGCTTGACGGCCACAAAGCTGTGGCCGCGCGGCCCGGGGCGGGCCTTTGCGTTCACGCTGGGCGAGCTGGAAGTATTTGCCGGCGCGAGCAACATCGCCGCCGGCGCCACCGTCGAAGCCAACGCGAGCGTGGAAGGTTACGGCTGGGCGAAAAGGCAACTGACCGATGGGCTGGCGTTGTGCGGCCAAGGCGGGAGCGGCAAACCCGCTCACCAACACGGCGCGATCTACCTGCGTAAGTCGTTCGAACTGGCCCGACCGGCGGTGCGCGCGGTGCTGTTCTTTTCTGGGCTCGGATTTTCGGAAGTCGCGATCGACGGGCGCAAGGTCGGCGACTACGTCATCGGTCCCGGCTTCACCACCTACAACAAGCGGGTGCAGTACCTGGCCTTCGATGTGACCGACCGCTTCAACTCGCCGGGCGCCCATCAATTGGATGTGACGCTGGCCGATGGTTGGTATGGGCTGTCCAAGGATCCGTGGGTGCACCAGTTCGAGAAAAATGTCTATGTGGACATGCCCAAGCTGCTGTTCAACCTGCACCTGCAGCACGATGACGGCACGGAAACCGTGATTGCTTCGGATGCAAGCTGGCAATGGTCGCTCGGTGAAATCACCCGCAGCTGGATTGCGCAGGAAGACATCGATTTGCGCGCGCATACGCGGGATTGGAAACCCGTGGTTGAAGTCAAGGGGCCGGGAGGCACGCTGGTCTGTCAGAAGGAACCTCCCAACCGGATCGTGAACGAAGCCAAGCCGGTTTCGTTCCACTATGATGCCGCAAAGAAGTCGGCCACTTGGGATTTCGGCCGGGAGATCAATGGCTGGCTGCGATTCCAGGCTTCCGGTCCGGCCGGCACGAAACTGACCGTCACCACCACGGCCGTTGGTTCGAATGGGGATGGCGTGCCGGGGTTTCCGCCCCGGTCCAGCACATTTATCTTGGGATCTGCCCAAGGTCCGCAAACCTACGAGCCGCGATTCTTTCACGGCGGCATGCGCCATGTGACCGTGACCGGCCTGACCGAGGAGCCGAAGCCGGGCGACTTGACCGGTTGCGAGATCAGTTCGCTTTACACCCCATCGGGCGATTTTAAATGTTCCGACGAGCGGGTCACCTGGCTGCATGATTGCGTCCGGCGCACAATGGTCGCCTACACCACCTTCCTGCCCAACGATCCCGTGCGCGAATGGAAGGCGTGGACCCAGGATATCCAAAGCATGTTCTGGTCGGCCGTCTATCTGTTCGACTCCCGCGCCATGTATCAGCGCTGGGAGTACGATTTTCTCGACACCCAGGATGCTGCCGGCAATTTTCCGAATGTGACGCCGGGTCCGGAATTCGATGCCTATAACAGCCCCTGGTGGGGTGGCTGCGCCGTCTGGCTGCCCTGGGAATGGTATCAGTATTATGGCGACGACACCTTGTTGCGCGAGGCGTATCCGGCCATGAAGCGGTATGTGGATTATCTGGATACGGTGGCAAAAGACGGCCTGCAGCAGTGGGGCCTGGGGGATTGGTTACCTATAGAAGAAACCCCTGCCGCACTGATCAACACGCCCGCCCATGTCCAGTTTGCCGATATCGTCAGCCGCACGGCGACGATGCTGGGCAAAACGGAGGAAGCGCAACAGTATGCCGCACTCGCCGCACGGCTGCGGCAGATGCTCAACCAGAAACTCCTGGATCCGGCGACCGGCATCTACGGCCAGCCCGGCTGGAAGGTGGCGTGCGGCAACTGGGTCCTCCCGAAACCGTTGGAAAATCTGCATTCGCACTGGTGGACCGGTGATCGCCCCTGCACCCAGGCCGGCCAGGTGCTGGCGCTGGCGATGGAGATCCCCCCGAAGGAAGTGCGCGGCCAGGTGGAACAAGCGCTGCTGAAGGAAATCGGGGCCCACCACGGACGCCTGTCCACCGGCTTTGTCGCCACGCCCTATCTGTTGCGTCTCCTACGTGATCTGGCTCCCGAGGCGGGATGGAAGATGACCACGACCGGGGAATTCCCCTCCTGGCTGGGCATGACCCGCGGTAGTGGCAGTGATGTCATGAAAGAAACCTGGGGCGGCGGCCAGGCACTGATGCCTTCCCTTGGTGGCAACATTGCCGCCTGGAATATGGAATCGCTCGCGGGTATTCGTCCCGACCCAAACGCGCCCGGTTTCAAAAACGCCATCATCAAGCCAGCCGTCGTCGGCGATCTGCAGTGGGTGACCGCCCATCACGATTCACCCTATGGCCGCATTGTCAGTAACTGGAAACGCGAAGGACAGAAGCTGACGATGGAGGTGGCGGTTCCCGCCAACACCACTGCGACCGTATACGTGCCGACGAAGGATGCCACGGGCGTGACTGAATCCGGCAAGCCCGCCACCAAAGCTGTTGGCGCAAAATTCCTGCGCATGGAAAATGGTGCCGCCGTGTATGCCGTCGGCTCGGGCACATATCAATTCCAATCTGCGCTCACCAAGACGGCCAAATGAAACACGGTAATAAGGGAATACTCACATGAACCGACTCACATCCTTGATCTTCGCTGCTTTGTGGTCGTTGCCGCTGGCTACGCTGCATGCCGCAGAGGTGACGGACCTGCGCTGCGAGTATCTGAAAGACCCGCTCGGGATCGATGTGGCGAAACCGAGGCTGAGCTGGAAGATAGTTATCAGTAAACAGCGAGGTGTCAGGCAAGTCGCGTACCAGGTGCTGGTTGCAAGTTCGGAGAAATTACTTAAGAAAGACAAGGGCGATCTCTGGGACAGCGGCAAGGTGGAGAGTGATCAGAGTGTCCATGTTGAATATAAAGGGAAGGCGCTTGAGTCGAGGATGAAGTGTTTCTGGAAGGTGAGGGTGTGGATAGGAAAGGATGAAGGCAAAAACCTGAAACCTGAAAAGGTTAGAGACATGGTGACTACCTTCAGCGATCCTGCGATGTGGACCATGGGGCTGCTGAAGCCGGAAGACTTCAAGGCGCGATGGATCACGGCTTCAAAGTGGTTCCTGCCGCCGGGCGTACGTCCCCGTGGTTTGGTTGTCAGCACCGGCGGCTGGGCTGATGTGGATCTGGGTGAGTCGTTTCCGATTGATTCGATCAAACTTTATTTTTCAAATCTCAAGACTGCACCGAAGCGGTTCAAGATTCTGGGTGCGGATGACATGCAGTTTTCCCACCCGCAAGTCCTCGTGGATCAGTCGGTGGCGGATTATGAAGTGAACGGCACCGGGCCACAGGTATTTGCCGTGAATGGCTCCAAGTTCCGGCACATCCGGCTCTGGCTTACCAGCACGCCTGCCCAGGACGAAGCGATGAGGCTTCAGATTCATACCGGCCCGAGGCGTCCGATCGCCCCAGTTGAGGTGCGGCAGATGGAAGTCATGTCCGGCGGACGAAATGTTGCATTGATGCGGCCCACACGCGAGTTTGGCACCCAATGGAGTTATGGTCATGCGGTTTTCCTGGTGGACGGTATGCCCTCGGCCAACGACGGCAATGAGTGTCCGCCGGATGCGTGTCCGACCACCACCGCGCCATTGCTGCGCAAAACATTTACGCTGCAGAAGCCCGTCAAGCGTGCCACGATGTATGTCGCTGCGCTCGGCATGGCCGATGTTACCATCAACGGCCGGACGGTGACTGACGCCGCGCTTGGACCCCCATTCACCGATTACACGAAACGGGTGGTTTATCTGACGCATGATGTAACCGCGTTACTGGCTAACGGTGAGAATGTTATTGGAGCGACACTGGGCAACGGATTTTTCAGCACACCCAGGAGAGGATTTGGCGAGCGTCACAGCGGCCACGGCCCGGTGCGTGTGTTGATCCAGACTGAAATTGAGTATGCGGATGGAAGTCGCCAGATCATTCCTTCCGATGAAACCTGGAAATGGACGCGCAGCGAGATCATTGATAACGACACTTTCGCTGCTTACACCGAGGACCGTCGGCAGGCTAAACCGGGTTGGGCTCGTTCCGGTTATGATGACCAAGGGTGGCAGCAGGTCGCGGTTACAAATGCGCTTGGCGGAAAAATGGTGTCGCCTATGGGGCCGCCGATCCGCGTGGCTGGCGAACTCAAGCCGGATCGCGTGGAAGGCAGCCGCGCCTTCTTCAAGGTCTTGACCGCCGGTTGGCCGCGGATGCAGGTGAACGGCCGTGCCGGGCAAACCATCACCATCATCGGACACGCGCCAGGCTACAACTCACCGCCGCTCACTTTCACGCTGGCGACGAACGGGCCGGCTGTGTTGGAACCACGCTTCATGTATCTCTCCGGCCCGCTGGAGATCGAGGTGAAAGGATTGTCTGAACCGCTGGCGCCTGACGCGGTGACGATTCAGCTCGTTCACGCCGATTTGAAAATGGCAGGTGCCTTTGCCTGTTCAAATCCGTTTTTGAACCAGGTCTATGACGCCCTGCTGCGAACCCACCTGAATTACAACGGTGATCATCCGATGGATCCGATGCGCGAGAAACAGGGCTGGACGCAGGATGTTCAAAGCATGTTCGAGACAGCGGTGTATTTGACCGACGTGGCTGGTCTCTATCGCAAGTGGTGGTGGGATTTTGCCGATGGCCAGGACGAATCCGGTCATCTCGGCTCAGTGTTGCCGCTCGTGGGCCGGCAAGTGTATGACTGGAATTCGCCGTGGTGGAGCGGCGTAGCGGTGTGGCTGCCGTGGCAACATTATCAGTACTACGGCGACCAGCGCGTACTTGTCGATGCCTACGACACCATGCGGCGCTATGTGGACTTTCTCGGAAAACTTACGGCCAGCGGTTCGGTGCGAAGCTGGGCTGATTATCCTTATTTGAGTGGTGGAAACACCAATTCCCCGGAAGCCAAAGAGGGTATCCTGAGTTGGATGGGCGCGGGTGATTGGCAAAATCCATATGGCGGCAAGGACGCCGTGTCGGCTCCGTTGTTGGACATGCCGGCGTGGTATTATTATGCAACCATCGTCAGCGACACAGCGGCCTTGCTCGGCAATAATGGGGATGCTAAAAGATATGCCGCCATCGCCGAGGAAGTGAAGGGCCGCTTCAACGCAAAATATCTGAACCGCGAGACTGGTCTCTATGGCGGCCAGACAGACAACCAGACGGCGCAGGTTTTGCCGCTTGCATTGAATGTCGTGCCCGGCGGCAAGAGAGAATTGACGTATCAGCGCTTGATTGACGCGATACATGCCCGCAAGGATCATCTGGGAACCGGCTTCGTGGGCTTGCCTTTCCTGATGTCGACTTTGACCAGCCAGCGCGAGACAGCGCTGGCCAACAAGATCGTGAACCAGCAGGATTATCCCGGCTGGAAAACACTGATCCATGACGGCGTCCTCGCCGAGGGCTGGGAGGGCGGCGGCGCGCAGATGCCCTCCTGCGGCGGTGCGATTGGCATGTGGCTTTACCAGTCCCTTCTTGGCATTCGTCCCGATCCCTCCGGGCCCGGTTTCAAAAAAATCATTCTGGCTCCGCAACCTGATCCGGCTACGGGCCTGACCTGGGCGCGCGGCAGTTACGATTCTGTCCACGGTCGCATTGTCAGTGATTGGACGTGTGAAAAAGGAATCTTTACCCTTCACGCTGTGATTCCTGCCAACACCACGGCGACTGTGTATGTGCCAGCGAAAGATGCTGTCGGAGTGACCGAATACGGCAAACCCGCCGCCGAGGTAGCGGGCGTGAAGTTCCTGCGGATGGAAAACAACGCCGCCGTGTATGCCGTCGGCTCGGGCACCTATCAATTCCAATCCGCGCTCATCAAGACCGCCAAATGAAACACGTAAATAAAGGAATACACACATGAACAAACTCACATTCTTCACGCTAGCCGCTATGCTGTTGGTACCGCTGGCACCGCTGCATGCCGCCGACGTGACGAACCTGCGCTGCGAATACCTGAACAATCCGCTCGGCATCGATGTGCCAAAGCCACGGCTGAGCTGGAAGATAGTTATCAGTGATCAGTTATCAGTGATCAGTAAACAGCAAGGCGTCAGGCAAACCGCCTATCAGATTCTGGTGGCTTCGACCCCGGAGTTGCTGGCCAAAGACAAGGGTGACCTGTGGGACAGCGGCAAGGTGGAGTCGGATCAGCAGAACCAGCTTGACTATGCGGGCAAGCCCCTCACTTCTCGGATGCAATGCTGGTGGAAAGTGCGCGTGTGGACATTGACTTCTGACCTCCGACCTCCGATCCCAACTCCCTCGAATTGGGGCAAGCCTGCGACATGGACGATGGGTTTGTTGAAACCAGAAGAGTGGTCAGCAAAATGGATCAAGCCAGGCGTGGTTATCAATACAAGCAGCGGCCTCAACGGCTGTTCGTGGATATGGGGTCCCCACAACAGGGATTTCCGCCAAACGCCGCTGGGGCCCGCGTACTTCCGCGCGCATGTGAACGTGCCGCCGGATGCCAAGGTCAAACGCGCCTCGGCGGTGCTGAGCGCGGACAATGCCTTCGTGTTCTTCGTGAATGGCAAGGAAGCACTCAAAGGCGATGATTATAAAAAACCGCAGACAGCCGATATAACGGGATTGCTGAAGGCCGGGGATAACATCGTGGCGGTGCTCGCCACCAATGTCGGGGATGCGCCGAGCCCGGCGGGACTGATTGGCCGGGTGACAGTCGAGTTGGCTGACGGACATCTGATCACCTTGGAAACAGGATCGGCGTGGAAGACGCACGCGGTTGAACAGTCCGGTTGGCAGGGGGATGGGTTCGACGACGCGAGCTGGGTTGCGGTCCGGGTTATCGCGACGCATGGCGACCCGCAGGCATGGGGCGTTCTGCCCGGCCAGCAGCCCCCACAACCCCAAATCCAGCATCCCTGGCTGCGCCGGACTTTTGAGATCAAGGAAGGCGTGCAACAGGCGGTGATGGTTGTCAACACCGCTTCCTATTATGAACTGCACATCAACGGCAAAAAGGTCGGCCCGTATGTGCTTGAACCGGGCATCACACAGGTCAACAAGCGCTTTGTCGTCAACGCCTATGATGTGACCTCCTTCCTGGTGAAAGGGATGAATACGATTGCCCTCTGGATGGGTCCAGGATGGCATCAGCCGCGTAACGGCAATCCGTACAATGCGCCGATTCTGCGCGCCCAATTGAATATCGTTTCTCCATCCGGCCCGCTGGTGATTGCCACCGACGGCACATGGCGCACCGCGGAAAGTTGCATCACGCAAATCGGCAGTTGGAGTTGGAACAACTTCGGCGGCGAGCGTTTTGATGCCCGCGAGTTTGTAAATAATTGGGATCAGGTCGGCCTTGATGATTCTACGTGGGCGCAGGCGCGCGAAATACCGGCACCGGCAGTCGCTCACTCCTGGCAGGGCTGCGAAAGCGCACGGTTGAGTGATCCCGTGAAGCCTGTTGAGATCCGGCGGCTGCCAAACGGCAAGTGGGTGATTGACTTCGGGCGGCCCCTGACCGGCTGGATGCGCTTAAAGATGCACGATCTCAAAGCCGGGCAGGAAGTGCAGATTAACTATGCCGACATCGATGACAACCGCAACGCGCGGAAGCTGGCCTTCATGGCCAATCCCGACGGATTCCAGGACTTCAATCAGAAGGATGTTTTCATCAGCGCCGGAAAGGGCCCTGAAACATTCTGTTCCAGATTCAATTTCCACAGTTTCCGCTATGCGGTCATTGCCGGACTTACCCGCGAACCTTCTGTCAACGATGCGGAAGCCATGATGATAGAACCTGACCTGGCCTCCGCAGGGTCATTCGAATGTTCGAACGACCTGTACAACCAGATTCATGAAATCACGCGCCACACGCTGCGCACCCAGAATCCGTGCCTGGCTTTGGGCACCGGGGAAGCACGTGAAAAGTCTGCATACGGTGATGGCGGGGCCCATCTTTCGGGATATCTGTATAACTTCACGTGTGATGCTAATTTGAAGAAGTGGATACTCGACTGGAGCGATGCCCAGCGGGATGACGGCTGGTTCAGGCATACAGCGCCATCGTTTGAAGATCACGGCGGTGGTCCGGCGTGGGGCGGCCAGGCCAGCGAGCTGGTCCGGCGTATGATCCTCTATTATGGAGACAAAGGCGTTGTCGAGCAGATGTATACCAAGCTCAGAAAGTATGTCGATTTCGTGGAGAGCAAAACCCGTGATGATATTCTGCGCTCCTATACGCCGACCTCGCGTGAGGAGGGATGGATGTTCATCGGCGACTGGGCGCGTCCCGCAGCGACCGCCGGCCAGGGCTTCAACATGGATAAGAAGGATGAACGCGAGTTTTTCAACAATTCCTATCGCGTATGGCTGTGGCAGCAGTTGCAGGACTTTGCCCAGAGTATTGGCCGCACCGATGAGGCCAAACGCTGCGGAGAGCGGCTGGCGGTCATCCGTCCGCTGGTTCACAAGGAATTCTACCAGCAGGACAAGGGCGAGTACCGCTTCCGCAGCCAGAGCAGTCTCGCCATGGCGCTTTATGCGCGCATCCCGCCGCCTGAGCTGCGTGCGAAAATACTCGCGCAGTTGGAGAATGACATTGTGGTCGAGAAGCAGGGCCATCTCGACACCGGCCTGCTGGGAACCTTTATCATGCTCGACCTGCTGATCCAGGAGAACCGGAATGATCTTGTGGATCTGATCATGGGGCAGACGACGTATCCCGGGTGGGGATATCTGATCAAGGAATTGGGCCTCAAGACCTGGCCCGAAACCTGGAGCGGTTGGGGCAGCCATGTGATTCTGGTCACGGCAACGCCGGGCTCATGGTTCTTCGAGGGGCTTGGCGGCATTCGGCCGGACCCGGCGCTACCCGGCTTCAAGCACTTCACCATCTGCCCCGGCATCGTCAAGAGTGTCGATTGGGTCACGTGCAGTTACAATTCCCCCTATGGAAAAATTGTCAGCAACTGGAAGAAGGACGGTGACAAACTCACCATGGAAGTCACCATCCCGCCCAACACCACAGCGACGATCTATGTGCCCGCTAAAGATGAAGCAGGAGTTACAGAGTCCGGAAAACCGGTGGCAAAAGCTGAAGGTGTGAAATTCCTGCGCATGGAAAATGGTGCCGCCGTGTATGCCATCGGCTCGGGCACCTATCAATTCCAATCCTCGCTCGCCAAGACCGCCAAATGAAACACGTAAATAAATGAGGACACACATGAGCAAACGCACATTCTTCACGCTAGCCGCTATGCTGTTGGCACCGCTGGCACCGCTGCATGCCGAAGTCCCCATGCATCGTGACGACCCGGCACAAACGGGTGTTTTCACGATCAACCTTTCCGATAAGGACCCCGTGAACCAATACAACGTCATCTGGGATTCGCCCAGCAAGGACTGCCACGGATCCATGCCGCTGGGGAACGGCGACATCAGCCTCAATGCCTGGGTTGAGGAATCCGGCGAGCTCCAGTTCTACATCGGGAAGACCGACAGCTGGGAGGATAATGCCCGCCTGGCGAAAGTGGGCAAGATCCGGGTTTCCCTGGACCCGAAGCCGGTGATTACCCCGTTCCGGCAGGAGCTTTCACTCGCTGACAGCACAATGAAGGTGTCGTATGGCGACGGGACCGAACTGAGCCTCTGGGTTGAGGCCAATCATCCCGTGATTCATGTTGAAGTGACAGGCAAGCGGAAGACCACCGCCACGGCCACCATCGAGTTGTGGCGCACCAGGCAGGAGACCCTTCCCAGCCTGGAATGCAGCGATGTCATGAACCAGGCTCCCCCGCAGCAATACAAACCGACCGTCGTGGAGCCGGATACTATCCTGGCGGGGCTCCAGGACCGCATCGGCTGGTACCACCGGAACATCAAATCGGTCGGGCCTGAACAGCATTCCCGCATCCAGGGGATGCAGGACTACAAGCGCGCCGATCCCCTGCTTCACCGGACCTTTGGCGCCCTGGTAACGGCGGCCAATCCGAAGCGTATTGATGATACACACCTCCAGTCAGCGGAAGGAACGGAGCACCGGTTCGATATCCATGTCCTGACAAAGCATCCTTCGTCCGCGGAGGAATGGCTGAAGGCGATAAGCGCCCTGGCCGACTCAACAGGGAGGGAATCTTTCCAGTCCCGCAAGAATGAACATGGGGCGTGGTGGCGGGAATTCTGGAACAGGAGCTGGATAAACGCGACGTCGCCGGTCCCGCCTGCGCCCGCTCCCCTCAACTCCCTCCCGCTCAGGGTGGGCGTCGACCAGCATGGTGGCAACAAGCTTGCAGGGGAGACGCGGAACCCCGTTCTTCCGGCGGATGTGGCCGGGCCGTTCACCATGGAAGTCGAGGTCAATCCAGCGGCGGGGGCGACGGGGCGGATATTCGACAAGACCACGCCGGGCGGATCCGATGGCTTCCTGGTTGATCTCCTGCCCGGGAACACCTTGCGGCTGATCGTTGGCCCGGCCGCCTATTCCGTGAAGGATGCCATTGCGGCTGGCGAATGGTCGAAGGTAAGAGTGGACGCTGCCGTCACGGGGTGGCGCGTGAGCGTGAACGGCAAGGAGGTCATCAAGACGGAAGCGCGGGGCGACAGTCAGGATGATGCGGCCTACCTCAGCCAGATGTTCGCGCTGCAGCGGTTCATCACAGCCTGCGCGGGCCGCGGCGCGTACCCGATCAAGTTCAACGGCTCGATCTTCACCGTGCCTGCAGCCGGTCGGCCCGGTAATGCGGACTACAGGCAATGGGGGCCCGGCTACTGGTGGCAGAACACGAGGCTGCCTTACATCAGCATGTGCGCCAACGGTGATTTCGAGATGATGGAGCCGCTCTGGCGGATGTATGTTGACCAGAACCTCCCCCTGAACAAATACCGGACGAAGAAATACTTCGGGCATGACGAGGCCGCCTATTATGTGGAATGCATACAGTTCTGGGGCGACGTGTTCCTCGAGACCTATGGATGGACGCCGGCTGAGCAGCGGGAGGACAAGCTGCAGGCCAGCGGTTGGCACAAGTGGGAGTGGGTTGCGGGTCCGGAGCTTGTGTGGATGATGCTCGAGGCTTATGACTACACTGGCGACAAGGCGCTGCTTCAGAAGCGCATCATGCCCGCCGCCAGCGCCGTGATGCGGTTCTTTGAGAATTACTACAAGACCAATACCGCAGGGCAACTGGTAATGCACCCCTCGCAAGCGCTTGAAACCTGGTGGGATTGCACGGACCCGATGCCGGAGGTGGCCGGCCTGCGGGCCATCACGGAGCGCTTGCTTGCCCTGCCGGACTCCGTGACACCAAAGGAGTCTCGCGAATACTGGACAAGTATCCTCGCGAAGCTGCCGCCGTTGCCGGTGCGCGATACGCCGTCCGGCAGGGCACTGGCGCCAGCCGGCAAATTTGACAAGAAGAACAACTTTGAAAACCCGGAGCTCTACGCGGTGTTCCCGTTCCGGCTCTGCTCGTTTGAAAAGGAGAACCGCGTGCTCGGCGTCAATGCGATGAAGCACAGGTGGGACAGGGGCAATTCCGGCTGGTGGCAGGATGATATCTTTGCGGCGTACCTTGGGCTGACCGATGAGGCTCGCCGCGGTCTCGTCGAGCGGGCCCGCAACAGCGACAAGGGTTCGCGGTTCCCGGCGTTCTGGGGTCCTAACTTTGACTGGGTCCCGGATCAGGACCACGGCGGCGTGATGATGAAGACGTTTCAGTCGATGCTGCTGCAGACCGAGGGTGACAAGATATTCCTCCTGCCGGCCTGGCCAAGGAATTGGGATGTCTCATTCAAGCTACACGCCCCGAAAACAACTGTGATCGAAGGCCGTGTGAGAAATGGAAAGCTTGTTGACATGAAAGTTACGCCCGCGTCCCGTAGAAAAAATGTAGTAGTTATTGAACCCCAGTAGCCCAAGGAGTGTCCAACCAGCCCATGCACGGTACGGCGTGCCGCCGCCCGTGATGGCAACGTAAGGGTCATAGCTAAAAAAAATTCAACACATGAAATTTAGGTGGGGTATCAAGACACTCAGTGGACAGAGGATAAAGAGCTCGCCGAGGCGTACCGGAAGACGTTTCGAATACCTGGAGGAAAGAAAGCATGAGATCAATTGTTGAATGTTTAGCTACGACCCTTAGTTGCCTCTGTGATTCCTGCCAACACCACGGCGACTGTGTATGTGCCAGCGAAAGATGCTGTCGGAGTGACCGAATACGGCAAACCCGCTGTGCCGGATGTAGTGGCTCAGCGGATCGTGCATGGGGCCGCTGAGCATCTGGAACTTCTGTTCGGTCCGGTTGTTGCGATGACCTTGAGCATTGCGGACGGATCCGCTATCATCCCGGCCTTTCCCTGATTATGGAGGTCGGAATGTCCCTGCTTTCGTCCGCCACTGTGCTGCGTTTGGTCGACTCCATGGCCATCTTGCTGAGCCAGGCCTATCAACTGGCCCGCGCACGTCTGGCGTCCGCCGCCTCGCCCATCGTGCGGTTGCTGGTCCAGCGGGACCAGGCGTTCACCGAGGTGGACCTGCTCCGCAGGGATGTGGAGGTCTTCCGGGCTCAACGCGAAAGCACTCCGCCGCACCGGCGGCCAGACTATCAGCCCGAGCAACGGCTGGCGATCCTGCAGCTCCGGCGGCTACGAGGATGGAGCATCAAGAAGACCTCGAAGCACTTCGTCGTGCATCGCAACACAATCCGTGCCTGGATCAGGTCTGCTGAAGGCAAAGGCCGGCCGAGCCTGCTGAACGGAGCCGTGGTCTGGAACCGCATCGACGATTCGGTTCGCTGGGCTGTTCACGAACTGCGGCGGCTGTGCCCGGAGCCGGAGTTTGGCACTCGCTCGATTGCTCGCCAGGTCGTTCGCGCTACCATCCAGATCAGCCGGTCCACCGTGCAACGGGTGCTGCGAGAGGCCAAGCCCACTCGACCAAGCCGGCCGACCAGGCCAGCGATGGCCCTGCCCACGGGCAAGAAGCCGTATCATCTGCTCGCGCCCAAGTGGATCAACCGGGTCTGGCACATCGATCTGCTGACTGTGCAGGTCCTTTGGTTGCGTTTCAGCGTGGCAGTGATCCTGGATGGCTTCTCGCGACGGCTGCTGTGCCTGCGCGTCTACCGTGGCACGCCTCGAGCACGTGACATGGCTGCTCTGGTGCGCCGCGCTGCGAAGGAGTTCGGCAAGCCCCGGTTCGTCATCACCGACCACGGCACGCAGTTCCGGCAGCAATTCCGATCTGCCATGAAGAAGACAGGCATCATCCCGGTTCAGTCAAGGGTCCGAGCACCTTACTTGAACGGCAAGATCGAACGGGCATTTCGGACGTTTCGCGTGTGGTGGCGGCTGGTGCTTACGGGCCTTACGCAGAGAGCGATCCAACGCCGGCTTGACGAGTTCGGAGCTTGGTTCAACGAGCATCGCGCGCACAGCGCCCTGCACGGGCGGACACCCCAAGAGGCATGGGAGGGCCGTGTTCTTCCGGAGCCGGTCCCGATCCGCGAACGGGACCAACTCGATCCGCAGATCGAGGTTCGCCGAAGGCACTATTGCGACGACCCGCGATTGCCGGTCCTTGAGATATCAGTGCGGTTGGCGGCCTGACTTGTGCCGTTGTTCGCTTGTCAAGGAAGCTCCACTGGTGTGCTGTGCGCCCACTTCGGCGCACCAGTTCACGGAGGCACGCATAAACTCCGCGCCACTATCAAGACGCCTGCCTTGACGGGGGCAAACCCGTGTCGCACTACCGGTCAGATTCCGAACATGTGACCTGCACTGCCGCCTGGGCCACTACAGGGGGGCAGGAGCGTTCTGCGCCCAAGCAAGTATTCCGCGCACTTCTGGCTATTCCGGAGGCTATGTGCTGGCTCGGATCAGCCACGGAAGTCGCCATCACCGCACTGGCAGACCCAAGAACTCACCGCTTGCGTTGCCGGATGGGATTCTCGGGATGGACAGCCCTTGTGCGTACGTCGACAGAAGGCTTCAGACTTCAGGCGACAGCCTTCTGACTTCAGACTCATTTTCTTCTGCCGTTCAGGCCGCTCTCCGCCTCCTGATAATCGCCAGCGCGCCTATGGCCAGCAGGCCCAACGTCGCCGGTTCGGGCGTCACGGCGGGCGCGCCGCCGGTGGCGCCCATGTTGTTGGTCAGGATATTCAGGTCGGCCCAGTCGACGTCGCCGTCGCCGTCGAAGTTGCCCTGGCCCACCCCGGCGCCGGTGGTCGTGCCGAAGTTCCGCTTGACGGTTATGAAGTCGGCCGCGTCGACAACACCATCGCCGTTGGTGTCGCCGGGGATGGCGCCTGTAACCACTGACAGGACGCCGGTGGCGTAATCGAAGTTCCATTTCTGTCCATAGGGCAGAAGGGGCAGGTCGGTGCCGCCGAGAGTGCCGAATTCGGAGTCGTTGTCGAACGTGCCGCTCTGGCTTTCGAAGTCGAACAGGTCCCAGGCGTTGCCGATGGCGAAGGCGAGAGAATTGACGGCGGTGACCTTCAGGATGCCGCCGTAGGTCAGGCCGCCCGTGGTGGTCTGCAGCAGCAGGTCGCTGTCGTTGGCGGCGGTGCTGAACAGCCGCATCTCGGTCGTCCCGTCGGTGAGGTCCACGGCGTTGGCGATGGTCAGCATGCCCGCCTCGGGCGTCGCCAGCGTGCGATCGCCCGGGGCGATCGTGACATCGGGCCCGCTGGTGATGGCCGTGGTAATCGTGCCCGTGCCGCCCAGCGTGCCCTGGGTCAGGATGAAGGTGCGGTCGTTGGCCACGCTGCTGTTCTGCATGAACACGGCCGTGGGGCCGTTGACGGTGACGCCGCTGATGGCGGTGAAGGCGCCCGCGCCGCCCACGACCAGCGTCCCGGCGGTGACCGACAACCCGCCCTTGTAGTTGCTGCTGGTGCCGGTAAGGACCTGCGTGCCGGAGCCGGTCTTGACCACGTTGAGCGGAGTCCCATAGTACCCGAGGATGATGTTTCCGGAGAATGTGCCGGAACCATTATCGACGCCCAGCGTCAGGATGGTCACCGGCGAGTCGGGTCCGACCTTGCCGTGCCCCCTAAGCACCGTGCCGGCGCCGGTCAACGCGTCAATGAACGGGTTGTGGCCGTCCCAGATGTTGAACGTGCCATCCACATTCAGGTCGGAAAGATTGCTCGTCCAGGTGGCGGTCCACCAGCCGCCGTTCCACAGTTGGGCCCCGGCCGGCACGTCAATCAGCCCGCCGGACCCCAGCGACATCGTGATGAGGCGCGAGCCGCCCTGGCACCACAACTCGCCGGTGATGCGCAGCGTGCCGACGCCGGTGAAGGTGGAGGTTCCGACGGGAACGTTGTCGGGGTTATGCAGGTTGAGGACCGCGTTGGAAGCGATGTAGTAGTTGCGCGGCGCGGTCGCGAAGGCGGGGCCCTCCAACCTCAACACGCCGGCGCTGACCGTGGTCAAACCCGTGCAGGTGTTCGCGCCGGTCAGAATCAGCGTGCCGGCGCCCGTCTTGGTGATCGCCGCACTGCCGGCGATAACCGAGGATATCGTCGCGTCCGCGTTGGCCGCGATGGCCCCGGGCGCGCCGAAGGTCAACGTGTTGGCGCCGCTGATGGTGTAGCCCGCGGCATCGAATTGCAGCCCGCCGACCTGGATGTCGGCGCCCAGCGTGACCGTGCCCGCCGTGCCGCCGAACACGGCCGTGTCGTTGTTGGCGTTGACCCAGGCCACGTTGTTGGCCCCGCCATCGGTCGTCCAGTTGCCGTTGGCCAGGTTCCACGCGCCAGCCCCGCCGGTGACGATGCCGTCGCCGACACCGACCGTGCCGGGAACGATGTCCCAGGTTACGCTTGCCGCCAAGGCCGGGAGGGCCAGCATCGCCGCGACCACCGCTGCCACAAACAACATCCTCATCTTGTTGGTCCTGCTCTTGCTCATTGGAATCTCCGTTGATGTTGATGCCCGGACGCGCCGCCAAAGCGCAACGGCTAATCCGATTGCCGTTTGACAGACCTTTGACAACCGCCGTGAGATAAGGCTCAGCGTGGGGCTTTGCCAAAGACCCCATCGGTCCCCGGCCTCGACGACGGACCGCACGAGGGACGACCAAACACCTGTGACCTGCGCTGCTCTCACTCAACCCACGGCGAATTTGCCGCCTGTGTGCTCTTGATCCTCCACGGCTTTTCACGTGGGCCACCAGCGGCCGGCCTCGCCTGGGACGGTCCGCGGCACGCGCCAAAGCCGCAAAACCTCTAACTAGACAATGCCTCCGCTGCCTCGGCCTCACATACACGATCCTGCCCGGATAGGCAGCGTCAGAAAATGTATTATTGTATATTTTACACCCCCCCCCCGCATTTTGTCTACCCTAAATCGCGGAAACTTTGTCCCCTTATTCATCCCGACAGGCCCAGCGCCGTGCGTTGCTGCCCCCACTGAACGGGAAGATCCCGTGTAAGCGTTTGCAGCGACATGCCGCTCGGCTCTCGCCCCTGGAGGATTACCTGGATGATATCCGGCGCCATGCCCGCGAGATTGAGGATTCGCCCTATGTACGACCTGTTCACGCCGTGCCGCGCCGCCAGCTCATCCAGCGAGCCAAAATCGCCCGAGTCGATCATCCGTTGCCAGCGGTACGCTCGGGCCAAGGCGATGACCAGGGGCGAACGTGGGCCAACGTCGGCGGTCGTGGCGGCGTCCGGAGGCAGGATAATCTCCTTCTGTCCACTGCGGGTCTTGAACTCCATCGGCACGCGGATGTCCACCGTCTGGCCGTCCGTGCCCGGCTGTCCCCCCGAATAATTCGGTCGCTATGGTTCCATAAGGACTTACGACGGGTTGCCATCCGAGGCCTTTCGTGCTATCAGGGCCGCATGAATACCATCATCGACCTCTTCCGGGACCTCTGGAATGCCTTGCGATGTCTCGGCGAACTTCTTGGTTACAGCCTCGAGCGTCAATCGGCCAACAGGCGTCTCATTTCCGCTAGCACGCGGTTCCGTTCTGGCCCGGGACGCAAAGATTTCAGCGCATGACCAAGTTCGACGTAGCGGTCCCTCGACTCTCGAAACTCTGAGCTTTGCCACAATCCCGCCGCCCATCGGCGTTCGGGATCATTCCAAAGCCTCCAGTACTCATCGGGAACCCAGCTTAAGTAGCTGGGCTCCTTAGTGTTGCTGCCGTGCCACATGTCGTGACGTCTCACTTCCATTCCCAGCAGCCGTGGAATGATGTACAGGTTCGCGAACATTGTCCGCCGCAACATCCGCCCCGCTTTGTCGTCGTCACCAATTCGATGTAAGGCGAGGGACCAGCATAGAAGCTGCGGAGCCTCGTCAGAGCTGTCGGGAAATTCGACCTCAAACCAAGCGAACGATCTCAAAGCGCCCTCCAGGTCGCCCATAATCATGTATAAGGGACCGAGCAGAAATCGCTTGCCACTTCCATCGCGATAGCCACCAAACCGCCGCTTCTCCTGGTCAAGAGAACGCTCGTAGTTTCGAATGCGATGTTTGATCTTCTTGTCATCTTTCGGGACCTGATATGGCTCCGGCGCAGGAAACACGTCTCCATTGTCATCGTGCATTTCCACATCTACCACGCTTTCCAAGACCTTCCCCAGAGAACTGACGCGCCACTATTCTCAGGGAAGCAACATCCTAGCAGGTAGCGCGGTGTGGTCAAGAACT
>Ga0315275_10001344_pt1 | contig 21517 bp, 22 predicted proteins | sample YL17G03_0_MG_FD_205557 | JGI IMG/M metagenome (GOLD analysis project Ga0315275, IMG submission 205557) | Sediment microbial communities from Yellowstone Lake, YNP, Wyoming, USA - YL17G03_0 | ecosystem: Environmental > Aquatic > Freshwater > Lake > Sediment | place: USA: Wyoming | collected...
TTTTCCACGTTCTTCAGCGCGCCACCTGTGCCGAGAGGAGTCTTCTCCTCCACAATCCGGATCCTGCGCCCCACATCGTTTTCCATGAAGAACTGCCGTATCCTATCGATCATGTAATTCACAGGCAGGATGACGTCCTCGATTTCCCTGGGCAGGCGGTCGAGCACGTGGAGGATCATTTCCCTGTTGAGGAGGGGGATGAGCGGTTTCGGCCGGGTGTAGGTGAGGGGCCTCATTCGGGTCCCAAGCCCCCCGGCTATGATGACTGCCTGCATTGAGGGACTAAAGCGACTCGCGACCTAATAATCTTGCCCCGCCGATAAAAGACTACTTCGGGACTATGGTGACGACATTGTTGCCGCGCAGGACGACGGTGCCTATCCTCCGGACGAGTTCGTCCTTGGTCTCTTCGGCGTCCTCGAGCACCATATTCATGTAGTCGTCATAGCCCATGAGCTTGCCTTCAAGAATCCTGTTGTCCTTCAGAAGCAGAGAGATTCGCTTGTTTATCGACTTCTCCAGCACGTTTAGAGGCATCACCATGGGTTTCTCCCCCTGAGTTGCTGAGGTATCGCCCCCCGCATTTAAAGCTTTACTAATGGCGGGTGCGTTTATGATCCGGCAATTGGATTCCTGGAGTCGAATGCTATGCAGCAGGCCTTCAAGCGGCAGCTGAAGGCAGTGACCGTCCCAACACGACTGGGACCAACCCCGGCCGTGCCGCGGCTCACCAAACGCCGCTGGAATCTCTCTCTTACTCTCCGAATTCGATGGCGGGAGGCCGTGTCCTTCCTTCTCTCCCTTGAAGTCCGTCTTCGCAATGGCTTCGGCTGTGGATTTTCCACCCAATCTGATCATTCGAAGACCGATTCCTACTCTCGGACGGCCGTCCCCGGACAGGCGCCTGCTTGCTGCGGCGAGATTCCTGTCGCAGAGGTCGGGGACAGCCCATCGGACATCTCTGACAACCTTCCACCGGACTCTTCCCAGCTCTCCGAGACCAGATGCTTGCTTGCGGCAGACCGCAGCCGACCGCCCGCGGACCGATTCTGCCGCAGGAGGACGGCGACAGCTGTCCGAGACTCACCGCATGCCGTCACCGGGTCGATTCCGACTCTCCGAGAACGAGAGACGGCGCGCTTGAAGTCACTTTCGGAGGCATGAACATCGGCTGTTGGCGGGGGATCCTCAAGCACGGTTCGCCGCATGCCGCCATCGGTCGGGAATCACTCGGATTCGGTCGACTCATTCTTCAGAGATCCCTTCGGCGAAACGCCTCCACCCGCAGCCCCCTGACTCACTGCAGAGCGAGGTCCCATTTCCAAGCGATTGGACGAGCAGACTCGAACCCGCCTTCCATCGCGTTTACGATCCGTGCGACCTGCTCCCGCGTTAGTCCAAGGAGGGGGATATTGCGACCCCTCCATGAATGTGATTACTGGATTTGTCAATAATGGCGGGCGCGCAAACCAGTCCACCAGCTCATGTCGAACCTAGAGGGCGAATAGATTTTTATCTAGAGACCTCTATTGAGACGCCGGTGATATGATGGAGAAGGAGAAAGTAGGGGAGGTGTTCCACTATTTCACGAAGGCGGGTGTGGCGGCGATCAATTTGAACGACAGTTACCTCCAGGTCGGCGACACGGTACTCATACAAGGCGTCACGACCAACCTGACGCAGAAAGTGGAATCGATGCAGGTGGAGAACTTGCCCGTGCAGCGCGCGGAGATGGGCCAGAGCGTCGGCATAAAGGTCAGCGAGAAGGTCCGAGAGAAGGACTTTGTTTACAGGGTAATCCAAGACTAGCTCTTCCGCTTCGTGAATGCTTAAGTGTCTCCCGCCGCTTTCCCCCACGATGCCTGAGATAACGCCCCGCGTCTCCCGGCTCAGATATGGCGTCGGAGAGGATTTCACCGCCATCGGGGCTCTCAAGGCGGGCGCGGAGGCACTCGGGTGCAAGGCCTCGTACCCTTGGCTCATGGGGATTGGCGGAGCCGCCTTCCGCTTGTACTGGAGCCAGGACTGGAGCCTCGACATGGCCAATTTCGTCACTGCTGATGTCGTGAGGACCGCGGCGGCATCCGTCGGCATCGAAGCAGAGGCGCACTTGAACGAGAAACCGGAGGATATGTGGGAATTGCTGCGCCGGTCCATCGACACGCAGTCGCCCATGCTCTCGTGCGGCCTGACCAGCCCCTTCGAGACATGTCTCATCGTCGGATATGAGGAGAACCCGCGCCGGCTTCACATCCGGGGCTACCTGGACGAAGGAGATGCGTACTCGCAGCTGGACTTCAGGCCATGGTATGGGTGGTGTCATCAGAGCTTTGGCTTCATGCCAATAACGACACTCAGAGACGGCAAGGAGCCTGATTTGCCCGCCCTGATCAGAGCCTCATTGGAAACGGTTCTCAGACTCGCGGGCGAAGGGAGGATTGCCTCTGAATTCTGCGCTATCCACAACACCAGGCACGTGATGATCTCCGGACTGGACGCCTACATTGCCTGGGCAGGCGGTATTTCCGAGAAACCGAAAGGGGACGCTGCGCACCGCGGATTCGCGACATCACTGAACATGAACCAGCTCATAGATGCCAGGACCGCTGCCCAGAATTACCTGCTCGACCTGTGCAACAGGGTGAGGCCAACCGCACTGCTTCTGTCCAGGGCTGCAGAGCACTATGCACACGAGGTGCTTGCGCTTAAGAGCGCACGCCAGCTCATTCCGTATCCTCAGGCGACCCCGGAGAAGGCGGCGGACCGACTGGAGAAACTGTTGGCGGATGACGAGAGGCGAACGGAATATGCGAGCCTGCTCAGGACCGCCCAGAATGAGGACAGCGAAGCTCTCGGCTGGATCAGGAAGGTGGTCGAGGGCGGTATCCTCTGAGGATCCTCCGCGTACTACGAGCGTACCAGACATTATTAATAAGGGCTGGTGGCGTGAAGAATCGAGAGGGAGGGTTTCCCCATGGACGGAGAAATGACCTGCCCGATTTGCGCCGAGCGGGTGGTCGAAGGCGATATCAAGGGACACATGGAGCAGATGCATCCTGCTGAGTCTTCTGCCGGCGATTCCGTGGAGGAGGGCGATAGGCAGCCCGTGCAGGACGGAGGCGCAGGCCCGGAAGAAGCGTCGAGGAAGCGAGCTTGGATGGCCCTTCTAGCGCTGACATTGGTGATAATCCTCGTTTTTGCAACCATATCGATCCTCATGGTTCCCAAGGCCGTCAAGAATCCTCTGGATTTCAGCTTGCCAGACACCAACGGCAGCGATTGGAATCTGGGGAATCACATCCGCGAAGGCAAGCCGATACTCATCGAGTTCATCGCGCTCGACTGCAATGCATGCATATCTTGGGCGGAGAGCCCAGGCAGTTCGCTCAAGAAACTATATGGGAACTACGGCCTTGAAATCGAGTTTGTGACGGTGGTGACATCATTGGAAGGCGTCGGGCACATCACCCCGACGCCTCAGCTCGCACGGCAATTTAAGGAGCAGTACGACACCAATTGGACCTATCTCGTGGACAACGGCACGACTGTGCGCGATCTCTACGGCGTCGTCGCCGTGCCAACGGTCTTCCTCATAGATAGGAACGGATATACGGCATGGACGCACACCGGCATCGTAGACCATGCCACTCTCGAGGCGGCGGTGCAGCTGGTTTTATGAGGCTCCCACTGCCACCCGCTAGTGAGCCAAATGATTCTCCAAAGGTCAGTATTAATATGCCTGAATGTTCTAGGATATTAGCACGGAAGGACAGTTGAATGGCCACGATGAAAGCCTGTCCGGTTTGCGGGCAGAAAGTTGGGATTGACAAGCTCGAAGCGCATGTCAAGAAGGTTCATCCGAAGGAGAAGGTGGACATCCAGCTGGACCAGGAAGAGCAGAAAGAGGTCAAGGAGGCCAAGAAGGCTTACAAGCCTTCGGCGAGACCTAGGGGAAGATGGATAGTCATAATAGCTGCATTCGTCGTGGTTGTGGTGATCCTGGCGCTGGTCTTGATTCCACGTGGCCTCGGGGTGGGAGACAGTCCGCCCGACTTCACGCTGACGGATAACGCCAGCAGGCAGGACTGGAACCTCGACATCCACCTGCGCGATGGCAAGCCAATCCTCCTAGAGTTCTTTCACCCGCAGTGCAGTGCGTGCATTGGCGAGGTTCAGACTTCATCTTCTCCCTTGAGGGTGCTATACGGCGACTATGCGACCAGCGTGGAGTTCGTGAGCATAGCAATAACCCTCGAGGCCGAAGGATTCACAAATCCGCCGACATTCGATATGGTGAACTCATTCATTTCGCAATACCCCACGCCGTGGACTTACCTCGTGGAGACCTCAGGGACGACCGTGAGGAATCTATACCAGGTGACCGCGACGCCCACTTTCTACCTCATTGGAACGGATGGCAGAATTGCCTACAAGAACACCGGCGCGGGCGATTTGGCCGGATTGAGAAGCGCCATAATCAGCGAGTTGACACCTTGAAGGGAAGCCGCGAAGTCCGCGTCATGATTGCGATCTTGATTCTGAGCATGGCGGGAATAGGTCTCGCCACATTCCTGGTCGCGAACCATTACAGGCTGGTCTCGGCGGCGTTTTGCGAGATAGGCCCTTGGTCCAGTTGCGAGGACGTCAACGGGGGCCCTTACTCAGAAGTGTTCCCAGGCCTTCCTTGGGCGGTAGTCGGGCTCGCTGGCTTTGTGGCCGTGTTCTGCCTATCTTATCTCAAGCTTTACTATCCAGAACTCGACCGAAAGGGGCGCTTCGTGCCCCTGCTCCTGTTGTTCTCGGTGATTGGCGTCATCTTCGTCGTGTACCTGAACTATCTCGAGTTCGCGGTGATCCACAAGCTCTGCATATTCTGTGCGGCTTCGCATGCGATAATGATAGTCATCCTGATGATAATCGCATGGTGGCAGTACTCTGGCCGATATAAGGCGGAGAAGGCAGGCGCCGGCGTCACTCAAAACCCGGGCGTTTCCGAGTAGGCTCTCCGTCCTCTTGGGTTGTTGGCTCATCGATTTCCACGTTTTCATTGCCAATCCTTTTTTCCATACCGTTCTTCTTCACTTTGCCAACCTCGGCGCTCCGCTTCCTGCGTCTTCTCCCATACAGAAACAGAAAGAAAGCTGAAATTACGATGGCCAGAGCGACGATTATCACGAGAAGAAAGTCGCCGACGTTCAGATTCCCCACTTGCCGGGGGTGAACAACACGAACGGTCCCGGTGCTGTAGCTGCGCGCGGTGGCTATGCCATCGGTGATTATCGCCCTGATGTAGTACAATCCCTCCGGGATATCGGAGACGATCCATAGAAATGTGTTATTGTCGCTGAGAGCGCCCTGGGGAACCACGCCGATGAGGATTTCCCCGCCCGGATTCCTATCGGTGTCATAGTAGAGGGTGATCGTTGCGTTGTCGTCCTCGTCATGGTCGATCCAGGTAATCAGGAAGGTCTTGCTCGCTTCTCTCTCCTCGCTCGGCTCTAGGACCGTGATTTCTGGCGGGTCGTTGGCGGTGATTCTTAGTCGGCCGGCGCTATACGAGAAGTTGCTTGACTTGCTATCATCTATGATCGCCTTGATGTAGTAGTATCCGGGGGGAACGAGCGTGGTGTTCCATACATATGAGTCAAAGGCGGCTCCGTCGGGATCCTCTCCCCAGGGGACTTGCGCGATTAAAGTCTCTCCGCCGGGTGTTTTGTCGGCGTCGTACCAGAGGCTAATCGTTGCATTGTCATCTGCGTCGCGGTCATCCCAATCGATCCTATAGGAGCGGTGAGTCTCGTCGCCGATTGCATCTGGCTTGAGGATCGTTATCGACGGCGGGTGTACGACGGTGAGCGGGCCGGGACTGCATGAGTAGACTGGTGTGTTGATGCCATCGTCTATCGTGGCCTTCACGTAATACTGCCCCTCTGGAATGGCGTCCAGGTTCCAGGGATACGCGTCCCAGATGCCGTCCGGATCTTCGCCCCAAGGAACGAGGCCAATGAGAACCTCGCCCCCAAAATTGCAGTCCGAATCATAACGAAGGGTTATTGATGCGTTGCTATCGGCATCTGAGTCGATCCAGCGTACATTGAAGACGCTGTCAGCCACATCTCCAACGCCATCCGGCTCTAGAATAGTGATGCTCGGCGGATGGACCATCGAGACTCTTCCCGGGCTGTACGCGCTGAAGGCCGGTGTGATCCTGTCACTTATGACCGCCTTGATAAAATAAAGTCCGGCAGGCACGCTGGTCGTGTCCCAGAGATACTGGTCCCCAAGGCCATCTTGGTCCTCTGCCAGTGGCAAAGTCGCAATCAGTGACTCGTTTCCGGGTTGATCGTCGACGTCGTAGAAGAGGCGGATATCGGCGTTGTCATCAGGGTCGTCATCCGTCCACGCGATGGTGTAGTTCAGGTCTACGCTCGTGATGCCGCTCGGCGGGGTGATCAGCGCGATTGTCGGTTGCACCTCGGTGTTCGTGTATCCCGGCGTACTCTCAGGTCTGGAGGCCAATGTGTAATCGACGTTTGGATGGTTCGTTTCATCGCCATCAGGCACCAACTCAAGGCTGACATCGAGTGGCGGCAGTTGGGCGTTCACCATGTCCCCGTTGCTGGGGGCAGTATCTCCAGGTCCGCTCCCGCCCGGCCCGTACTCCATGCGATCAATCGCCACCCAGTTGCCGCCAGCTTTAATCCCCGAAGAATCCCGCCAGGCTATCTTGATATCGTCCTGTCCGGAATTCGCAAGCACATCGCTTCCAATCAGCGAGACCACCTGAAAACCGTACGGGTCCACGGCGCCGCTCAGCTGTTGGGTGTATCCTTCGCTATCCTCGACCCTGTATTGACTGAGATCGACGGCATTTGTCGTTGGGTTGTAGATCTCAATCCAGTCATCTCCCATGGACGGGTTGGGCATGACTTCATTAATCTTGAGCGGGGCGGGTTGCCCTGACGTGGAATAGTGAAGGTCCAGGTTCGTCACCGTTGGTATGGGGATGCCAATTATCAATTGGCCCGCCTGCCAGTCATTGTACGTCTCGTCGCAGACGTAGCCCTCTACCCAGAACACCATGAGGTCGCCGGTCACGATGCCGTCCTTCTCCGGTGTGGAATCGTCGTCTCCCTCGGTGCTCATGGCGTATGCTGTGTTGATTCCCGTGTTCAGCGTGCTTCCGGTGCCGTATACGACTCCGTCAACCTCCGCCCTGACCTGCAGGCCGCTGGGAGGATTGTCACCGCCGTCCGCGACGACCACTCCCCAGAAATCATTCCCTATCGGTTCTGCCGCAGAGACGTTTCGGGAAGTTGGCACGAGTATGCACCCTAACATGAAGACCGCGAGCAGAATCACTGCTCCTCCTCGCCCCGGCATTGATAGACCTCCTGCCCTATTACGCCGGGGTGCCGATTTAAGCCTTCCTTCACTTCCTAAGAACCAGCGTTAGGATGTCCCCGTCCAGCAGACCGTGACTCAAGCCAACCGTCTGCCCGGGAAACTTTGCGCTCGGGCCCCACACATTGGCATAGCGGAACTTCTTGCGGAAATCCCTGTGAATCGTCTCGCAGACGGTCTCGACCTTCGCGCCCTGCCTGGTGATTAGAGGTTCCGCCATGTCGGCATCCTTGCCTTGCGGTTTCAGGAAGATTCTTATGAAGTTCAGCTCGTCGTAGATCGTGTCTTTCAGCTTCTCGAGTCCGGCGCCCTTCTCCGCCGACGCCGCAACCACCTGCCAGCCCTTCATCCGCGCTTTGACATTCTTCAGGTACTCATCCGTGACCAGGTCGACTTTGTTGATCACGATGAATGCGGGCACGTAGACACGGTTGCCCGCAAGGACATCGACCAGCTGATCCTCCGTGATGTCGTCGCGGACGACGATGTCGGCGTTGATGTGGCCGAATTCACGGAGCATGTCCGCGACGGTCTCCTTGGTCATCCGCGTGAGCTTCACCGTCGGGTTGACATCGACGCCGCCCCTCGATTTCTTCGTGATCACCACGTTTGGCGGGTGTTGATTGAGCCGGATGCCACTCAGGCTTAGCTCGTCCACGAGGACGCCGATGTTCGCCTCGAAGACATCGACCATGAGCATGATGAGGTCGGAGCCCCTGGCCACGGAGATGACTTCTCGCCCTCTTCCCCTTCCCTTCGATGCTCCTCTGATCAGCCCGGGCATGTCGAGGATTTGGATTTGCGCCCCTTTATGATACAGGACTCCCGGAATCACGTCCAGCGTCGTGAAATCATATGCCGCGACCCGGCTGTTCGCGTCCGTTATCTGGTTCAGGAGCGTGCTCTTGCCGACGCTGGGAAAGCCCACGATCGCGACCGTCGCGTGACCGGACTTCTTGACAGCGTATCCCGGGGCGCCACCGCCCCTTGCCGAGAGACGCTTCTGCGCCTCTTCCTTGAGCCGCGCCAGCTTCGCTTTGAGCTTGCCGATGTGGTGCTGTGTCGCCTTGTTGTACGGCGTGCGCTGGATTTCGTCCTCGACGTCTTTGATTTGGTCTTCTATGGGTGCCATTCGATGAATGAGCATCCGGGCAGCTGGCTAAAAGGATTGCGACGCGAGCATCGGACGGGAAAGCCGCTCAATCCAGCATCTCGGCGACGAAAGAGTAGTCCTCGATCCCAGCGCCACACGGCACGACTCCAACAACCTCCCAGCCCGCCGAGAGACAGAGTCTCATCGCGTCGTCAGGGCTGAGGAGCAGCAGCGGGAACCACGATCCCTTCTTGCCTCTGTATTGGAGTCTGAGCTTGATGAGTCCGGGCGGACGCCCCTCGCGGACATTTTTCATGACGTAGGGCGCATGCCGAGGAATCCACGAGCCAGGTGTTCGTGTCGATGCTATGAGCCGCGCTCGGGGCCGCGCCACTCCCGCCAATCCCTTGAGGAATCGTCTCGTTGCGGCGAAGTCCCCGCAGATGCCGAAGTTGTTTCCGAACATGACGAAGGTATCGAAGCTCCTGGGCGGAAAGGAGAGATGGCGGGCGTCCATTAGCATAGCATTCCGAACGCCGCGCGTTTTCGCGACTTGGAGCGCCTCGGGAGAGATGTCGATGGCGGTTACTCTGATTCCTCTTCGTTGAAGATACAGGGCGACCCGCCCGGGTCCGCAGCCAATATCAAGCACATGTCCTCTCGCGAGGTGGATGGCTTTCCGTTCATCCTCCCGCCATCTTTCGTGTGTCCCCGAGTATGGTGCGAAGAGGGAGGAGATATCGGTCACTTCCCTCCGTCCATCGTCTCGCTCGATCACAAGCCTCCCCATCCTTCCGTGCAAGTGATCAATCATCGCCTGCCCATAGAGGCGCATCGAGTCTACCATGTGGCGGGTGAATCATCGCACCGACTAGCTAAAGATGGGCCATGCGGGGCTATGGTGTAATCGTCGTCCCCGCCACGCCTTCGAGGGCCCTTTCGAAATTGTCCGGATTAGTTATGATGACCCTCTCACCGCCGCCGTCCAGGAATTCGATCGCAGCCTCGACTTTCGGTCCCATGCTCCCCGGCGGGAAATGACCTTGGGCCATGTAGTGTCTCGCTTCGGCCACCGTCATCCGACCGATGTTCGTCTGCTCCACTTTCCCAAAGTTCACCGCAACATGCGCAACGTCCGTGAGCATCACGAACAGCTTCTCTTTGACGACTTTCGCCAGAACGGCTGCGGCAAGGTCTTTATCGATCACCGCCTCAACCCCAATCAATTCTCCGTTCTTCCTGATTACTGGGACACCGCCGCCCCCCGCTGCGATGACCACCCAATCCGTCGTACCGGTGAACATCAGCCTTTCTATGGTGGCCTTCTCGACTATATCGATAGGTTTCGGAGATGGCACCACACGTCGATATCCCCCCCTCCTGTCATAGACAAGCTTCCACCCCCTCGCCTTCTTGAGTTCTTCGGCCCGTTCCCGATCATAATAGGGACCGATTGGCTTCGTCGGGTTCTGCATCGCCGGGTCGTTCTCGTCGACGACGACCTGGGTGACAATGCTTACGACATTCTTCCTGATTCCCCTGGCGGCGAGTTCGTTGGAAAGCTCCTGCTGCAGCATGTATCCGATCTGTGCTTGGCTTTCCGCAACGCAAATATCGAGTGGCAACGCCGGGACAGTCGCTTGGGCTGCCTCGTTCTGCAGCAGTATGTTGCCTACCTGGGGTCCGTTCCCGTGGACGAGCGCGATATCCCAACCCTTCTGGATCACGGCGGCAAGGTGTCCGCACGTCTCGCGAATCCGCTTCCTCTGTCCCTCGGCGGTTCCGGAGTCCTTGGCGGGAAGGAGGGCGTTGCCACCGATAGCTACAATGGCGGTTTTCATCTGAATACCGAGGAGGGGACAATTAGCCAGCAATGGTCATATAAATCCTTGGATGCGCGTATCGATTCGGGGTCGATGGCTCAGCTGGGATTGAAAAAAAGGCGAAGAAAAGAGTATTGGGGCCGGGTTGTCCCGGCCCTTTGGCGTGACCTTCCCCGAGGGGGAATCCTGAGTCTGGCTTACTGGCCGACGCTTGCTTCCACGGGCGCTTCAACCTTCGCGGGGCGCAGCCACACGAGGGCGGCGTCAAGCAGCCCGAGGAATGATCCGAACACCGCAACTGCCATGAAGATGGCGATGGGTGTTGGATAGTTGACCATGATCAATGTGTGGACTTGACCGGTGTTGTAGCCGAGACCGCCCGAGGTCGTCGGCAGGGCCGCTGCCCCTCCCGCGTATCCGGCGTACATCATGAGCCACGTAGCACCGATGACGCCCACGTTCCACATCACGAGCGTAATCCAGGCGAGTCCGTTGGTCCACTTGTTGAATCTCCTCTTGAGGTCCAACTCGAGGTGCCTGAAGAACAGGGCCACCGCCATCGTTGCCAGAACGCCCATGATGATGTATGCGAAGTATCCGACAGTCAGCCACGTCCCGGCCCCTCCACCAGCGACGATGCGAGAGGCCGCGGGCACGCCGAACACCCCTTGATACAGCAGATAGGCGGTCAGGCCCGTGGCGAGGGCTCCCTGAACCAGCGTTGCTTTCGTGAATCTCTCTCCCCACTTGCTCCGAAGGCCATTGTTACCGCGGTCCATGTTCTTACAAGGTTACGATGAAGATATTAATGTTTGAGAATATACAGAATATACCAATTTGATAAAACATCCCCTATGTCTGCCCACGCATCACAATCGTGTACCCCATCTGTTCTGCTCCGGATCACAGGCCTGGAATGAGTGGCCGAGCCCAAAGATGCACGGTTGGTCCGGACCCAGCCACTGCGTAGCTTTTTAGGGGGCTTGGACCTTAGCGCGCTCGTGTATTCGCCAGAAAAAGAAAAGACCCCTCTCAAGCGTTTCCTCAAGTCCAGATGGTTCCGGGTTCTCTACGTTTTCTTGATTGCCCTCGCATCCTCGGTGGTGACGGTCAGTGCGGGTTGCCTGGCGACATTCTTCATGCCGCTGCTCATGTTCGCGGTGCCGTATTATCTGAAGGAGAGGAACATCAAGCGCTACCTCATGAACGGCGTTGCGGTATTCCTCATCTCCCTTGTTCTTGTAAACCTCTTCTTCACGGCCCTGACCATGGCATCTCCCGAACAGGAAATGTCAGCGCAGTCCGGCAATGTGAGACTCGATCATGGGACAGTGGATCCTTATGCAGGACCTGCTGGAAGCAGTTACAACTACTCGGTCGTCTATGTGAACACCGATCCGGTCGATCGCTCCGATGTATGGCTGACCCTGAGAGTCTTCGACGCGGTCACGACAAAGACCAGCACGTTCAACATAAGTTCGAATATCTCCAGCGCGGCGCCGCCCTCTGCGTCCGACGGATGGACCTACTACATGCACTTGACATTGACTGAAGGGATCTATTTCTACAACTTCACGGCGAACACTGCGTACAATTCGATCCAAACGGAAGTCTCAACGCCGCTTGGGTTCGGGCCAATAGACGCATCCTGGACCACATTCTCCTCTGTCATCGCGCTGGCAATCTTGGTCCAACTTCTCTTCCCCTTCACACTCTACCTCATCATCATCGGGATGTACTGGTGGGCAGGGAAAGCAAGGACCATGCGCGGATCCACCCGCGTTCCATCCGATGCAGGAGAGGGCGGCTTCGAGTGCACGAACTGCGGCGCCGAGGTCTCGGCATCCGCCACCAAGTGCCACCGCTGCGGTGCGATTTTCGAGGAGGAGGAACATGCGGTTCGTGCCAAGAAAGTCGAGAAGGGGAGGGAGTCTGAGACTGAGGGGAAATCGGCTGCGACGAAGAAGGAAGGCGGGAAGTAGCGCCATCATCTTCGGCATCGCCGCGATTCTGTATGCCTGCTTGATTTTCTATTCATCCTCGCAGACGAATATTCCGGCCATCGCCATGCCGATATTCTCCCTCTCCGACAAGCTCGCGCACTTCCTCGAGTTCGCGCTATTCGGCAGCCTGCTGTTTCTGACATTCGCCTCGGCAGGCTGGCGACCGTGGGACGCACCTCTCGCTATCATTCTTGGAGGGATCTACGGGACAACGGACGAGATGCACCAGTTCTTCGTGCCTGGACGAGTCGCCGATCCCATGGACGCCCTGGTCAATTGGGCGGGCGTCTTTGTGGCGGTTCTAATCCTCGCCTACATCGATCGAAGAATGCATCCGTCACCGGTGCCCAAGCTCAACGAAAAGGCATGAGAAATCGCGCCCTTTCGTGTAACTCATCTTGGTGACAAGGCATAGTATAAGCCTGTTATTGTTTATAAATATCCGCGAAATCAGATTACAATACGAAATCCGTGGGTGAGATGTATGGACAGCAAGACTGTTGAGCTTGCCGAAGAGGTCAATCATTGCCCTGAGTGCGGGTCGGATAGGCTGGTTCGTGACTACGCGCGGGGCGAGCTGCTTTGCGAATCTTGCGGCCTGGTCGTGGATGACACGCAGATAGACCAAGGTCCCGAGTGGACCGCGTACGACAGCGAGGACCGCGACAAGCTATCGAGAACTGGTGCCCCCCGGAACTACACGAGCCAAGCGATCAACCTGACAACCATAATCACTTCTTCCAACAGGGATTCCAGGGGAAATCCAATCTCCGCGAGGGAGATGGAGAAGTTCTACAGGATGAGGAGGCTCCAGCATCACTCGGGTCACAACAGGCCGGGAGAGCGGAGTCTGCCGGAGACGATTAGAGCCTTGGACCGAGTCTCATCGTTCCTCGAATTGCCGAAGAGCATCAGGGAAGAAGCCGGGTTCATATGCAAGAAAGCATTGGAGAAGGGTTACCTTAGGGGAAGAAGCATCGGGGCTCTGGTCGCGGCGGCGACATATAGCGCGTGCCGTATCAACGGCGTCCCAAGAACACTGGAGGAACTCTCTGGCGTGACTGGGCTCCCTCGAAAGGTCATCGCGAAGGCGTACGGTGCATTGTCCAGGCTGCTGCAATTGAAGGTTCCGCAATCGAAGCCTGCAGACTACATTTCGAGGTTCTGCAGCGAATTGGGGCTTGGCACAGGTGTTCAGGCCGAAGCGAGGAGGATTCTCAGAGAGATCGATGATGTGGATGGCAGCCTGTCCCTTTCGCCTATCGGGACGAGCGCAGCTGCGATATATCTCGCGTCGCTCGCGTGCGGGGAAAGGAGACCGCAGAAGGCAATAGCCAAGGTCGCGGGAGTCTCCGAGGTCACGCTCAGGAACCGCTTCCAGCTGGTGAACAAGGCTTTCATGAGCAACCTCTCTCTCCCCCGGGGCCGCGTCCCGAAGCACCAACGGATTGCAGGCACAAGTTCATGAGGTTCCGCGCCACATCTTGTCAAGCTTGAAGATTGAAAACGCCCAGCTGTCGTCCTTTCTCTATGGTCCAATTGAGACGTACATTGCTCACTTTTTAGTACGAGGGCGAGTTGTGCAAGAAGACGCGCCCAAGACGGGTCTTGTTGTCAGGGTGAAGCGACTTGCAAGTTAATAGTGCCATGGTGGCCTTGACCGGGGAATCTGGCGACGGGATAATCTCGCTCGGCGAGATACTGGCGAAGGTACTGGCCAGGATGGGCATCAACATCGTCACTTTCAGGACTTATCCCGCCGAGGTCCGAGGTGGACAATGCATCTTCACCATAAACTCGCAGCAGGACCAGGTCTTCTCACAGGGTGACGAGTACGATATCCTCCTGTGCATGGACTCCGATGCTTACACTCTCAACAGCAATCGCCTCCGGTCCACCGGCGTGCTCCTCTACAACAGCGAGTCTGTGCTGCTGGAGCGGATCCGCGAAGTGAGCTATGGCATTCCATTGAGGTCACTCACCGCCAGCACCGGGCTCGCAAGATCGAAAAACGTGCTCATGCTCGGCGTGATTTCGAAGCTGTTCAACGTAGACATGGAGGAGATCAAGGCGGTCCTTTCTGAAAGGTGGGGGAAGCGCCAGGACGCAATCAAGAGGAACCTCGATGCCCTCACGGTGGGTCATGATTGGGCTGCAGCCAACCTGATCAAGAAGGACGGCTTTAGGTTCGAGTCCGTCGACGCCCCGCGCAGAATAGTCGTGTCGGGCAACGAAGCGATATGCCTCGGCGCCGTCGGCGCGGGCTGCAGGTTCTTCTCCGGTTACCCCATAACGCCAGCTTCGGATCTTCTGGAGTGGCTGATGGACAGGCTGCCGAAGGTCGGGGGCGTGGCAATCCAGGTCGAGGACGAAATATCCGCTTTTGGCGCTGCCCTCGGAGCCTCGTACTCGGGGGTTAGATCGATGACCGCGACAAGTGGCCCCGGACTGGCGCTCATGACCGAGTTCGTGAACTTGGCGGGAACTGCGGAAATCCCAATCGTGGTTGTCGACGTGCAGCGGGCGGGACCGAGCACCGGAATGCCGACGAAGACCGAGCAGTCAGACCTCAGCCATGCGGCTCTGGGCGGGCCCGGAGAAGCGCCGAGGATAGTCATCGCACCGACGAGCGTGGAAGATTGCTTCTACCAGACGATGAAGGCTTTCAACCTAGCTGACAAGTACCAGCTGCCAGTGATCCTCCTCTCTGATCAAAGCCTTTCGCATAGCCTCGAGGCGATTCCGTTGCTAGACCCGGCAAGAGTCCCCGTCAACTCGCCAAAGAGGCCTACTCCGGAGGACCTCAAGCACTACAGGCGATATCTGCGCACAGAAGACGGGGTCTCGCCCATGTCGATGCCGGGCACAGTCGGGGGCGCATATGTGGCAACGGGCATCGAGCGAGACGAGGTCGGCATGCCCAACTACAACCCTGAAAACCACCAACTGAACATGCGGAGGAGACAGAAGAAGCTTGAGAGGGCCGCAATCGAGGACGCGGAGTTCGAGCAGTACGGGGCCGAGGATGCGCGCATCGGGATCATCAGCTGGGGGTCCACAACAGGGGCCGTGCGGGAAGCTGTGCAGTTGGCTATTTCGCGTGGGCTTAAAGTGACATCGCTGCATCCGAAACTTCTGTTTCCGATACCAAAACAGCGGATTGGCGAATGGCTGTCAAAGCTTCGCGACGTAATAGTGGTAGAGGTGAACCAGACGGGACAGTATCAGCACATCCTCCAAGCAGAGTTCGGGAGGATCATGGATTCTCTTCACAAGGCGACGGGCCTTCCTTTCACGCCGGGAGAAATCCTTGCCAAGGTCGAGGAGGTGGCGAAGCACGGCCGATGAAACGGTTGGCGGTAATACCGCATCAGGAATGACTCGTGCCGTCGTATCGCCCATGGCCTACAGGTCCGAGCATAAGCCAACTTGGTGCCCGGGTTGCGGTGATTTCGGTGTGCTCAACGCGATTTACAGGGCGATGGCCGACCTGCAGGCGCGGTCGGAGAACTTCGTGATAGTCTCCGGAATCGGCTGCTCGAGTCGCCTCCCTGAGTTCGTGAACGCTTACGGGTTCCATAGCGTGCACGGGAGGCTCCTCCCGATCGCAACGGGCATCAAGCTCGCGAGACCGGAGCTGGAAGTGTTCGCCGTCGGCGGGGATGGAGACGGGCTCGCGATTGGCGGTAATCATTTCATGCATGCGGCTCGAAGGAATGTCGACATCGCCTACATGATGATGGACAACGCGGTTTACGGGATGACCAAGGGACAGCCATCCCCGACCAGCGACATGGGGATGGTTACGAAGGCATCGCCATACGGTGTCCTCGAACAGCCTCTCAATCCCGCCGCTCTTGCCATCGCATTCGGAGCGACATTCGTAGCAAGGGGGTACAGCGGCAAGCCCAGGGATCTGGAGGCATTCATCGTCAGCGCAATCAGTCACAAAGGCTTCGCCTTTGTCCATGTCGTTTCACCCTGCGTGACTTTCCTCGACGCATTCGATTATTGGCAGGCCAACACGGTCGAGGTGGAGGCACATGATCCGGAAGACAGGTCAGAGGCATTCCGTCTCGCATCGATCACCGACAAGCCAAGGCTCGGGGTGTTCTATCAGCGGGAGGAGGAGACCCTGGACGAGAAGTATAAAGGTCTCAGGGACAGGGCGCTCATTGCAGGCAGGCTCAAAGTCGAGGACTTCATCCGTGAATATCAGTGATGTTCCGATTCTCACGCGGTGGTCGACGGTTCCTGTCCGCCCTGCCAGATTCTCTCGGCCATTTCGTTCATGGCCTTCGTGATTGCAAGGTCGTTCGTCCAGATACAGATGTCGTCACCGATGTAGAAGCTCTCATCGTCAGGGATTGGATGGCTCATGAGAAATTCCCTGCGATCGACCACGTGCAGGTAAACCGGCATCTCAAAATCCATCTTCCGCACGCTGGCATATCTCATCAAGGCCTTGACATCAGGGAGATCGGGGTCGCTGAAAGGGAAGGCGTACCTCAGTGTCACGCCAGCCCGTGACTTCTCCTCGAGGACCGATCCAAAGGCTTTCAGGATTCTGCCAGGACTGTGTCTCGTCCCTATGCCGATGATTTCGCTCTGAGCTGAATCGTACATTTTCAGAAGCCTCTTGCGCGCGTTCCTACGTCCATAGATGGCTTCGAAGTTTCCATGCTTCTCGGGTTCGGCGCCCGCGCGGACGGCGAACTCCTTCGACAGCATGTCCAGGTCGGACTCAATGTCGATTGCCTTCTGCCGATATTCCTCGCTCACCTTCTTCAGGTACTTGGCGAATGGAACGGCTTTGTATCGCAACGGGGTCTCAGGGACTATCTCAACCAGTCCCTTCTCGTGCAGCTGGGACATCGTCGCGTATATGCGCGTCCTCGGCACCCGAGAGATTGACGGGATCTGACTGGCTGTGGCGGTTCCAAGGTCAAGCAGCGCAAGGTAGACTCTACACTGGTATTCGGTGAGTCCGAAATCCATCAGTTTCTGGATGCGCTCAGGGTTGATTGGCGTTGTATCACTTGGAATTGGAGGAGGTGGTTCTGTATAAGCCTTGTTACTTCGTCCGGTGACACCTACGCAGCAATTGTTTATGACAGGAAATGCTCTTGCAGTGATGGTCAGGCCTTGTCTATTCCGCGACTTCTAGGACGCATGAGGGTTATGGTGCTCGTTGTTTCGGTGCTCATGGTTATCATTATTTCATCGCGACCAGCATCGGCCTGGTCGAATGGCGGCCCCTCGTCCAGCACGTCTGCACCGAGATATGGCACGCATGACTGGATTGCTCAGCATGCGCTGGATTGGATTCCAGTCGCGGAAAAGCAATTCCTCGAGGACAATCTGAACGCTTTTCTCTACGGGACAGAGCTTCCCGACTTTCCAGACGCCGTCGGCGGGGATGGGATAGGCGACGCCCAGAATCATCATGTCTACTACCACTCGGATGGGAGTCTCCAGGACGATGCTGCTGCGAGGCGTGCGCGGGATACGTTCTCGACCGCGCTCGACAGACTTCGCGCCGGAGACTATCCCAGTGCGGCGAAGTGGGCCGGGACCATGGCTCACTACATCGGCGATCTCGGCGTTTTCGGACATGTGATGGGTGCGCCGACCTATTGGGGCACGGAGAATCACCACGAGGATTATGAGACCTATGTCAAGGACCGCACAACCAGCTACGCTTCCTCTTACGACGCGGCTCTGGCCTTTGACGGAAACCTCGAAAACCTGAGTGCATACGATGCGACCCTGAGACTCGCCCACGATACGACATTCGATGACAGTGGTCAGGGTCACACGGCCCTTTGGATGGATCAGAACTATGACTGGAGCAATCCGGCCTTCACCGCGAGGGTTGGGCGTTCGCTCAGTCTTTCTGTCAATGCTGTTGCCGACGTCCTCCATACATTGTGGATAGAGGCGGGGAAGCCGACAGCTGGTGTCTATGATTTCTTGGCGGCCAACGCTCTGGCAATCGCTTTCCTCATCGTCGTGCTCCTGACGCCAGTGGTGATCATTTTACTCACCAAATCCAAGAAACGCAGGAGCAAGCGCCATGGCAGGCGCCGGAGATAATGCAAGTGCTCCCCTGAGCATTGTCGGTGCGAAATCAGCGATTCTTGCGCTTTCCTGAACCCCGCTGGGGGCTCATCCTCTGCTTGTTCCGCACTGTGACATTGCCCTTCGAGATTTCATGGAGTATGCGGTTGTGTACGTCATCTATCCTCTGTCCGTCCGCCTCGGGGAGTCTTTCCCGGATCCTCGCGTCATAGAGGCACAGCAATCTGGCTTGGCCCAGGGATGCATCCGCAGCCAGCTCCACAGCTAGAGCGCTCTCGATGTCTCCACGTTCGAAGAAGAGTGGGGCGACTCCTCCGACCAGCCGGAGCTTCCGTCCTTGTGCTGCAGCCCTGTCCCTGAGACCCTTTACCGCCTCAATCATACTCCTGCAATTGCTGGCATTTCTAGGGATTACCTCTTCGGAGGCGAAGAGGAGCAGCCGCCCCTCGCTCATCAATCTCTCGACGGGGAAGCCCGCCGCAATCAGGGCATTCTCCGTGTCCTGCAGTTCTTGCAGGGGGAGGATGATTGCCAGCATTTCGTCGGTGTCGGTGCCATTCCGCAGGAATCTCAGGATGGCCTCCGCCCGCCCCTTGGCCGTTCGGAACCAAAGGACCAGGTGATTACCGCCGAGCTCCTCGGCAAGGGCACCCTTGCAATCATCATCGAGCGTGATCATGGCCTAGCTGCCACCTTTATGCTGCACACGACGCGGTAGTACTTGAGCTCTTTTCAATGGCGTGCCATTGTCCCATGCGTTCTTGAACAGCCATCCGTACACGTTCAGTTGATCCGGGCTATCAGTCCTGAGTGCGGTCTCATCGCTCCCCCAGAGGTCTTCCTCCGCCTGCAAATGCAGGTGATATAGGACTTCACGGTCGTCAATGATGTAGTAACGGGCTTTGGGGCCTTTGCTGACCCTCACATCGATGGTGTCCGGCACCAGGCTCGAGGTGAGTTGCCTGGCAGAACCCTCGTCAATCAGCATTCGGACCTCAACGCCGCGTTCAACCATCTTCTTGCCAATCTCAGGGAAGTTCTCCTGCATCGCTGTCAGCAGTCCTCGCTTCGTCGTGCACATGTTGACAGATTCCTGAGCGCCGTTCATCATGCCCTCCAAGACTGCTGCAATGTTCTTGCGGCCACGGAGGGTGGCCATCCGCGGTAGGTGGCTCTCAGGCATGTGCATCGCGCGCAGGAATGGCCAAACCTCGAGAATCTTGCTCATGCCTGCCTCGATTGAGTTGAAACGTTTCCTCTCCTCTTGGAGGATTCTGTTCCGGAGTTCGAAGGGGTCAACCGGTTCGTATCTCGCAGGCTTTCCGAGCACCTGCCGCACGAAACCCTTGCTCTCCAACTTCCTGAGCACTTCGTAGGCTTCGGGCCTCGCGATCCTGGACTTCCTAGCCGTCTCGGAGGCAGAAAGGCTGCCTCCTCGGGCCAATTCGAGATAGGCTCTCGCCTCGAGCGAGGAGAGCCCCAAGGTCTCGAGGATTTTACCCAATTCTGACTCGCTTGTCCTGCCCTCCTCGAGCATCGCAAGACAAACTGAGGCGTGATATTAGTAGATTTCCCAGCGGGCGCGAATCGGGCGTGTTTGTAAGATGCATTACTGACGCTGGGCTATACCCTTGAGTCCCATCTTCCCATCCCAAAGGGGAGTGTAAAGATGCCACACAGGAACAACGTGGGAAGCGAATCATCGGCAAAGAATGAGCTGGACTCGAAGCCCGAGTCCTCTCATCCGGTCATCTATGAGAAGGAGCTTGCGGTCCGGACTGAGGCCCCGCAGGATGGGCGAAACAAGGGGGACGTGGAGTCGATGTCCTCGAATGGACAGTCATGCTCGGAATGCCGCAGCACCCACCTATCCTTCGATTCGATCCGTGGTGAATTGTTCTGTGAGAGCTGCGGTTTCGTCATGGAGGACACTGTCTTGGATGAGCGACCGGAGTGGGCAGCTTACGATCACGAGGACGAAAAGCGTCTCTCGAGAGTGGGTCCGCCGATAAAGAGAGGAACTCTCAACAGCCAGCTCAGCACGGTCATAAATCCGGCCCCGGTCGACAGCCGCGGGACGCCGATCTCTCCGAGGGCCATGAGCATGTACTACCGCCTCGGCAGGTTGCAGCGCCAAGTCGCACGGTCGGGCAGGGGGGAAAGAAGCGTGGGCGCGGTTTCGAGGAGCCTCAGCCGCCTCGCATCTCAGTTGCAGCTGCCGCCAGCCGTGGTCGAGGCGGCAAGCTTCATTAGCATGAGGGCGATTAAATCGGATCTCTTGCGAGGCAGGTCGATACAGGCGCTCGTCTCGGCGTCATTGTACATATCGTGCCGGAACTTGGCGGTTCCGAGAACCATTAACGAAATCTCCATGATGGCGGGAATCGGCAGGAAGCGGCTGACCAAGACCGTAAGCGTGCTCTCGAGGAAGCTTGGAATGCGGCCCAAGCCGGTGGAGGCCACTGACTACATCGCCCGCTTCTGCAGCGAACTATCCCTCGGCGAGGACGTTCGAGTCTTGGCCGGCAGCATCCTCGCCAAGACGGGTAGCGAGAATTCCCTGTCGCCGCCTGGGACAGCCGCGTCGGCTATCTACTTGGCAGCCCTGTCGCGCGGCCAGAGAGTTCCTCAGAAGAGAGTCGCAAAGGTTGCCGGAGTCTCGGAGGTCACCCTGAGGAGTCACTTCAAGCTGTTCGAGGGGTTGATCTCCCTCGATGTCCCGCGCGGAAGAGCCTCGCCTCGGGCTGCTCAGAGGATGCACGATGTACCCTCCAGGTCAGGCCTCGTAATCATCAGCCTGAGCGCCAAAAGGCTCCTCAAGGCGACAGGGGAGGGCCAGAGCTATTTTTAGCTTGAGGCCTCTATTAAATTATATATGGCCGCACCGCCATCCCGCGGGAAAGGTTGTCGATGAACCGGATTAAGGTCGTGAGCGAATTAGCAGAGCTTGTCCCCATGCTCCGGGCTGTCGACAGTGATGTGAAAAGAGAGGTTTTCAAGGAGGTCTCCAACGATTGGAGGACCGCCAACCAGGTTCAGGAGAAGTATGGTACGGAGGGAGTCGAGGCCTTGCGCTTCTTCGACAAACTGAAGCTGGTCGAGACCAAGAGGCA
>Ga0315275_10001345_pt1 | contig 21504 bp, 14 predicted proteins | sample YL17G03_0_MG_FD_205557 | JGI IMG/M metagenome (GOLD analysis project Ga0315275, IMG submission 205557) | Sediment microbial communities from Yellowstone Lake, YNP, Wyoming, USA - YL17G03_0 | ecosystem: Environmental > Aquatic > Freshwater > Lake > Sediment | place: USA: Wyoming | collected...
GTGCGAGGATATTTGGACGGAGACGGTTGGGTTGTAACAAGAAGTGGTAGAGATGAAATTGACTCGGGGTTTGTATGTGGAAATAGAAGTTTTTTGGAAAATTTATCGAAAATGATAGCGAGTGAAACTGGTGTTGTCGGACGGGTAAGGGAAAAGAAGAAGATTACTCCTAAAGGATTTAAATCTACCACGTTTCTTATCGAATATTATTCTGCGAAAGCAGTTAAAGTTCTCGACTGGCTGTATGAAAATTTGAAGTTAAACGATATTTATTTAGACCGTAAATATAAGAAATATCTTCGGGCAAAAAAGCTGTCAGTTTACCTAAAATCCGGAACAAAGAAAGTTCGAGTAGTTCAAAAACAACTTCAAAGACCATTAAGGGAAGTATTAAGTGATTTATATTTGGATAAACATTTAGATGGAGTCCAAATTGCAAATATTTTAAACGTTCACTCATCCTCAATTTATAGATGGTTGGAAAGAACTGGTATAAAATACGTAGCTCATAAAAGTGGTTACAGATGATTCAAAAAATATAGATAAATATAAAGCTTTACACGATTTAAGAGACAGAATGGATAGGGATGATGGTTTGCCCCTTAAGACAAAAGAAACAAAACTAGTGTTTGGATCTGGTGATACGAAAGCCTCTGTTTTGGTAATCGGAGAGGGTCCCGGGGCAACGGAAAACCTATTAGGCCTTCCATTCGTCGGCCAGGCAGGAAAACTTTTAGATAAACTTTTTCCACTCGCGGGGCTTACTCGTTCAGAAGTTTTCATAACAAATATTGTTCACCACAGACCTCCGGAAAACAGAGATCCAACCCCTATCGAAATATCAGCTTACGGAAAATATCTCGACAAAATTATTGAAATAATAAATCCGAAAGTAATTATCACCCTGGGGAGATATTCGATGGCAAAATTTCTGCCTAATGTTTTTATCTCGGGGGTTCATGGTAAAAAACATAATGTCTTTTGGAAAGGCCGCGATATTGTCGTTATACCCATGTATCACCCTGCCGCGTCTCTCCGTAACGGCAACGTTTTAGCCTTGGAAAAAGATGACTTCTTACAATTAAAGGAAAAATTGGTTAAAATGAAAGAAGAAGAGAAAAATAAAATTCCGGAGTCGGAACAAATGAGCCTTGTTTAACAAAATGTCTGTCTTAAAATTCATTGCATTATCTGGAACCACGGGGGTAACTGAAAATCTTTACGTTTACGAATACGGCAACGACATGATAGTCGTGGACTGCGGAGTCGGATTTCCCGAAAGTGAAATGTTTGGGGTCGACCTTGTCATTCCGGATTTTTCATATATCAAACAAAATGCAGCCAAACTTCGCGGTGTTTTAATTTCCCACGGACACGAGGACCATCTTGGAGGACTTCCGTTTCTTCTTAAGGATGTACAAACAACAATTTACGCAACAAAACTTGTTGGCGGATTTATTCAGGATAAGTTTGAGGATTATGACAATAAAGTTCCAAAAATTCAGGTTTTTGATCCGGAAAAAGACGTTCTGACGCTTGGGGTTTTTAAAATAACACCATTCAGAGTGAGCCATTCGGTACCGGATAGTGTTGGTTTTTGTATTGATACTCCTGAAGGAAAAGTCTTCCACGTTCCGGATTATAAATTTGATTGGACACCGGTTGACGGACGTCCTTTCGCTGCGGCGAAGGTGGCGACCCTAGCTTCTCAGGGAGCCCTAGCACTGGCATCGGACGCTCTTGGAGCAAACACCCCGGGTTATACAGAAAGCGAACAGTCCATTGAGGGAAGAATTGGAGCAATTGCGGGGAGTGCTAAAGGGAAAGTTTACCTGACCACAATATCAAGCAACATAAGTAGAATGCAGCAAACAATAAATGTTGCTGCAAAACTTGGACGGAAAGTGGTACTTATCGGGCGATCGATTGAAAGAAAAGCCCAAATTGCACAAGACCTTGGATATTTATCTTGTCCAAACGGAGTTGTAGTTAAATCAAAACAGGCTTCACACCTTCCTCCGAATCAATTACTTTATATAATCTCCGGAAGTTACGGACAACCGGGAAGTGCGCTCTATAGACTTTCTCTTGGTGAGCATGATTATCTGACAGTCGGGAAAGGAGACGTTGTGATATTTTCTTCAGACCCCGCTCCGCCCGGAAGCAAGGCCAATGTTGATTTTTTGGTTGATAAATTAATTGAAAGCGATGTCGATGTTCACTACTACGATATGCAGGAAGATCTGCACGTTTCGGGCCACGGAAGTATCGGAGATATTGAGATGCTTTTTGCCTTGATTAAACCTAAATATTTTATTCCAATAGGCGGAACAATAAGACACATGAGAGCATACGGGCTTATTGCCCAAAGGATGAAGGCGCCGGAAGCGAATGTATTAGAACTTCTTTCGGGGGAGATTGTTGAGTTTAGCAATCAAAACGCCAAAAGAGCCGGAAAAATTCGGGTTAAAGAAATTTTAGTTGACGGACTAGGAATTGGAGATGTGGGGAATGTAGTTTTAAGAGATCGGCACATTCTTTCCAAAGAAGGAATAGTTATTGCCATAATCCATTTTGATAGAAATCAGGGTGCGCTTATTGATGAACCTGAAATAATGAGCAGGGGATTTGTTTTTGAACAAAAATACGGCAAAATTTTGGAGGATGCCTCAAAAGAACTGGTACGGGCTATGCAAAAGAAAAAATCAATAAATGCGAATGTGGTCAGAAATATTGCAATTGATTGCCTCGAAAGATATTTTGCTCAAAAAACGGGTCGTAGGCCGATGATTCTTCCGGTTGTTGTAGAAATTTAGTTACACTTCTTTAGTGAGTGAACAGAGATAAAATTGCTTCCTTCTGCTTTCCCAAAACGGATATCTTCTTGGAAAAACTTTTCAAGTCCGTTTAGGATTCCGTCTCTGGCTACAAAATATACAGGTACATTAGAAAACAGACATTGAAGTTTTAGTAACTCAGGGTTAATAACACGCGGGTCCATGTATGTAATCATAATATTTTTCGAACTGTTGAAATATGTGAACATTGCGCTTTCGGGATTCCCGGCATCGAGACGAACTCCAACAACTGTCTGTCTATCCTTACTTACGCTCTCGAGATAGTTTACCGTTTCAGGTATGCCGTATCCTGAAGTCCAATCGTTCATATAACCGTCTTTTTGAGAAGTCACAGTTATTTTGTCAAGGAGATTGAAATAGGCGATTGGTGAAAAAATCAAAAGAGCGGTGATTATCACAGGGAATAACATTGCAACCCCGCTAATCAAGTAAGCCAGTGGTTTTTTAAAACTTAGGATTGCTAGGGAGGCAAAAATAGTTGTTAATGCAAGAAAAGAGGAAACATATCTTGTTCCTAAAGACCTGCCCAAAAATATAATAAGAACAATACTGGTTAAGAAAAAAATCGGAAGCACTTCTTTTTTGGCCCTTAATAATAAATAAATTCCGTAGATTGCCAATAGAAAAATAAAAGGCGTTAAGTGGAAAAAGGACACATTAAGTGTTGCCGTAAGGTTTTTTATCCACAAAGCAAAAGGAAAACCCAAAATCTCCGGAACGGAAAGCATAAATCGGCTATTCGAGCCAAATGATGCCCAGAACGTCTTTTGTAATAAAAGTGGCGAAAGAGTAATTAGGCACGTGATGAAAGAAAAGATGGCCGGTTTAAATCGTTTTTTATATATGAGAATAAAAATTATGGGTATCAAAAACACAAGTGCCTGAAGTTTTATAAAAATTCCGATTCCGAGCGAAAGTCCCAGATAAATCAAATATTTATCCTTTTTGGTTTCAAGAATTTGTAGTAAAAAATAAAAACTCCAAATTCCGGAGGCGGCAATTGCTGATTCCATCAAAGCCTGCCTGTCGAAAAAGGCAAAAATAGGAATTGTTATGTATAGAGCCGAAGCAAATATCGCAGCCTTTTTGTCCTCCAAAATTTTTGAAACCTTATAAATTCCGATTAGAGTAAGTAAGCCCGCAATAACCGATACCAATCTGCCGGCAAAAAGCGGCGAACGGATAACGCTTTCGAATAACCCAAAGATCCAAATTAGAAATGGGGGTTTAGCGTCATATAAAGAATAAAATAAACCTGCCGTTGTATGGAGAGATTTCCATCCCCAATCAAGATATATTGCCTCATCGTTAAATATCGGGAGCTTGGTTAAATTAATGAGTCTTGATAGAAGATAGGCAGCAGAAATGGTAATCAGGGAATGTTTGCGAACAAATTCTGTCAAAGATTTTTTCACCGATTCAGTTTAGCAAATTGCTGTTATAGATGTTGAGGTTTAACCGTGATTCGATATACAATGGTTGGACAATGATTAATAAGCGGAAACGATTCACAAAAAGAGCTTTCAGACTAAAACTTAAAAAAGAGTCAGTATTTTCCATTTCACAAATAATTTTTTTCGCTGTTGCCGCACTTATTCTTATTTCTTTCTCCCGTCAAGGTGTGGCACTTGTTAAATTTAATGACATTCTCCTGAAATATTTTTCCTGGTCTGCATTTTTTTTACCCTTCATTTTTTTGACATTTGCATTTCTCCTATCCAAGGTTAAATTTGTCTTGGGTCAGCCAAACGTAATCGTAGGAACACTTCTTTTCTTCATCTCAATAATGGGTTTGGGACGGGCCGGAGTTTTGGGGATTGCTGTTTGGGATTCAATTGCCACTTTTGTTACAGGAATCGGAGCCGGAATAATTTTTATCGGAGTAAGTATGGTGGGGCTTATTGTTTTATTTAATACATCAATTGATCAGGTTTATAAATTTTTAAAGGAAGCGTTTCGTCAGGCCAAAATTTATATTCATGGTAGTGGAGGACAGTTAAAAATTGGGGGTAATTTATCAGGCGGTTCCTTGAAAGTTTCCGGAGGCGGAGTTTTTCGATCGCCGTTAGGTTCAAAACTAACCGCAAAAACCGATGGTTCAGCAGTTCCAACTGAACCCCTAATGGAACAAAAAATTATTAGTAATATTCCGGGTGAAGAAAAAGTTTGGAAATATCCGAGCTTAGAGATATTAAGCGAAGTGGAAAGCGGGAAGGCAGATAGGGGGGATATTAAGGACAATGCAGCGATTATTGAAAAAACACTTGAATCTTTTGGAATTACAGCAAGAGTGGTCGAAGTAAATTTAGGCCCGGCAGTTACGCAGTATGCTCTCGATGTTGCTCTTGGAACAAAACTTTCAAAAATCACGTCTCTCGAGCGGGATTTGGCGCTTGCCCTTTCGGCCCCCACGGGAACAATAAGAATTGAAGCTCCCATCCCCGGCCGGAACTTGGTTGGAATCGAACTCCCCAACCGTTCAGCGGAACTTGTTAGCCTACGGAAGATGATGGAATCGGAAGAGATGCAGGGGGCAAAATCTAAGCTGGAAGTCTCTCTAGGACTTGATGTTTCCGGTAGGCCAATTATTGCCGATATAGCCAAAATGCCGCATATTCTGATTGCCGGACAAACCGGCTCCGGAAAATCTGTTTGTATAAATGCATTTTTGGGATCTTTACTTTTCCGTGCAAGCCCGAATGAAGTTAAGCTTATTATGGTTGATCCTAAAAGAGTGGAATTGACTCATTATAATGGGATTCCACATCTTCTTTCTCCTGTTATAGTTGAACCCGAAAAAGTTATTTCAGCTTTAAGGTGGATTATGGCGGAAATGGAAAGACGTTATAAACAGTTTGCCGAAGCAGGAGCAAGGAACATTGACGGTTATAATGAAATGTCCGGTTTTCAGGCACTCCCTTACATAGTTCTTTTTATCGATGAGTTGGCAGATATTATGCTTTTTAGTCCTGTTGAAGTCGAGGATTCAATCACTCGAATCGCCCAAATGAGTCGGGCAACCGGAATTCATATGGTTCTTGCCACACAACGCCCATCTGTGGATGTTATTACGGGTCTAATCAAAGCCAATATCCCCTCAAGAATTGCATTTGCCGTTGCATCGCAAGTCGACTCCAGAGTTATATTGGATACCCAAGGAGCAGAAAAATTATTGGGTAAAGGAGACATGCTTTATCTTCCTCCCGAACAGGCAAAGCCAATCAGAATTCAGGGTGCTTTTGTAAATGACAAAGAAATTACATCTCTTGTTACATTTCTTAAAAATCAGGGAGTTACCGCTCAATATACCGAAGAGGTAACAACAATGCCCAAAGCCGGAACTGTAAGTCTCGGAGGAGTTGAAGGAGAAATCGATACCAATTTTGAAAATGCGGTTCGTGTGGTCTGCCAATTTGACAGAGCCAGCGCCTCACTTCTTCAAAGAAGACTTTCGATAGGATATGCCCGGGCTGCTAAAATTATCGATCAATTAGAAGCGGCCGGAGTTGTTAGTGCAACCGAAGGCGGCAGCAAACCCCGCGAAGTTTTGATACGAAACGCAGATGAATTTCTTGCCTCGTTCAGGAATCCGCCCGCCCAATAATTTAATTTTGTTATGAATACAATCGGTCAAATTATTAATACTGCCCGCGTCAAAAAAAAGTTATCGTTTAAGAAACTTGAAGAGATAACTAAAATTAAAGTGATTTTTATTAAATCTATTGAGGAGGAAAAATGGGACTCTCTCCCCGCGTTTCCTACAGTATTGGGTTTTGTAAAAAGCCTTTCGGCTGCCCTTAAAATTGATACGGGCATGGCAGTTGCTGTCTTAAAACGCGACTATCCTCCAAAAAAAATAAGTATTAATCCCAAACCGGATGTGTTCTCACGATTTAATTGGAATCCAAAATTTACTTTTGCTCTCGGAATTGTTACGGTTATCTTAATAGTTCTGGGATATCTGGGATATCAATATGTTAAATTTATTTCTCCTCCGGACCTGACGGTTGAAAGCCCTAAAGAAAACCAAGTTGTAGGCGGAAATTTGATTCCGGTTTTTGGATCAACAGATTCCGATGTAAAAATTACCGTCAATAACCAACCTGTTCTGGTTGATACAGACGGAAAATTCTCAGTAAATTTGGAAGTTGGATCAAATACGAAGGAGATAGTAATTGTTGCCAGGTCGAGATCAGGAAAAGAGAGAATAATTTCCCGTAAAATTACGGTACAATAATAAATATGGATTCCGTTCAAACACTTTTAATTGTCGTAGTAATAAGCTTGACCATCCTTCTTGTGGTGGTCGGGTTTCAAGTGATGCTTATCATTATTGACCTCCGGAAAGCTATCAAAAGATTAAATTCTATTCTCGAGGACGCCATTCTTGGCGGAGGATTAATCCGTCCGGAAAAACTAAGTTCCGTTCTGGAACTTCTTCACAAAGGTAAAAAACTCGAAACCCACGGGGGGTAGAAATGCTATACTTTAGCCATGAGTACGGATGAGATCAGGCAAAAGTATTTGGATTTTTTTAAAAAACACAATCATGTCGAAATTTCCGCTTCCCCTCTTGTAATAGATTCTGATCCCACGACCCTTTTTACCTCTTCTGGAATGCAGCAGCTTGTGCCGTTCCTTAAAGGTGAGAAACACCCAGAGGGTGAAAGGTTAGTCAATTCTCAACCATCTTTACGTTTACAGGATATTGAGGAAATTGGAGATGCTCGTCATACAACTTTTTTCGAAATGCTGGGAAATTGGTCGCTTGGAGACTATTTCAAAAAAGAACAGCTTGCCTGGATCTGGGAATTTTTTACAAAAGAGCTGGGGCTTGATCCAAGGCGACTTCACGTCTCCGTTTTTGAAGGGAATGACGAAGTTCCAAAGGATGTGGAATCATTTGAAATATGGAAGGGCATTGGCGTAAACGAAAACCACATTCATTTTTATGGAGCCGATAAAAACTGGTGGAGCCGAGCAGGGGCACCCGACAAAATGCCGTCAGGGGAAATAGGCGGACCCGACAGTGAAATATTTTTCGAACTTGATGAAGTTGACCACGATCCTAACTTCGGAAAATTCTGTCATCCGAACTGTGAATGTGGAAAATTCTTGGAAATCGGCAACTCTGTTTTTATGCAGTATCAAAAAAACGAGGAAGGAAAGTTAATTACATTACCTCAAAAAAATGTTGATTTTGGAGGAGGACTTGAAAGAATTTCCGCGGCGGTAATGGATAGCCCTGACGTTTTCCGTATAGATTTATTTTCAGGAATTATTAAAAAAATTGAAGATGAGATTGGAATTAACTACGGAAGTGAAGAGCAAAAAGACAGAAGCTTCAGAATTATAGCGGACCATCTTAGGGCGTCATGTAATTTACTTGCGGAAGGAGTTGTTCCCGGAAACAAACTTCACGGATATGTTCTTCGAAGATTGATTCGAAGGGCGATGTTTCATTTTCATTTATTGGGAAGCGGGATTTCCGGCGGAGCCGTTGCTCACGTTGCAGAAGATTTAAGAAAACACTACCTGAATATTAATAAAAATTGGGAATTAGTCGAAGAGAATTTGTCTCTCGAAGCAACGAGATTTGAGGCGGCTTTAAAACGCGGGTTGGCACGTCTTACTTTGGCTGTTGCAAAAGGTGAAGAAATTAACGGCCAATTTGCATTCGATCTTTATCAAAACGAAGGTTTTCCACTCGAACTTACAATCGAAATACTTAAACAAAACGGAACCAATTTTACATTGGAAGAAAAAAACGCTTTTGAAAGTGAGTTCGAAAAACATAAAGATTTAAGCAGGAGTGGATCTTCTGGAATGTTTAAAGGAGGCCTTGCTGAAGCCTCGGAAGTTACCATAAAACTTCATACGGCAACACACCTGCTTCACGCGGCTCTGCGCCAGATCTTGGGAGAACACGTTAGCCAAAAGGGAAGTCACATAACCAGCGAGCGACTCCGTTTTGATTTTTCCCATCCGCAAAAATTATCAGATGAGGAAGTTAAAAAAGTAGAAGACTTAATAAATTTAAAGATAAAACAGGATTTACCGGTTTCTTTTATTGAGGTAACCCTGTCGGAAGCAATAAAGGTTGGAGCTTTGCATTTCTTTGCTGAAAAATATGGCGAAAAAGTAAAAGTGTATACAGTTGGAGACCCGAATGGGATTTGGTTTTCAAAAGAAGTATGTGGCGGGCCACACGTAATTCACACGAGTGCAATTAGTAGTGTTAGAATAATTAAACAGGAGAAGATAGGATCCGGAGTTGTCCGGATTTATATGGTGGTTGAAAATTAAATGAACCTCAAAGATTTTTTGACAAGTAGAGAAAATCCCCCGGAACTCTATTGGTCAATTGTTATTGAAGAGGGGTGGATCCAAGCGGGGATATGGTATATCGGGGAAGCAGCCGAGGTTGTCAGTATCAGCCCCGGCGCTGCCTGGAGTACGGAGGATGAGCTTACGGGTGCGGTAGATGCTGCGCTTTCCAGCGCCATCCAAAAACTTCCGGAAAATTATAAGGAACCGAATAAAACTGTTTTTGGTGTTGCCGCCTCCTGGGTAAAGGACGGAGAAATCGCCGAAGAGTACCTGGCCAAGATAAAAAAACTTTGTACGGACCTTTCTTTAAGTCCTGTTGGCTTTGTGGTTTTGCCTGAGGCAATTGCCCATTTGTGCAAATCCGAGGAGGGCTCTCCCTTGAATGCAATAATTCTTGGTCTTGGATCCGGAAAAATTGAAATATCGGTTTTTAAATTGGGAAACCTTGTTGGAACAACCGATGTTTCAAGAAGTGTCTCACTTGTAGAAGACGTTACGGAAGGCCTCTCCAGATTTGAGGGTGCAAATCCTCTTCCGTCGCGTTTCATTGTATACAACGGAAAGGAAGGAGAACTTGAAGAGGCAAAAGAAAATTTACTGCAAACATCTTGGGAAGGCATAGAAAAAATAAAATTTTTACACACACCAAAAGCTGAAGCGTTAAGTCCCGAAAGGAAAGTTTTGGCAACCTGCCTCGCAGGGGCAGCTGAAATAGGAAACGTATCACAGGTCGATTCAAAAGAACCGGAATATTTGGGAAAAAAAGAGGAAGAAGTGAATACTATACCTGTTGCGAATGTAACCGCAGAGAATTTAGGATTTGCAATCGGACAAGATGTTACGGCGGGTAAGCCTGAAATTGAAAACGTCGTTCCACCGCAAAAACCGGAACAGGTAAACCCATCCAAGCCAAGTTTTAATCCGGTTAAGATTGCCGGCGAATATTTACAAAAAACCAAGAATATTTTTCATTCGTTTTCTTTGAAAGCCAACGCAGCTCCAAGAGTAAAAAATAATACATTAATTGGTATTTTAACAGTCGTTGTTTTTGCTATGATTGCCGCAATACTTTCTTGGTGGTTTTTTCCGACTGCCAAAATTGTTGTTTATGTAACTCCCAAAAGATTCGAACAACAGGTTAAGTTATCTTTTAGTTCAAGCGGGGTAATGGATGCGTCAGCCGGTATAATTCCGGCTCAGGTGATTACGGAAGAAGTTACGGGCGATAAGACCAAATCCGCCACCGGAACAAAATTAATCGGAAATAAAGCTACGGGAAGTGTCCAAATAGCTAACGGTAACGGAACCGCAATAAATTTATCTGCGGGGACACTTTTAACTTCTTCGGCGGGACTTAAGTTTGTTACAAACTCGACGGCTTCAGTTTCGGGACAAATTCTTCCGGGCTCTCCCGGAACGGCGAATATCGACGTAACCGCGTTTGATATTGGGTCTCAATATAATTTAGGCAAAGGAGAAGTCTTTTCCATCGGAAACTACTCAAAAGCAATGGTTGCCGGAACTTCACAGGCGGATTTCTCCGGCGGAAGCAGCCAGGAAATTTCGGCAGTTAGTGCGGAAGATATGAAAAATTTGCAAACCGAACTCAAAGGAGAACTTGTTCAAAACGCATTAAATAACATATCGGCAAAAGTTACGCAGGACCAAGTCTTTGTTACGGATTTGGCCGGAATCGATACGGTAAGCGAAGTTTTTAGTAATAAAATCGGTGACCAGGCGGATAGTGTAAAACTTTCCCTAAAACTAAGCGCAATCGGAATTGCTGCAGATAAAGAAAAATTGATTGAATATGCAAAAAGTGTTTTAAATGACAAAACCCCTTCGGGATTTGAACTGAATAGTGATCAAATAGATTTCAAATTTAAGTTTTTGGTAAAAGAAAACGGAAATTATGTTTATGATGTAACGATTGGGGCCAATTTTCTTCCCGAAATAGATATTCAAAAAACAATAAAGCAAATTGCAGGCAGATCTCCAAAGATGGCTGAAAATTATTTCAATTCAATTCCGGGATTCGGGCATGCGGAAATTAAATTAAAACCAAATTTGCCCGGGTTCCTTGGCGCTCTTCCCAGAATACCCAAAAATATTACTCTTGTGGTAAGCGCGGAACAATAATTGTAAAATAATCCTCATGACACAAAAGACGATTCTGCGCATTGCGGCGGTAATTTCCGGAATTTCCGGAATAGTAATTCTTACAGGCGTAATTTATCCGATTGTTTCCTATAACTCGACATATTCGCAAAATTACACCAAACTCGTTTCTCCGATAACCGGTACTACCGAAAAAGTTCAGGGAGTAATAACCACTACGACCACGGGCAGTAAAGTGGATTACACGCAAGCCAGTAACTGGTTTCCCGGTGGAGCCACAAAGGAAGATTTTAGTACGTCAAAAGTTGATTACTACACCATTACCATCCCAAAACTTAAAATCAACTCAATGAGTGTAGCAATTGGGGGCGAGGATTTAAGTAAAAGCCTAATTCAATATCCGGGAACCGCTCTCCCCGGAAAACGGGGAAACGCCGCCATTTTCGGGCACTCGATACTGCCTATTTTTTATGACCCTAAAAATTATATTTCAATTTTTTCACTCCTGCCGACACTAAAAAAAGGAGATTTAATCTATATAAATTATGACGGAGTTTCTTATACTTATAGAGTTGAGACAATGTTTGAAGTTATGCCTACTGATATACAGGTTCTTGATCAGGATTCAACAGATTCATTTTTGACACTCGTTACTTGTGTTCCACCCGGAGACCCGGGAGATCCAAAAAGACTTATCGTTAGGGCAAGGGTAGTACCGCCGCAATAATAATGAAAATACTGGGAATTGATTATGGAAGAAGTAAAATCGGACTCGCCATAGCCGAGGGGAGTTTGGCCGATCCGATGGGTGTGATCAGATACACAGATACGAAGACACTTGTGGAGAAACTCATAAAAATTATTGAAGAAAATAATATTGAAAAAATTATCTTCGGGGTTTCGGAAGGAGAGATGGGAGAAGAATCTAAAAATTTTAGTCTCAATTTTGGCAGAATCGTAAAAATTCCCGTTGAAACGTTTGACGAGACTCTTTCCACACAAGACGCCCAGATACGGAGCAGGGAAGCCGGCATCGGGCAAAAAAAACGTCACGAAATGGAGGATGCCTACGCCGCCACGATCATGCTTCAAAATTATTTGGATTTCAAGCTAGACTAAGTTCTATCTGTGTTATACTCTAAATACAATGTTTAAGAATGTAATTGCTCCGATTCAAGCTTGGCTCCTTTCTCAGGGACGTTGTGTCGGGTGTGGAACCGATCTTTCCGAAGGAAAAAAGAAAGATACAAAGTATGGAGAGCAGGTTACCTGTACAAAGTGCGGAAGGATTTTTATTCATGATCTCAAAGCCAATAAGTATAGGAGAGCTCTTTTGGAAGAAGTGTAAACTCGAATTAAGAATTTTGTATCTCGTATCTGATATACTTTCTTCTGAATGAAAAAGCTACTTTTTTTACCCCTACTGGTAGTGTTTGCGCTCGCGGCTGCTACTGTTTGGTTTTACATAAACGTTCAGCCCGTATCGGATAATAAAACTTTCAGCAATTTTGTTATTATCAAAGGAGCTTCAGCCTCGCAAATAGGCAATAAACTTGCATCTGCCGGGCTAATCAAAAATGCTTTAGCTTTTAAGATTTACGTTCAGTTTACGGGTCAATCGGGGAAGCTCCAATCGGGAGAATTCAGACTTTCCCCTTCATATTCGCTTTTCCAAAATGTAAGCGCTCTTTTTAACGGACCAATCGAACTTTGGGTAACAATTCCGGAAGGCCTTAGGCGTGAGGAAGTTGCAGCAAAGTTCACTGCGGCTTTAGGTAAAGACACGGTCTTTACAGGTGAATTTTTACAAGCTTCAAAAGGAGAAGAGGGGTATTTGTTTCCGGATACTTATCTTTTTCCGACGGAAGCCTCAGCCTCGGCAATTGTAAACAAAATGACGGATATATTTACCACTAAAACGCAAGGGTTGGTGCCCAAAGGATCAAATCTTTCATTTTCCGGATCGGTGATATTAGCGTCGCTTATCGAAAGGGAAACAAAAACCGATGCGGAACGCCCGGTTGTTGCGGGGATTTTACTCAATCGCATTAATGCGGGAATGCCGCTTCAGGTAGATGCCAGCGTTCAGTACACTGTCGGAACTTCCAAAGATTGGTGGCCAATCTTGACTTTAGCCGATTTGAAAACGGATTCCCGGTACAATACCTATAAATATCAAGGACTTCCTCCTGCGCCAATTGCTAATCCAGGACTTTCATCCCTTAAGGCAGCTTTTGCCCCAACGGAGAATGATTATTGGTATTATATCCATGACTCCAAAGGGCAAATCCATTACGCAAAAACCCTAACAGAACACAACGCCAATATTGCAAAATATTTGGGGAAGTAAATTCTCCTATTGACACCATCTTCCGGATTAGTATAATCCACTCTAGGCGTACATTAATGGTACGTTCGTCCCGCTTCAGCAAACGGCGGGCCTTTAGTGTTTTAAAGCCACGAAAAACTAATGACATCCAAGAAACCAATCCGTAGAAATTTCGGGAAAGTTGAGAAAAATCTACCCGAAATTAATCTTAGCCAGGTTCAAAAAGAAAGCTGGCAGTGGTTTTTGGGAGAAGGAATTAAAGAAGAGTTAATCGCAATTTCTCCAATTGATGACTTCACTGGCAAGAATTGGCAACTTTCTTTGGGAGACCACTCCCTTGGTGCCCCAACAATTACTCCAAGAATGGCTCAGAAAAAGGGAATTACTTTTGCTTCCCCTGTAAAAATCCGTGCGACACTTGTAAACAAAAGAACCGGCAAAGAAGTCACCCAGGATGTTTTCCTCGGGGACGTGCCTCAAATGACAAGCTCGGGCACATTTATTATAAATGGGATTGAAAGAGCCGTTATTAATCAGATTGTCCGTTCCCCGGGGGCTTATTTTTCGGGAGAACTGGATCCTTCAAGCGGCCGCGTTCTTTATAAAGCAGAAATCCGTCCACTCCACGGAAGTTGGCTGGAATTTGAAACCACGAGAGCAGATATTATTTATGCCAGAATCGATAGAAGAAGGAAAGTTTTGGCCACTACATTTTTAAGAGCATTGGGACTTGCGTCCGATCAGGAAATTGTTGCCGCGTTTGCCGAAATTGATAAAAATCCTGATCATAAATTTATAGCCGCGACATTGGCTAAAGACTCCGCAAAAAGTCAGGAAGACGCTTTGATCGAAATTTACAGAAAAATGAGGCCCGGAGAACCCGCTGTACTTGAAAACGCCGAGGCTCTTTTTGCGACCTTATTTACGGACGGCAGAAGGTACGATTTGGGTAGAGTCGGCAGGTTTAAGATAAATAAACGTTTGGGAGTAACCCTTCCCAATGAAAAAAGTACATGGGTATTAACAAGACAAGATGCAGTTGCAGCAGTCTCCTATCTTATTGGTCTGCAAAATGGAGCAGGAAAACTTGACGATATTGACCATCTTAGTAACCGCAGACTCAGGCGTGTAGGTGAGCTTGTAGCGGTAAACGCTTTTAGGGTGGGACTTCTTAGACTTGAAAGAAGCGTTAAAGAAAAAATGAGCCTTATCTCTCCCGACGATAAGCCGCTTCCGGCCACTCTTATCAATGCACGTCCGTTAATTGCTTCACTTAATGAATTTTTCAGAAGTAATCAACTTTCAACAATTTTGGACGATACAAACCCCTTAAGCGAAGTAGATAACCTTAGACGTATTTCCGTGCTTGGAACCGGAGGAATTAACAGGGAGAGGGCCAGTTTCTCCATACGTGACGTTAATGCTTCCCAGTATGGAAGAATAGATCCGGTAAGATCCCCCGAAGGACCGAATATCGGACTTGTTACTTACTTGGCTTTATATGCGAAAGTCGATGAATTCGGATTTATTGAAGCTCCTTATAGAAAAGTGGAGAAGGTCGGGAAGAAAGTTAAAGTGACAGACGAAGTTGTTTATTTAACAGCGGATGATGAGGAGGATCATTACATTACCCATTCCGGAATAAATATCGATGCTAACGGTTTTATCACAGACAAACGCGTTCCCCTCAGATATAGGGGGAAGTTTATTGAGGGAGTCGCAAACCTGGTTGAATATATTGATGTAACTCCAAGAGAAGTGGTTGGCGCTTCAGCGTCTCTGATTCCTTTCTTGGCAAATGACGAAGGCAATAGGGCCCTCATGGGAAGCAACATGCAATGTCAGGCCGTTCCTTTGGTTAATCCTGAGTCTCCCGTTGTCGGAACCGGAATGGAGGGTGTAATTTCTGAAGGAATGCAGAGGGTAATACGCGCAAAACATGCCGGTATCATTGAATACGTTGACGGCGAAAAAGTTGTTGTAAAACTTGACAAAAAAGCCGAGGAAGAAGATGTAAAAACTATCGACGTGGACATAATTGAAGGTGGAAAGAAAGAAGTTTACTTTTTGACTAAATTTAAAAGGACTGCTCACTCAACCTGTTACAACCAGATCGCAAGAGTTGCCCCCGGACAAAAAGTTGCTCAAGGAGACCTTCTTGTTGATGGTCCGGCCAGTGAAGAAGGAGAACTTGGCTTGGGACGCAATTTGGTTATCGCCTATACCAGCTTTGGCGGTTATGGTTTTGAAGATGCAATTCTTATATCCCAAAGGCTCGTAAAAGAAGACCTTTTAACCTCAATTCATATTGAGGAATATGATGCTGAAGTTGTTGACACCAAACTTGGGCCGGAGGAAATAACCAATGATATTCCCAATGTTTCTGAAGCCGAACTGGCCAATCTTGCGGGAGACGGGATAGTCATGATTGGGGCAGAAGTCGGGCCAAACGATATTTTGGTGGGCAAAATTGCTCCAAAAGGTGAAACTGAATTAACTTCAGAGGAAAGACTTTTAAGAGCAATTTTTGGTGAGAAGGCGCGCGAAGTAAGAGATACTTCTCTTAGGATCCCTCATGGTGAACGCGGAATAGTTGTTGACGTTCAGATTTTAGACAGGGACAAGGGAGACGAACTTGGTCCGGGGGTAATTAAAAAAGTTATTGTAAGAGTAGCCCAGATAAGAAAGATAAATGTTGGAGATAAAGTTGCAGGTCGCCATGGAAATAAGGGAGTTGTGTCTAAAATTTTGCCGGTATCCGATATGCCTTATATGGCGGACGGAACACCCGTGGATATTCTTATTTCTCCTCTATCAGTTATTTCGCGTATGAACCTGGGGCAATTGATGGAAGCGCACCTCGGATGGGCTCTTAAAACAAAAGGCGAAAAGGGGGCACTACCGGTTTTTGACAAAATCGGAGCAGATATTATAGCGAAAGAACTGACTGAAGCCGGACTTCCTGTTACGGGAAAGACTAGACTTTTTGACGGCAGAACAGGAGAAGCTTTCAAGGAAGAAACCGTGGTTGGAATCAGCTATGTAATGAAACTCATACACATGGTTGAAGATAAAACCCATGCCAGAAGTACTGGTCCGTATTCTTTGGTTACTCAACAGCCTCTTGGAGGAAAAGCTCAAATGGGAGGTCAAAGACTCGGGGAAATGGAAGTCTGGGCGCTTGAATCCCATAGAGCCAGTCATACTTTACAGGAGATGCTTACGATTAAAAGCGATGATGTACTCGGTCGTGCCAAGGCGTTTGAGGCAATTGTTAAAGGTGTTGAAATTCCTGAAGCTACAATTCCCGAAAGCTTTAAAGTTTTGGTCCGTGAGCTTAACTCACTTGGGCTTGCGGTGGAGCCTAAGGGTGCAGTTGTGGCCAGATTGGACGAAGCGGATGTGGCAGAAGGAACTGAACTTGCCAAAGCCGCAGGAGCCGAAGTTGTAGCAACAGAAGAGCTTTTAGCCGATAAAGGACCAATGGAAATAGAGGAGGTTGTGACTCAATAAAACCATGGAACAACTAGCAGATCTAAAAAACTTAGCAGACTTTAAGAGTCTACTTGTCAAATTTGCCTCGCCGGAGGAAATTAGAGCCTGGAGTCGTGGTGAAATCACGAAGCCGGAAACTATAAATTATAGAACCCTAAAACCCGAAAAGGACGGACTTTTTGACGAAAGAATTTTCGGTCCTACCAAAGATTGGGAGTGTTACTGCGGAAAGTATAAAAGAATAAGATATAAAGGGGTTATTTGTGACAAATGCGGAGTAGAAGTTACTCAAAGTAGAGTCAGGAGGGAGCGAATGGGCCACATTACTCTCGCCACTCCGACTGCACACGTCTGGTTTTTCAAAGGCGCACCCAGCAAAATCTCTCTGCTTCTTGGAGTTGCTCCGAGAGGAGTCGAACAGGTTATTTATTTTGCCAGGTATTTGGTTATTGAGGTTGACGAAGAAAAGAAAAAGGACGCCCTTAAAAGTATTCTGAAAGATAAAGACCAAAGGTTGAATGAGGTTGCAGAAAACTTTAAATCACGACGCGACGTTCTTAAGATTGAAGAAAAAGAGGCAAAAGAAAAAATAGCATCCAAGATCAAAAATAAAGAACAGGCCTCCTTAGCTACCGCCGAGATCGAATTAAACCTTAGGAAAAAGGAAGCAGCAATTAACGAGGAAGAAAAAACCACCATCGACAAAACCAGTCAGCTTTTTGATGATATTGCCTCTGTCGCAAAAGGCCTTCACCCCTTAAGTATTATAAGCGAGGAAGAATTTGATGAACTTTACGAACATCAGGCTAACGATTTCTTTACGGCAAAAATGGGAGCCGATGCCGTCCTTGGAGCCATTGAAAAAATAAATCTTGAGGAAGTATCAAAAGTCTTGAGAGAAGAAATAGGTACTATTAAAGGCGGAACCAGTAAGTATGTAAAGCTTGTAAAAAGACTAAAACTGATTGACGGTCTTAGACGGGCAAAAGTAAATCCCGCCTGGATGATTTTGAGAGTTTTGCCGGTTTTGCCTCCGGACCTTCGACCCATGGTGCAACTTTCCGGCGGACGTTTTGCCACAAGTGATTTAAATGATCTTTATCGAAGGGTAATCAATAGAAATAACCGCTTAAAACATTTAATTTCATTGGGTGCGCCCGAAATAATCCTCAGAAACGAAAAAAGAATGCTTCAAGAGGCTGTAGATTCTCTTATTGATGCTTCTCAAAGAAAAGCAACCAGAAAAAGTAGAGGCAGACAGCCTTTAAGAAGCTTAAGCGACATGCTTCGTGGTAAACAGGGAAGGTTTAGACAAAATTTGCTCGGAAAGCGCGTGGACTATTCAGGAAGAAGTGTGGTCATCGTTGGTCCCGAACTAAAACTCACCCAGTGTGGACTTCCCAAGGATATGGCTCTTGAAATGTTTAAGCCTTTTGTGCTTCGCGAAATGATTGCCAGAGGAATTGCCCCCAATGTTAAAAGTGCCAAAAACATGCTTGATAGACGTCCTCCCGAAGTTTTTGATATCTTGGAAGAAATTACCAAAGATCATCCGGTTCTTCTTAACCGTGCTCCAACATTGCATAAACTTTCCATTCAGTCGTTTTATCCGATTTTAATCGAAGGAAGTGCAATAAGACTTCATCCTGCGGTTTGTTCCGGGTTTAATGCTGATTTTGACGGAGACCAGATGGCGGTTCATGTGCCCCTTTCGGGAAAAGCGGTCGAGGAAGCCAAAACCCTGATGCTTCCTACCAATAATTTACTTAAACCGAGTGACGGAGGACCGGCTGCTACCCCTTCAAGTAAGGAAATCGCGCTCGGTGCATATTACTTAACGTCTGAAGACACAAGACTTTCTGCTAATCCGACAATTTTTTCGGATAAAGATGAAGCAATTTATGCCTATCAATCGGATCATGTTGAGATCAGGCAAAAAATTAATGTAAAAATTGGTAAAAATATTGTTGAAACAACCGTAGGCAGACTTCTTTTCAATGAAGTTTTACCTGAAAATTTTGATTTTATTAATGAAGCAGTAACCTCAACAGTCATTAAATCTTTATTTGTCAAAGCATATGCAACAGTTTCCAGAGAGCGCGTGGTTCAACTTGTTGACGATGTTAAAGACTTGGGATTTTTTGGAGGCACAATGTCCGGAATCTCATTTGGTATTTTTGATGCAAAACTTTATCCGGGGAAAGCAAAGGTGTTGGAAGAAGCCGACAGCCGGGTTTCCGAAATCGAGGAAAATTTTAATCAGGGTCTTATTACTGCTGAAGAAAAAAGACGTTTAACTCAGGAAGTCTGGATTGAAGTATCGGAAGACTTGGCCGATAAAACGTGGAATGAGATGGAGCCGACAAACCCGATCCGCGTTGTAATTGATGCTAAAGTCGGTAGAGCCTCAAGGGATCAGGTTAAACAGCTTGCCGCAATACGTGGCTTGGTTGTTGACCCACTTGGAAAAATTGTAGAACTTCCTATTAAAAGCAATTTCAGGGAGGGCCTTTCCGTATTTGAATACGTTACGTCTTCCCGCGGTTCCAGAAAGGGCTTAACAGATACTGCCATTAAAACGGCCGACGCAGGATATCTTACCAGAAGGCTTGTTGATGTGGCCCACGATGTAATAATCAGATTGGAAGATTGTGGAACCAAAGAAGGTTATGAAGTCAAAAAGGAAGCCCGTCCTCATGTTTTTGCTCAAAGAATTTTTGGAAGATATGCAGTCCACGATGTAACCGTTCCAAAAGGAAAGACGGTAATAGTTGCCGCGGGAGAGATAATTGACGAGGCAATGGCAAAGAAAATTGATGAAGCAGGGGTTACGTCGGTAGTAGTCAGATCCCCCCTTACTTGTGGAGCCAGATACGGGATGTGTGTAAAGTGCTACGGTTGGGATTTGGGAACCAAGAGTTTGGTTGAAGTTGGAATGCCGGTTGGAGTTGTTGCGGCACAATCTATTGGGGAACCGGGAACTCAACTCACACTTCGTACCAAGCATGCCGCCGGAGTTGTCGGAGTTGACGTTACCCAAGGACTTCCCAGGGTTGAGGAATTGGTTGAAGCAAGACTCCCCAAGGTTGTTTCGGCTCTAAGCGAAATTACGGGAAAAGCCCATATAGCCGAAACCGATGAAGGTTGGAAAATTACTATTACATCTAAAGGTACACCCAAGGATGAAAAAGAATATATCATTGCCAAAACATTGGAACTTGCAATTGAAGATGGAGCGACGGTTGAGGCGGGAGAAGCTCTTGCCAAGGGGGCTTTGGATATTAAGGATATCCTTTCAATAAAAGGCTTAAGGGCTGCTCAAGAATATCTAGTTGCCGAAATCCAGAAAGTTTATGAATCGCAAGGAATCCCGATCAATGACAGACATTTTGAGGTTATCGCCAGAAAGATGAGTGATGAAGTTAGAATTGTAACAACAGGAGATACACCATTTTTGCCTGGAGAACTGACAAGCCGTGCCATTTTTGAAGAGGAAAATGATAAGGTTTTGGCAGCCGGCGGAGAACCTGCCAGCGCTCAGCAGGTAGTATTGGGTATTACTAGGCGCGCACTTTATACAGACAGCTGGCTTTCTGCAGCCTCGTTTGAGCAAACAACCGATGTTTTAACCGAAGCTTCCTTACTCGGAAGAGAAGATAAACTAGTGGGACTTAAGGAAAACGTTATAATTGGGAGGCTTATTCCGGTTACAGCCGAAAGAGCAGCAATGCCGCAAGGGTAATATGCCAACGATTAATCAACTTACAAGAAAAGGCAGAAAACGGATTGTCAAAAAGACAAAAACCACAGCTCTTAAGAGGTGGTTTAATGCTAAAGACAGGAAGTTTTCGGTAAGTCACTCCGCTTTTAAGCGGGGAGTTGTTTTGGCCGTAAGGACGATGACGCCCAAAAAACCGAACTCGGCTCTTCGAAAAGTTGCCAGAGTCCGCCTTTCAAATAAACAGGAAGTCACGGCATATATTCCCGGAGAAGGACACGAACTGGCGGAGCATTCAATTGTCTTAGTCCGCGGCGGACGTGTCAAAGATCTTCCTGGAGTCAAATACCATATAATCAGGGGTAAATACGATACAACCGGAGTTTCCGGTAGACAGGCAGGACGTAGCAGGTACGGTGCCAAGAAAGGACAGGCAGGGGCAAAAGCCGCTTAATTTATAAAAAATGGCAAGAAAAGGAACAGTCAGACCAAGAAATATTGAGGCAGATCCGATTTACGGAAGCAAATTGGTTACAAAACTTGTCAATAGAAGTATGCGTGACGGCAAGAAATCCGTTGCCAGAACCGAAATTTATGAAGCTTTTACCGAGATTAAAGAAAAATCCGGAGGTGATCCTCTAAAAGTTTTTAATCAG
>Ga0315275_10001347_pt1 | contig 21487 bp, 19 predicted proteins | sample YL17G03_0_MG_FD_205557 | JGI IMG/M metagenome (GOLD analysis project Ga0315275, IMG submission 205557) | Sediment microbial communities from Yellowstone Lake, YNP, Wyoming, USA - YL17G03_0 | ecosystem: Environmental > Aquatic > Freshwater > Lake > Sediment | place: USA: Wyoming | collected...
CCTCGCCGGGCTCACCGTCGCCGAGTACTTCCGCGACGTCGAGGGGCAGGACGTCCTCGTCTTCATCGACAACATCTTCCGGTTCACGCAGGCCGGCTCGGAGGTTTCGGCGCTGCTCGGGCGGATGCCGAGCGCCGTGGGTTACCAGCCGACCCTGGCGACGGAGATGGGCGACCTGCAGGAGCGCATCACCTCGACCAAGCGCGGGTCGATCACCTCGGTGCAGGCGATCTATGTGCCGGCCGATGACCTCACCGACCCGGCGCCCGCCGCGGCGTTCAGCCATCTCGATGCCACCGTGGTACTCTCGCGTCCGCTCTCGGCCCTCGGTATCTACCCCGCCGTGGACCCGCTCGACTCGTCCAGCCGTATCCTCGACGCGCAGTACCTCGGCGAGCGGCACTACAAGGTCGCGATCGCGGTGCAAGGGATCCTGCAGCGCTACAAGGACCTCCAGGACATCATCGCCATCCTCGGGATGGAGGAGCTGTCCGAGGACGACAAGATCATCGTGGCGCGCGCACGCCGCGTGCAGCGCTTCCTGTCCCAGCCGTTCCAGGTCGCCGAGGCGTTCACCGGCCGGCCCGGCAAGTACTGCAAGCTCGAGGAGACCATTGCCTCGTTCGAGCGCGTGGTGGCCGGCGAGTTCGACAGCCTGCCGGAATCGGCGTTCTTCATGGTCGGCGGCATCGAGGACGTGATCGAGCAGGCCCGGACCCTCGAGGCGGCGTGATGGTCAGAGGGCACAGGGGCACGGGCGCACAGGGGCACAGGAGCACAGGGACACGGGGGCACGAGGGATGAGCGAGCGGGGCCAGGCATCCTCCCACACGCACGCCATGCACGTGTTCGTGGTGACGCCGGAGCGCGCGCTCTACGAGGGCGTGGCCGCCTCGGTGGTCGCCCCGGCGTACGACGGGCTGGTGGGTGTCCTGCCACGCCACGCACCGTTCCTGTCGCTGCTCGGCACCGGGGACCTGGTGCTGCGCACTCCGGAGGGCGAGCTCCGGTTCCACGTCTCGGGCGGTTTCGTCCAAGTGGTGGAGAACACCGTCCGCGTGGTGGCGGAGAGGGCGGAGCCGGCGACGGCGTAGGGTGAGCCCCGTCACGGCCCGTGCTCGCGTGGCCTGACCACCTTGCGGGGGTCGGGCCACGTGCCTTTTCGGCCCGGTGGTCGCTATCTTTTCGGGCAATCCGGCGCGCGGGTCCGGCGCCCGCCACCTCACAGGAGGGACGTCATGAAGGTCTCGCAAGTGTTCGCGGTTGCGGCGGTGTTGCTGCTCGGGGCGCAGGTGGCCCGCGCGCAGGTCGCAGGCGTGCCGTTCTACCCGACGCCGACCGGCCTCGGGGTGATGGCCTCCGCTGAGTACGGCAACCCGAGTGTCGGCCAAGTCACCTACGCGCTTCGGGGCGGGGCCGGCTTCGGCCCGCTGGGTGCCACGGCCGTGGTGGCGCGCGTGAAGAGCCTGTCAACCCAGACGGCCATCGGCGGGACCGTTGCGATGAAGCTCTTCGGCGGCGGGCTCCTCCCGGTGACGATCTCCGCTCAGGCCGGCGTCGGTCGCTGGAAGCAGACGTATCTGCAGGGCTTGTCCATGGTCGATACGACGCGTACGTACGCTCCGGTCGGCGTGGCCGTCCGGGCGAACGTGCCTCTCTTTCCGATCAAGCCGTTCGCCATCGCCTACTATGTGCTCGGAAGCCACGTGAAGCAGGAGGCCCGCGTATCGGTGGGTGCGGACTTCAACCTGCTGCTCGGCCTCGGGTTCCACGCCGCCTACGACATCGGCGCCGCCAATGGCAGTGCCAAGACCTGGGGCGTCGGCGCTCACTTCAACTTCCGTCTGCCCGTCCCGTTGTGATCGCGTGATGCCTTCGTCAGGGTTCTCCGTCCGGCGGCTGGCGCTGCCGCTCGTGCTGGCGCTTGGCCTGGGCGCCTGCGCGCTGACCTTCGACGCGCGGTCGCTCGGGGTCCCGGCGACGATGGCGTCGCCCGTCGCGGAGCCCGCCGTGGGCGACACGTTCCGAGTTACGCAGACGGCGCTGCATCTCTTCTGGGGATTGTACCAGTCGCGCGGCGCGAACCTGCAGAGCGCCCTCGCCACCCAGCTCGGCAACGGCGGCGGCGTCGCGAACCTGCGCGTCCGGACGTGGCACAAGTGGTCCGACCTCGCCGCCACGGTCCTCACATTTGGGATCGTGGCGCCGACGTCGGTGACCTTCGAGGGCGTCATCACGCGGGCGGCACGCTAGCAGCGAGGGACGGTGTGCGGCGTCGTTTCGGCCGAGACAGGCGGATCCGGTGACGCAGGTCGCACTCCCGGCGTGTCCCGCCTCGCGTCGCGCGGTCCGGGTGACCCCTGTCACGGTGCGTGACACCCGGTTCGGCGCTATTATCGTTCTGTCCCCAAGGGCGGTTCGAGTGTCGCCCACGGTTCCTGGCACGGTTGGGGTCCAACGCACACTGGAGGATTCTTATGACTGGTAGGATGCGCGTCGGCACAGCGTTGGTCGCAGGCCTGCTGGGCTTCGTGGCGCAGGCCTCGGCGCAAATCCCGGGCATGCCCCTCTTCACGAACCCGCGTTACGGCACCGGCATCCGCGTCCACGCGGACCTTGGCCAGTTCACCAAGGCGGGCACGCTCGGCAACGAGAACACGGTCGTGCAGGGTGGTGCGACCTTCGCCTTGGGACCGCTCGGTATCGGTGCCAATATCGGTACCAACTTCCAGCGCGCCCGCACGTTGGCGGGGGGGACCGACACGGTAGGACTCCAGGACAACTTCAGCGGCAGCGCAATCGCGCAACTGAGGATTCTTGGGGGCGGCCGCAATCCCTTGGCCCTCTCCATCTTCGGCGGGGCCACGGCGGAGATAACCGCTCAGGAGGTCGCCGCGGCGACGGTCCACGTCAAGGTCCCGCGTCTGATGAATTTTCCGGTCGGCGCGGCGCTCGGGTTCCACGTGCCGCTCGGCATTTCGAGCTTGAACCTCTGGGGCGCGGGCCGAATGGTGTTCACCAAGTACATGAATTGCCCCAGCACGGATTACACCGGGCTGCCTGAGTATAGCACCTGGTGCAGTACGACCGACAAGAACTTCCGGTGGACGGTGGGCGCAGACCTGCCGATCCTCAAGATCTTCTCGGTTCGCGCGGCGTTCGACAGCGGAAAGCAGGACGGCGTAACGATGAGCGCTTGGGGCGTCGGCGCCTCCATTGGTATCGGCGGGATGCGCTAGGATGTAGACTGGTCGGCGGGAGGCTCCAGGAGGTCGAGCAATAGACCGACTGAGCGTTCCGCGGCTCCCAGACCACGTTCGACGACTGCCCGCGCTGCCGCTCCTGCGGTGGCGCGGGCAGTGTCGTTGGCGAGCCAGGCGCGCGCGGCCCGTTCCAGCGTGGTCCGGTCCGTCGCGGTCACTGCGCCCCCGGCATCGAGGAGAAGCTTGGCGTCCCGGCTCGCCGCGAAGCGCGGCCCGAAGAGTACGGGGACGCCGAGGGCGGCAGGCTCGATCACGGAGTGCAGGCCCTGGCGGTGGAAGCCCCCGCCGACGTAGGCGAGGGCGGCCACGGCGTACAACTCGGCGAGGACGCCCACGCGGTCCACGAGGCACACGTCCCAGGGCGGATCGAGTCCGGCGTCGGTGGCGGCCTCGCCGGCGGCGGCCTCCAGTTCCCCGAGCGTCGCGACCACAACGTCCGCGCCCAGCGCGGTGCGGGCCGCCCGCTCCAGGGCGCAGAGATGCTCGGGCGCTGGTTCGTGCGGCGCGACGACGAGGCGGAAGGCGAGCCCACCGCGGCGCAGCGCCCCGAGCGCCGGGAAGAGGCGCGCCTCATCACTCGGCCAGGTGGAGCCTGCCACCACGATGGGGCGCCGGTCCGTCCCGTCGCCCGCCAGCGCGCGCAGGTGTGGCGAGGCCCGGTCCACGGCCGCGGCGCGCGCGGCGGCCGCGTCGTGGCGGGAGTCCCCGGTGACACGCACGCGCTCCCTCCGTACGCCGAGTCGGACCAACTGCTCCGCGTCAGCAGCGTCGATCGCCCCGACCACGTCGAGGGCCACGTAGGCGGGCCCGAGCAGCGCGCGGGCGAAGCGGCCGCGCCGTGACGAGCCCGCCGAGAGGTTCGCCGAGACGAGCGCCGTCCTGACCCGGCGCCGCACCGCTTGGCGCACCAGCTCGGGCCACACGTCGTTGGCGGTGAAGCCGAGCAGGGAGGGCCGAGCGGCGTCGAGGGCGCGACCGGCGTCGCCCTCGGTGTCCGGGGGCGCATAGCCGGCGAAGTCCACGGGAAACGAGGTGGAGAGGCGCTCCGCCGAGGCCGACGTGAAGGTGTAGAGGTACTGCCACGCGGGCCGCGCCGCACGCAGGAGTCGCAGCACCACCTCCGCCTGCCGACCCTCGCCGACCGACGCGGCGTGCAGCCACATGAGCGGGCGTGCCGGCTCGCGGTGTGCGGCCGCCCACGCCTCGATGGCGGCGGTCGCGGCGAGGTGCCCGCGGACGGCGCGGGCGAGCTTGCCCTCGCCCCGCGAGACGACGAGGGCGAGCGGGCGCGCGAGGGCCCAGGCGGCGCGGTACCACAATGGCGTCATCGCGCGGGAAACGTGGGCGGTGTGGGACACGGGGTCAACTGGCCGGCGCTTGGCGCCCGCGGCCCGATCCCGCGGTGCGCCGGTACGATGGTACGCCGGTACGCTCGTCCGATCGTCCGCTCGTCCGCTTGTCCGCTCGTCCGCTTGCCAGCGCGCCACGCGCGCCGCAGTTTGAAGACGCGCCGCCCCGCCGGCCGGCGGGGCGCTGTCCGTACCCAGGAGGTCCGCCTGTCTCCTCTGCTGCGGTTCGCCGTGGCGTTCATGCTCGCGGCGCTGACCCTCTACTCGATCGGTGTCTGGAGCGAGCGCCTCGCCCACCGCCTGCGGCCGTGGCACCTCGCCTTCTTCTGGTGCGGCCTCGTTTGCGACGTGATCGGCACCGACGCGATGCGCCGGCTCGTGGGCGGCCTCCGCCTCAACGCCCACGGCGTCACCGGCGCGCTCGCCCTCCTGCTGATGTTCGCTCACGCGGTGTGGGCGACGCTCGTGCTGGTGCGCGCCGACCAGCGCGCCATCGCCACCTTTCATCGCGTCAGCATCTTCGTCTGGTCGGTCTGGCTCATCCCGTTCCTGAGCGGCGTGGCGATCGCGTGACCCTCCGCGAGTATCTGGGCCGCTCGCGCGCGCCGCGCTACAGCCTCGTCTTCGCGCTGCCGCTTCTCCTCCTGTACGAGGGGCTCTCGGCCGTGCTCACGGGCTCCGCCGTGGAGGGCGTCCGCAACGGGGCCGACGTGCTGCTCAAGACGCTGTTTCTGGCGCTGGGCGGGAGGAACGGGCTCTACGTCTTCGGCGCGTTGCTCGTGGGCGGTGGCGTCTGGCTCGTCTGGCGCGACCGGCGGGCGGCGCGCGAACCGTACGAGCCGCGCGTCTTCGCGTGGATGGCGCTCGAGAGCACGGCCTACGCGGCGGTCTTCGGCGCCCTGGTCGGATGGCTCACCGCGCTCGTCCTCACGGGTCCGCGCGGTCTGGCGATCGGGGGCGTGGCGGCGCTGGGCCTGCCGACGCAACTGGTCATCTCCCTCGGCGCGGGGCTGTACGAGGAACTGGCCTTCCGGGTTCTGCTCGTCGGCGCGCTGCTGCGGGTCTTCACGCTCCTCTTGCCCACGGGGCGGAGCGTGGGGACGGTCCTCGCGGTGGTCCTCTCCGCCCTCATCTTCTCCGCTTTCCATTATATAGGATCGCTCGGCGACACCTTCTCGGTGCCGAGCTTCACCTTCCGGGCGATCGCTGGCGTGGCCTTCAGCGTGCTGTACGTGACGCGCGGGTTCGGCATCGCGGCGTGGACGCACGCGCTGTACGACTTGGGATTGTCGATCCTGCAGGCGGGATAGAACGGCCCGAACGGCGCGGACGCCGGCGTCAGCGCCTGCGCCGGGTCCAGATCGCGATGATTCCGCAGCGGAGGCCCGGCCGCTGCAGTTCGACGGGGGCTTCGCTGGCGTCGAGGTAGATCTCGACCGCTTCCGCGAATCGGCTCGGAAAATCGGGGCCCGCGGCGAAGCTGGCCGGAAAGCCGTCGAGGAAGAATTCCGGCTGGCAGCGCCCACCGGAGCGTGTCACGTACGTCCGGCAGTTGCTTTGCGCGCACATGGTGATCAGGCCCGGCACGGACTGGAGCAGCTCCTTCAGGTCGGTGGCGTTCCGCGAGTCGATCTCCTCCGTCATGATGAAGTGGCCGGTGCCGCGCTCCCGGCGCCGATACACGGCGGCCAGCGAGCGCCAGTCGGTCAGCTCCGTGGCCTCGACCTCGACCCGGTCGAGCACCACCGCGTGCGGCGTCATCAGGAGCGTGTCGACGACGGAGTCTCCGGCCGGGAGCACCCACCTCCACAGGGCCGAGTCGTAGCCGATGGCGATAGCGCGGACGCGGTAGGTGCCTGCCGTCAGGGCGGGAAACTGGAAGACCCCCGCCGAGTCGGTGGCGGTACGGCGGTTGGTTCCGAGGAGAGTGACGACAGCGGCGTGAACGGGCTCGCGGTTCTGCCGGTCGAGGATGCGGCCGGCCAACGTGGCGGTTCGCTGCTGCGCCCGGCAGGGCACCGCCGACGCCGCGACCCCTGCCAACACCAGGGCACAGCACCAGAGAACCCAGAGCCGGTCAGGGCGGGGAGGCGGTCGGGATACACTGGGCGTACGGGTCATCGGCGAGCGACACTCTCCATAGGCCAACAGTATCGAGGGCACCGTGGCGTGTCCAGCATATCGGAAGGGAAGCGGGCGGGCTCCAGGGGGGTATTGCGCTCCGCCAGGTCGCGCGACATCTTAGCCCAAGCCGGGTCACTGCGAGTCCCGGCTCTGTAGATGTACGGAGCGTGATGTACTTCCGGTGCGGTCCGGGGAGAACCCTCCCGCAAGCCGAGTGCTGGTGTTGAAGTCGTCGGCTGGGACGCGCCTTGATCAGGACAAACGAGGTTGTTGGCAGAGCGGCCGGCCCCGCGGGGCCGCGCCGTTTCGTGGTGTTCGCCGGGCTGGGTGGTGCGCACCGCCCTCTCGGCAGTGCCGACCTGCGTGGTCGGAGCCCTCTCACGCAAGGGGAGACGCGTTATGAAGCGTGCACTGTTCAGTAGGCTGCGCGTGCTGGGGATCATGGCGGCGATGTGCCTCGCCTCCGTGGGCCTCGCGCACGCTCAGAGCGCGACCATTCGTGGTTCCGTGACTTCGGAGAACGGCCCCGTAGAGGGGGCGTTGGTCTTCCTCACGGGGCTGAACCTGAGCGCGAGCACGGGCGCCGACGGCAACTACCTCATCGCCGTGCCGGCGGCCCGCGTGCGTGGGCAGGCCGTGCAGATGCTCGTACGCGCCATCGGGCACCGGCCGCAGAGCCAGACGATCACCCTGCGGGCAGGTGCGCAGACGGCCGACTTCCGGATGACGGTGGACATCAACCGGCTGGAGGAGGTCGTCGTCACGGGCGTGATGGAGGGCACCGAGCAGATCCGGGTGCCCTTCGTGGTAGCCCGCGTGGACGTCGCCGACGTCCCGGTGCCCTCGGTCAGCCCGTTGCAGATGCTGGCGGGCCGCGTCCCAGGCGCCACGGTCACCACGCAATCGGGGCTGCCCGGCGCCGCGCCCACCGTCCAGTTGCGTGGGCCGACGGCGATCAACGCGTCGGGCCGCAGCCAGGACCCGCTCTACATCGTGGACGGCGTCGAGGTCGTGGGCGGCCTGCAGGACATCAACTCGGGTGACATCGAGGGGGTCGAGGTGGTCAAGGGCGCCGCGGCGGCCTCGCTGTACGGGGCCCGCGCCGGCGCCGGCGTCATCCAGATCACGACGAAGAGCGGCCGGCGTGCCGCGCCCGGCGTCTCGTTCACCGTGCGTGGCGAGTACGGCACCAGCGACATCGAGCGGTCCATCGGCCTGTCGGACCACGGGTACCTGTTGATGGAGCCGCAGGCCCAGCGCTTCTGCGTGGTCGCCACCAACCAGCCAGTGTGCGCGCGGACGATCGATTGGCGGAACGAGCTGGCACGGGTCAACAACAACCCCGGGCCGGACTCCGCGTTTACTCCCCAGAGCTTCCCCCTGGACATCTCGTCCGGAAGCGCAAGCAACGTCGCGCTGGCGAACAACTTCATGGCCAACCTCTGGCCGGGGCAGACGTACGACGCGGCGGCGCAGGCGATCCGACCGGCGTCGTTCGTGTCGAGCCAGCTCGATATGACGGCCCGCATCGGGGAGACGCAGATCTACACGAGTTTCTCACAGTTCCATCAGGGTGCCCCGCTGCAGTTCCTCGACGGCTACGACCGCACGGGGGCGCGCCTCAACGTCACGCACCGCATCCTGAGCAACCTCTCGGCGCAACTCAGCACCTACTATGCACGCTCCGTGCAGAACGCGGTGTATGCGAATGAGGACTACACCGGGGCGTTCCTGTATCTCACGCGGGCGTATGCGCCGACCAACCTGCTCCAGTACGACTCGCTGAACCGGCTGTACATCCGCGTGAACCCGATGATCAGCGGTTCGCAGAACTCGAACCCCTTCGGCCCGTTCCTGACCCTTAAGGACATCGGGGTCAGGAACCGCTTCATCGGCGGCCTGACGCTCCGGTACACGCCCCTCACGTGGCTGGACATGGAGAGCAGCTTCTCGTACGACTACCGCGGCTACAATCGGGATGAGTACTACAGCAAGGGGCGCCGCGTGACGACGCAGGCCCAGGCCACGTGGTTCCGCGGCAGGGTTGCACGCTCGGCGAATACCGACAACTCAATGAATGTGGCGTTCAACGTGACGGCACGGCGCAACTTCGGCCGCGACCTCTCGACGCGGTGGAGCCTCCGCTACACCTACGAGCAGCAGGACTACCAGAGTAACACTGGCAGCGGTACCCTGCTCAATGCCATGGGCATCGACCAACTCGACAACGCCACGCAGAGCACCTACAGCGTCGGCTCGTACAACGAGAGCACGCGCCAGATCGGTTACTTCGCCGGCGTGAACATGGAGTACAAGGACCGGTACGTGCTGGACGCGCTCGTCCGGCGGGATGGCAGTTCCCTCTTCGGCGCGGCGCACCGCTGGGCGACCTTCGGACGCGGCTCGCTGGCCTGGCGCGTGTCCAAGGAGTCGTGGTGGCCATTCCGCAACGCGATGAATGAGTTCAAGCTGCGCGCCTCGCGCGGAAGCGCGGGCGGCCGGCCCCGGTTCACCGCCCAGTACGAGACCTTCTCGGTGGGCACGGCCGGCATCACGATCGGCAACCTCGGCAACGCGAATCTCGGCAACGAGACGAACACCGAAACGGAAGTGGGGGCGGACATCGAGCTGTTCCACCGGGTGGGCCTGACCATCACCCGCTCGGTCTCGACCATCGAGAACCAGATTCTCGAGGTCCCCCAGCCGGCGGTGCAGGGGTACCTGTACCAGTGGATGAATGCCGGCACGCTCCAGAACAAGGGGTGGGAGTTGTCGCTGAACGTCCCCGTCATCCGGAGCCGCAACCTGTCGTGGTCGTGGCGATTCAACTACGACGCGTACCGCAGCGTCATCACCAAGCTCAACGTGGCGCCCTACTACTTCGGCACCGCTGCGCAGGCCACGGAGACGATGTTCCAGGCCAAGCAGGGTGAGCAGCTCGGCACCTTCTATGGCAAGATCATCGCCACCAACTGCGAGCAACTGCCGGCGCCGTTCAGCGCCGACTGCGGCACGCCGACCTCCTCGTTCCAGCGGAACACGGACGGCTGGATCGTATGGGTCGGGGCCGGGAACAACATCGGCGATGGCATCACGAAGAACCTGTGGGCCACCTCGATACCGGGTTGCCGGAACCACACGACGGGCGCACCCATCGGTTGCATACTGCCAGGGGCCGACACGACCGCGCCCTGGGGCTTCGGTGTCAACTGGGGCATGCCGATCCGGGTGCGCAATCCGAACGGGACCCTTTTGATCGATCGGATCGGGCACGCGCTGCCCAAGTTCCATTTCTCGATTTCGCAGACCTTACAGTGGCGGCGCTTGTCGGTGTACGCGATGCTCGAGGGGCTCATCGGCCGGGACATCTGGAACAAGGGCCTGCAGTGGATGCACCTCGACCTCAACTCGAGCGATGTGGACCAGTCTGGCCAGACCGTCCAGGATGCGAAGCCGGTCGGCTACTACTGGCGCGGCTACGTCGCCGACGGGGCGCCGGCCGGCCTCGGCGGGCTGTACGACATTCTGTCGCCGAGCAGCTTCTGGATGGAGGACGGGAGCTTCGCGAAGCTGCGCGAGCTTTCGATCAGCTACCGGCTGGGCAACGTCGGTGGCTTCGGCGACTGGAGCGTCAGCCTGATCGGGCGCAACCTCTTCACGATCACCAAGTACCGCGGGTTCGACCCGGAGGTGGGCCTGAGCAGCGGCAACGCGGCGTCGGCGTACATCAACGCCGTCGATTCGTTCAACTTCCCGGGGACGCGCAGCTTCACGGTGAGCCTGACCTCGAGCTTCTAGCGAACCGCGGGTGCCGCTCCGCCGTGGCGCCGGCCGGCCACGGTGGGGTGGGGCCCCGATTGGGAGACATCCGATGCGTAGACTGCACTATCTGTTCGCCGCCGTGATCGCGTTTGGGGCCGTGGCGTGCTCGGATTCGCTGAACGTCCGAAACGACAACAGCCCCGACAAAGCCCTCGCTCTCTCGCGACCGGTGGACGTGGAGAATCTGATCGCAGGCGCGTACAACTCGGCCTGGGTGGCCAACCACGGGTCGCTGGCTTCCCTGGCGCCGCAGATGGCCAACTCCGGGCTGGAGAGCTATTCGGCCCTCGGCAACTACGGCATGGGCATGCGCTCCGCGTTGCCGCGTGTCGCGATCGACAACTCTCACGGCGCGCCCCCCAGCGAGAACTCGGGGAGTCCGCGTGATTTCCAGCGCTTCGAGCGGGCGGCGCGTGCCGCCGCCTTGGGGCTCCAATCCCTCAACCGGACTGGGTTCACGATCGGCTCCGCGGCGCGCGACAGGCGGGCCCGGGCCTTCGCCCACTTCGTGAAGGGCGTCGCCCTTGGCCAACTCGCGCTGTCCTACGATTCCGGGGCGGTCGTGTCGGAGTATGACGACCCCGCGGTCGTGCCGCCGCTGGTGGCCTACGACAGCCTGATGAAGACGGCGCTCTTCTACATCGACTCGGCGATCACGCTCTCCACCGGAACGGCGCCCACGGGGCCGGCCAGTGACTGGTTCCCGCTGCCCGTCTCCTGGCTCAGGAACAACACGCCGGCCTCGATGACGGCGGCGAACTTCATCGCGTTGTGCCGCACCTTCAAGGCCAAGTTCCGGACCCAGAACGCCCGGACGCCCGCCGAGCGGGCCGCCGTCAACTGGGCGTTGGTCATCGCGGACGGCCAGAATGGCCTCGGCACAAATTTCGTGATGGACCTTTCCAGTTCGGCGGGCTGGGACGAGCAGATGCTGGCGAACAACAACAGCTACACCAGTTGGGCCCAGGGTCACTTCTTCCCGCTGGCTTTCGCCGATACGTCGCACACGGGGACGACGTACCTGTTCGACACTTTTCTGGGGACGACGCCCGTCTACAACCGGCAGCCGTTCCTGGTCCAGACACCGGATCTCCGGTTCCCGCGCGGGGCGACTCGCGCGGCCCAGCAAGGCGCCAACTCCACGCCTGGCGGCGCCAACGGCTTCCCGTACTATCGGAACCGCTCCGGCGCCGACACTCCTGGCGACGCGCTCTCGTTCGGCTACTACGACCACGTCCGGTTCCTTACGACACAGTCGGCCGCCAACCGCGTGGGTACGTGGATCTACATCCCCAGGGCGGAGACCAACCTGCTCATCGCCGAAGGCCTGATCCGCACCGGCCAAGTAGCGGCCGCGCTGCCGTGGATCGACAGCACGCGCGTCCGCGCCGGACTGCCGGCGCTGGTGGGGACCATCGTCGACACGACGACCCGCGTCCCCGGCGGCACGGGATGCGCTCCGCGCATCCCGGATCCTGCGACGAACTACCTGACCTCCAAGTGTGCCAACGTGTGGGAGGCGATGAAGCACGAGATGCGAATGGAGACGGCCCTGACCGGGTGGGGTCAGTGGTTCTTCTACCTCCGCGGGATCGGTGACCTTCCCGAGGGGACGCCGTACCATTGGCCGGTGCCCTACCAGGAGATGGATGCCCGCGTGACCGACTCCTACAACATGGGAGGCGTAGGGGCGGCGGGCGGGGCGGCAAAAGGGACGTATGGACTTTGGGCCGGCGGCCTGTACTGACCCGGCCGCTGACGCGTGCGGAGCGCCGATGACTCCTCGCCTTGCCGGGACACTTCGGAATGTGATCGCGACGCTGCGGCGCACATCCGCGGCGGGCGTGGTGTCGTTGGCGCTCTGCGCGTGTTACAGTCACATCCCGCTCACGTCGCTCCCGGAGCCCGGGGCGTACGTCGTCGTGCAACTGAACGATGCGGGCCGGCTCGGGATGGCGGCGCAGATGGGGCCGGCCGTCACGCGCGTCGAGGGGGTTCTCGACGCGCGCTCCGACTCCCAGTTCGTGCTGCGCGTGATGAGGGTCGCGACCATCACCGGGGCGCCCGCCCGTTGGACCGGAGAGCCGGTCACGCTCCGGCCCGGCTACGCCCAGACGATCGTGGAACGGCGCCTGTCCAGGGGCCGGACCGCCGCCTTCACGACGAGCCTCGTGGCCGTCGTCGGGGTCTTTGTCGTCACGCGCGGTCTCAGCGTTCTGGGCGGGGGGAATGATGAAACTCATCCCGTCGATCCCGGCGGCGGTACGCCGGGCTCTCGGTGGACACATCCATAGTGGACCTCTTGCACACGAGCGCTTCATGAATCTCATGCGAGTTGGAACGATGTTGGTCGTGGCGGTGGCTTTCGCGGCCTGCAAGCACGACGGCGGCCCGTTCACCACCGCTCCGATCCCTACCGCAGGGTTCCGGTACGTCAACCTCATGCCCGACCGGGCGGCCGTGGACATCCGGATGATCGACGCGGTGACTCTCGCCACCAGCACCTTCGGCGCCACCTTCCGCACGGGGGGGTCGCCGAACGGGGTCACCACGGTCTTCATGCCGCCGCACCTGGCGACGGCGGCGGGAGATCATGTGGTCAAGGTGTTCTGGACCAGTACGAATCCTGACACGGCCCAGATGGTGGTGCTCACCGACACCGTCTCGTTGACCGCAGGCATCAACTACACCTTCTACGCCTACGGTTACGTGACAGCGGGCCAGACGCCTCACGTCCAGGGCTTCGTCACGGCCGACACGGCGCCCGACCCGACCACCGGCGTCGCCTTCCGCGCGCTGCATCTCGCACCGGCGGGCGTCCCCGCGAACGTGGACGTGTTCATCAACGCTTCCGGGACGGCGACGCCCAGCGGGACGCCGACCTTCGCGAACGTCGGCCTGGGGACCTTCACCGGCTACCAGTCGGTCGCGACGGGAGCTTGGCAGGCGCAGGTGACACCCGTCGGCACTCCCGCGACCGTCACCGCGACGGCCGTCGCCCCAGCCGGGGTGGCCGGCAGTTTGACCGTCAACCCGCCGCTCGACCCCATCGCGGGCACGACGCAGGCGGGATCCTCGATCACCGCGGTCATCGTTCCGCCGTCGCTGGCGGGGTCCACGGCGCCGCAGACCGCCGCGTTCCTGACGCCGACGGTGCTCTTCCTGATCGACCGGAACCCACCGCGCATCACTCCGTAGCGCGCGGTCAAGCCCGTACACGAAGCGGCCGGTCCCTTTCGGGGCCGGCCGCTCGTGCGTAGGTGGGGCGGACACGCGGACACGCGGACGAACGAACAAGCGAACGCGCGGACGAGCGAACGATCAGCTGTTTCTGTGCGCCCGTGCGCCTGTGCCCCTGTGCCCCCTACCTCGTCCCGCCCTTCGTACGGATGATGGAATCCAGCACCGCCCGGAAGACCTCGACGGGCTGAGCGCCCGCGATCAGCCCGCCCTCGATATAGAAGGTCGGCGTGGAGCGCGCCCCGGAGCGGGCGCCGCCTTCGGCGTCGGCGCGCACGACATCGCGCATCGTCCCGTCGCGGACGCAGGAGGTCAGCGCCTCCCGGTTGGCTCCCACCGAGTCGCCGTACGAGAGGAAGACCGTCCCCGGCTCGCTGAGGCCCGCCCATTGCTGTTGGTGGCGGAACAGGATGTCGTGCATCGGCCAGAACTTCCCCTGCCGCGCGGCGCACATCGCCAGCTCGGCCGCCGGCACGGAGTTCGGGTGCATCGGGAGCGGGAAGTTCACGAAAACGAACTTCACCTTCCCCGGGACGACGTACTCGCGCTCCAGGGACGGCATCGTCTCCAGCCAGAACCGGGCGCAGTACGGGCACTGGAAGTCGGAGATCTCGTACACGGTCACAGGCGCCGTCGGGCTGCCGTGGGTGCGGGCCGCAAGCAGGTCGTCCTGCTGGGCCGAGATAGGGATGCTCGGGCCGGCGGCGAGGGCGAGGATGGCAGCGGCGAGGGCAAGGCGCATGGTGGTTCCTCCTTCGTGAAAGCTACAGGGGCCTGGTAGGAAGAGGACAGAGGGCAGAAGGCAGAGGACAGAGTGCAGAGGACAGAGGCCCCGCTTCTGGTCACTGGTTATTGGACGCTGTCTTCTGTTCTCTGACTTCCGTCCTCTGGCTGGTCACTGTCGCAATCTCGCCAAGCCGGTGAGATTCCAGAATCGTGCTCAACGCCCTCTGGCTCCCCCTCGCCCTCGCGCTGCAGGTACAGATCCCCTCGCCGACGGGATTCGTCAACGACTTTGCCGGTGTCCTCGACGAGGGCTCGCGCAGTGTGATGCTTGCCCTCATCGAGCAGGTGCGGGCCGGCTCGGGTGGGGAGATCGTCGTGGTAACGCTGCGCGACCTCGGCGGCCGCACCTCCATCGACGTTGCCAGGGACATCGGGCGCGCGTGGAAAGTCGGCGCGCTCGGCGGCGCGGGCGACCGGGCCCGGAACGCCGGCGTCGTCGTGCTCCTCAAGCCGGGCGATCGCCCGGGCGACGGCAAGGCGGAGTTCGCCATCGCGTCGGGGACGGGGGCCGAGGGCTTCATCACCGACGCGATGGCGGGCCGGATCCGCGACGCGGTGGGCCAGGAGTCCGTGCGGGCGGGGAACTACGGTTCCGGGCTGGCGATCGGCGTCGCGATGCTCGCCCAGGCGTACGCCCAGGAGTACGGGTTCACGCTCTCGCCGGACGCCCGGATGCCCGAGGCCCCTTCGGAGAACGGCCGGCGGGTGCCACGCGGTATCCCGTGGTGGCTGATCATCGTTGTGATCTTCGCGCTGGCGGGCGGCGGGCGGCGCGGCGGTGGTGGGATGATGCAGGCGCTGTTCCTGGCGTCGCTGTTCGGCGGCGGGCGCGACCGGGGCGGTTGGGGAGGCGGGGGGTTCGGCGGCGGCGGATTCGGCGGGTTCGGGGGTGGCGGCGGCTTCGGCGGCGGCGGCGCATCGGGGAGGTTCTAGTGGCGGCGAAGCAGGGAGAGGTAGTGGACCGGTTCGCCGAGCGGCTCGAGACAGCGCTCGGGGCGAATCTCATCGCGGCCATCCTTTACGGTTCGGCGGCGCGGGGCACATACGTGAAGGGGCGCTCGGACCTCAACGTGCTGATCGTGGTGCGGGACGCCTCGGCCGCCGCGCTGCGGCCCGTGGCCCCGCTGCTGGCCGACTGGACGAAGTCCGGCGAACCGGCGCCGCTGGTCTTTTCCGAGGCCGAGTGGGCGGCCTCGACGGACGTCTTCCCCATCGAGATCGAGGACATGCGCCAGGCGCACCGGCATCTCCGCGGGCGCGACGTCTTCGAGGGACTCACGACCACCCGCGCCGACCTGCGGCACGAGTTGGAGCGCGAGGCACGGGGGAAGCTGCTGCGGCTCCGGACGGAGTTCGCCGCCGCGGCGCCCTCGGGCAAGGCGCTGGCGAGCCTGTTGGTCTCGTCGTCAGGCACGTTCTTGACACTGTTCCGGGCGGCGCTCCGCCTGGTCGGCCGGGAGCCGCCGCACGAGCCGGGCGCGCTGGTGCGGGCGGCGTCGGAGGCGACGGGGATGGAGGCCACCGCGTTCGACTGGGTCGTCGGCCGTCTCGAGGGCAAGGCGATGCCGGCCCTCGAGCCGTACGATCCCGTGGCGGCCGGTTACGTGGATGCGATCGAGCGCCTGGTGCGCTTCGTGGACGAAACCCGAGTCTGAGGAGGATGTGATGAGACGGTGGACGTGGGCCTTGGCCCTGCTCGTACTGCCGGCGTGCGGCTACAATCGGATCCAGACGCTCGACGAGCAGGTGAACGGGTTCTCCGGCCAGATCAAGGTGCAGCTGCAGCGGCGCGCCGACCTGGTGCCGAACCTCGTCGAGACGGTGCGGGGCTTCGCGCAGCAGGAGGTCACGGTCTTCACGGCCGTCGCCGATGCGCGCTCGCGCCTCAGCGGGGCGGTGCAGGGTGGGAGCCTCCAGCAGATGTCGGAGGCCAACCAGGGCCTGACGGGCGCCCTGGGCCGCCTCATCGCGATCTCCGAAGCGTACCCGGAGCTCAAGTCGAACGAGAACTTCCGTGCGCTGCAAGACCAGTTGGAGGGGACGGAGAACCGCATCGCGACGGCGCGGCAGGACTACAACACCGCCGTGCAGGAGTACAACGGGTACATCCGCCGCTTCCCGCAGGTGCTGACCGCGAAGGTCATCGGCAAGGGGCCGCGGGAGTACTTCGAGTTGACGGCGGCCTCCGCAGCTGAGGCGCCGAGGGTGAACCTCACTCCGCCGGGCGCGCCGGCGGCGCCGAGGCAGTAGAGCCGTCAGCCGTCAACCGTCAGCACATAGGCGAGCAGGACCAAAGGGGCAGGCGGCGCTGGATGTCGGGCAGCGAAGAGGGGCCAGGAATCTCTTCCTGGCCCCTTCTGGCGATCCTGCGCCTCTTGCCTGTCGTCCTCTTTCGGCTATTGGCTTTCGGCTGACGGCTGACGGCTGACGGCTGACGGCTGACGGCTGACGGCTGACGGCTGACGGCTGATGGCCTTCAGTCCGCAATGGCGTTAGGCATCACGTACTTCAGCGGATCCGTCGGGCGTCCATTCACCAGCACCTCGTAGTGCAAGTGCGGACCGACTGAAAGGCCGGTGCTGCCCACCCACCCGAGGCGGTCGCCGCGCTTGATCGTCTGGCCGACCACGACGCCGGTGCGGGAGAGGTGCGCGTAGCGGGTCTCGATGCCGTAGCCGTGATCGACGGAGATCGTCAGGCCGTACCCGTTCTCCCAGCCGACCTTCACGATGCGCCCCGCAGCCGGAGCGACGACCTCGGTGCCGTACGGCGCCGTGATATCCACACCCTCGTGCGGCCGGTTCTCGTGCAGGATCGGATGGTAGCGGATGGACGAGAACTTGCTGCTGAGGAAGCCGTTCGTCGGCATGATGGACGGCATTGCGGAGAGGCGCTGCACCTGCGACTGGAGGCTGTCCGATGCCTGCTTGAAGGACGTCGCCAGGAGGTTGGCCCGGCGGATCAGCGCGTCGAGCGACGCGTGCACACCGAAGGCGCGGCGGCCGTTGGCCCCGCCCTCGCTCAGCAGCTCCTCGCGCTCGGGCCACAACCCGGCGGGACCGCCGATGCCCGCGCGGCGGACGTCCGGGTCGAGCGGCTCGAGGCCGGCGACGAGGCGGATCTCCTGGTCGCGACGGGAAATCAACGCCAGGGTGTCCGAGAGGTCGCCGACACGGCTGCCGAGGTGTTCGAGTTCGCGGGCGAGCACCTGGTTCTGGTGCTCGAGCTGGCGGTTCCGGGTGGCGCTGACGCCGTGGGAGAGGGCACTGACGAGGGCGGCGAGCAACGATGCGACGACCACCGTCGCCACACCCGCCAGCAGCTTGACGACCGTCGCGGATACCGCGATGGACTTCGAGCCCCCGGCGCCGTGTGGTACGACAATGACCGTCCAGCGGTGCTTCGCCATGTACGCTCCGAAACGCGGAAAACGGCCGGTAACCGCCAGCTCCTGGCGGCCAACGGGGGGTCCGAACCTCGAGGTATGTTATCACCTGCCGGGAGGGTCGTCAACCGGAAGAACCGGCCGATTCGGAGGGGGTCCCGGGAGGGGCCTTGCGCTTCGCCGGGGACCCTCACACCGCCTAGGCGGGCGGGCGCTCGGGCTTGGGGAAGAGCGGAGGGATCCGGCGGGTCTGCGCCCCGGCGAGCACGGGGGCCAGCGCGCGCTCCCAGGCGCTGCTCAGGGGGAGCTTGTCCCCTTGGCCCAGCGCGGCCGAGAGGGCGTCGGCCGAGGCCGGCATGAAGGGCGCCGCGAGCACGGCCAGCCGCAGGAGGGCCCGCGCCAGGGCGGCGAGAGTGGAATCGAGCGCCACCGCCTCGCCGCGCTTCGCCAGCGCCCACGGCGCCTGGCGTTCGACGAAGGCGTTGGCCTCGGCGACCAGCTCCCACGCGGCGGCCGCCCCGCGGTGGAGGAGCAGGCCGTCCATCGCGGCGGCGTAGCGCTCGAGCGCGGCGTCACCGAACCGGTCGAGGGGCGTCGCATCGGACGCCGAGGGGACCACCCCTCCGCGATACCGGTCGAGCATCGCCAGGACGCGGGACGCGAGGTTCCCGAAGGCATCGGCCAGTTCGGAGGTGTAGCGCTCCTCGAACCGCTCCCACGAGAAGTTCCCGTCCGCGTCGAACGGCACCTCGCGCAGCAGGAAGTAGCGGAAGGCGTCGGGACCGAAGCGGTCCACCGCCTCGCCCAGCTCCACCTTCACCCCCGCCGACTTGCTGAAGCGCTCCCCGCCCAGACCGATGAAGCCGTGGCCCCACACGCTTTCGGGAAGCGGCAGCCCGGCGGCCTCGAGCATCGCCGGCCAGACGATGCAGTGGTGGCGGGTGATGTCCTTGCCGATCACGTGGAGCTGCGCCGGCCAGCGCGTCTCCCAGCCCGCGCCGGGGAACCCCGTCGCGGTGAGGTAGTTCGGCAGCGCGTCGAACCACACCCAGGTGCCCTGGTGTTCGCCCAAGGACGACGGGAGCGGGAAGGGGATGCTCCACGCGAGGTGCGAGCGGGTGATGGAGATGTCCTCGAGCCCCTGATCGAGGAGGGCCAGGATCTCGTTGCGGCGGCTCTCCGGCCGCAGGAACCCGGGCCGTTCGGCGTAGAGCCGGCGGAGGAACGGCTCGAACGCCGTCAGGTGGAAGAACCAGTTGGTTTCGTCCTTCCACTCCAGCGTCCGGGTCGGGTGGACGGCGCACGTCCCGTCCTGGATCTCGCTGTCGCGCTTGAAGGTCTCGCAGCCGACGCAGTACCAGCCGCTGTAGGGTCGCTCCGAGAAGACGCCGGGGTTCCGCTCGGCGATGCGGGCGATGAGCGCGTGCACTCCGGCGACGTGCGCGTCCGCGGTGGTCCGGATGAACTGGTCGTACGAGATGCTGAGGCGGCCCCACATCGCTTGGAAGCGGGCGGCGAGTTCGTCCGTCAGCGCCTGGGGCGCGACGCCCCGGGCCTCGGCGGCCTGCGCGACCTTCTGGCCGTGCTCGTCCATCCCGATGAGGAAGTGCACGTCGTCGCCGCGGATGCGGCGGTACCGGGCGATGGCGTCGGCGCCGATCTTCTCGAGGGCGTGCCCGAGGTGCGGGTCGCCGTTCGCGTAGTCGATGGCGGTGGTGATGTAGAAGCGGCTCATGGGCTCGGCGGTGGCGGACGCCGCCGGCCGCGGCGCCGCCGGCGGCGGCGAGAAGCCTGCCCGGCCGCCTCGTCGGCGACCGGCGCGTCTGGGGCGGCGGGCGCGTCAGCGGGCGGGGCGGTGGGTGGCGCGAGTTTCGACGCGGGTTTCGGCGCCGGTTGCGGCGCGGCGGCGCTCGCTGGGGACGGGGGCCCGTGCGCAGCGCGCTCGACGTCGGACCGTAGCTCCGCCAGCGGCAGCGTGCGGGTCGTGCCATCCTCGGCCCGGAGCGTAACCCGATCGCGGAAGATGTCGATGCTGTAGACCTTCTCGGTGCCGAGGGTGGTCTGCACCGTCCGGCCTTCCTTGGGAAAGCGCTTGCGGGACTGGACGTAGAAGTCGTGCTCGAACCGCAGGCAACAGAGGAGGCGGCCGCACGGTCCCGAGATCTGGGAGGGGTTCAGGCTGAGGCGCTGGTCCTTGGCGATCTGCAGGCCGATCGGGCGCATCTCGGTGAGGAAGCTGGCGGAGCAGAGGCGCCGCCCGCAGCGCCCGATGCCGTCGAGCCGGACCGCCTCGTCGCGCACCCCGATCTGCCGCAGCTCGATCCGGGTGCGGAACTGCGACGCCAACTCGCGCACGAGGTTCCGGAAATCGACGCGCTTCTCGGCCGTGAAGTAGACCGTGAGCTTCTTGCGGTCCCACTGCCACTCCGCGTCGGAGACCTTCATCTGCAGTTTGTGAGAGGCGGCGCGTTCGCGGATCTTGCGCCGCACGTCGTCCTCGGCGTGGCGCAACTCGTCCGCCTGCCGGACGTCGGCGGGGGAGGCCCGCCGCACCACGCGGCGCACGGCGCCGGCCCCGCCTTCCGCGGGGGCCGGCGCCGCGATGACATCGCCGGCCCCGTCGTCGGCGGTGAGGACCAGGACCGCGGCTTCGAGGCCCTCCTCGTCGTAGCCCGGCGCGATTTCCGGCGACGCGTCCGGGGCAGGGCCGGGGCCGGGGGCGGGGGCGGCGCCCGCTGCGGACGAGGGCGCCACCGCACAGCCGGTGCAGCGCTCGCACTTCGTCTGCGCGATCCGCCCGATGGCGCCCACGTGCCCGAGGTCCACGCCGCGGTCCGTCTCGACGAGAACGGGCTCGCGCTCGCGGAGCGGCTCGGCGTCGTGCCACTCGTAGTATTGCTTGCGGTTCCCCTTGAACCGGACCTCGACGAACTGCGGCACGCCTAGGCTTCCTCGAACTTCCCCATCCGCAGGTACTTCTCGGCGCGCCGGCGGACGAGCTTCTCCGGTCGCACCTTGGTGAGCTCGGCGAGGTGACGGCGCAGCGCGCTGAGCAGCGCCGCGGCGGCGATGTCGGGCGCGGCGTGGGCGCCGCCCGGCGGTTCGGGGATGACCTCGTCCACGAGGCCGAGCGCGAGGAGGTCGGGCGCGGTGAGCTTGAGCGCTTCCGCGGCGCGTGCCCGGTGCGACGCATCGCGCCAGAGGATGGCCGCGCAGCCCTCGGGGGTGATGACGGAATAGGTGGAGTGCTCGAACATCAGGACGCGGTCGCCCACCGCGATCGCCAGCGCGCCGCCGGAGCCGCCCTCGCCGATCACCACCGCGATGATGGGGGTCCGGAGCACCGCCATCTCCTCGATGTTCCGGGCGATCGCCTCGGCGATGCCGCGCTCCTCGGCGCCCAGGCCGGGGTACGCGCCGGGGGTGTCCACCAGCGTGACGACGGGGAGCCCGAACCGCTCCGCGAGCTTCATCAGGCGGAGCGCCTTCCGATAGCCCTCGGGGTGCGACATCCCGAA
>Ga0315275_10001348_pt1 | contig 21486 bp, 19 predicted proteins | sample YL17G03_0_MG_FD_205557 | JGI IMG/M metagenome (GOLD analysis project Ga0315275, IMG submission 205557) | Sediment microbial communities from Yellowstone Lake, YNP, Wyoming, USA - YL17G03_0 | ecosystem: Environmental > Aquatic > Freshwater > Lake > Sediment | place: USA: Wyoming | collected...
TTTCAGTGCATCCACCAATCCCTGTTCTGCATCCAGCGGGACTACCTCGTCTTTTGCCCCATGGAACGCCCAAATCGGTTCATCCTTCAAGTCGCAGATATTATCAGGCACCCCAAATGGATAGCCGTAGTAACCCGCTACTGGAACCAGCGCGGCAAAATGACCTGGATATTGCAGCCCAATCTCCCATGTGCCTCCACCCCCCAGGCTGATCCCAGTCAGGTATATGCGGCTTGGGTCTATGGATAACTTCGTCTGGATTTCCTCCAGCAAACCAAACAGCAGCTCCACCACCGCTGGATGAGACCAATAATCCCTTGATGCGCCACCGATCAGTTGGGGCGATGCTACAATGAAGGGAAAATCAATTTGGCTTTCCAGCTCATTCGGTAATCCGATCCCTCTGACATGCTCTAGATTATCCATTCGTTCACCTACTCCGTGAAGGAACAGGACAACTGGCCATTTTTGGGAGGAATCTTTACCATAATCACCCGGCACATAAAGCAGGAAATTGAGTTGCCCCTGAGATGTATATGGGTGCTGACCTGTTTGAGGACCGGTTGAGAGTGCAGGATATATAATGCTCGGGATGGCAATAGCTGTGGTAGTCGGCGCTGCTTGCTCAGCAATGGTGAATTTCCAGGTCACATCGTAAAACTCGTCAGAATCATCCTTTGATGTAATGACATAACGTAGCGTATGCGCTCCTGGAGAGGGATTCTCAATGGCGATATTCCATTGACGACGCGTATAACTCTCCCACTTATCATCGAACGTTCCAAATGCAGGCAGATCAACAGATAATTCATCCAAATACAGCTCCCAGGAATATAAATCCCAATCTATATTGAGTTCATCTGGCGAAGAGGCAAATGATCCATACCCGATAAACAAATAATCCGTCTCTAGGACTGTACATTCTCTGACAATGACAGACGGGTCAGACTCGTCAATCATGGCAGAACACGAATTAAAGATAGTAGAAAAATCCGCGCTATCATATCGCCCGATCCTTACCACCATCTCGCCAATCTTGCCACCTGGCTCGATCAGCATCACGGTCGATGGTACGAATGTTTGAGTAGCAGTGGGGGCTTGAGCTGTAAGTGTGGTGATAATGTTTACTGCTCCTTGCGTGGCTGTCGCTGCAATCTCTGTTTGAGATGTTACACAAGCAGATAGGATGGCAATCGAGAATAAGATACACAACATCAGGCGAACTTGTTTGAGAATCACGTTCCCTCCCTTTGATCTGGGAAGCCCCCCAAATCATTCATGTAAATAATACTATAGCACTTTCGCTGGTCGTTTTCATGATGTTTTGCTCGCACCGCAAAGCGCAGAGGCGCAGAGGCGCGGCGTCGGGTGCATGTAGTGTTGGGCAGCTATTCATTTTATAAAGTAATGTACTTGTCGAGTAAAGTTGATTCATTCACGGCGCTGTGAACGTAAGTGCTGCTGTATAGTCAAAAGGATCCCCACCCACAACCCCTGCTGAGTGAGCTGTTATCTTGCCAGGCTTGTCGGTCATAATAACCACATTCCAAACACGCACTGTGCCAACTGCAGGATTATTAAAATCAATTGTTCCAAAGGCTTGAAGGTTGATGGGGTGGCCCTCAATAAACATCTCATGTGTTTGTTCCGACCAGTATTCATCTAGGGTTTTACCGCTAGTAGGGTTATCATCATAGATACCTTCTCCGACATTAACCTTTGTGCCTACAGGTTGTTCACAAGACTCAATACTTGTACTGCTATCATAGGGGCAATGGAGTTTCGATACGAAGATCACATCTTCGCCGTCCCCAGTGATGATGAGAAAATCGCCGATTTTATCCCCTGGCTTGATCATACCCTCTACTTGTTCTGGCGAAGCCTTTGCACATGTGCTCAGGATAATAGCAAACAACACAATGAGGATAATATAAGTGTGCCTTTTCATGGTTTTTATCCTTATGCAATGAGACAGATTTGACTGATATTCGATAAGATTGTTCAAGTAAACCATAAAAAGCAATGGTCAGGCTGCCGTTGAGCGCTTGTAAGTCGGGATTTGTGAATACACCCGACTGGCAGCTATCTGTCCATTTGTTTATGGAGCGGGAGGCTGCAATACACTCATGATCGAGCTGAGTGTTTCGGGTCCGGGAAAACGCATTTCGTTATGATTAAGCCCCGGGATTTGCGCGAGTGAGGCTTCGTAACCAGCCTCCTGGAGAGCATCTCGGAAGGCCTGTGTATTTTTTTGTGGGCTAGGATATTCACCTACCAACAACACAAAACGGACTCCATTCCGGATGGGTTTTCGGCTTATGTAGGTAAATGGATCGATCTTGAGACATACGTCTGGCTCCGATTTACACACCTCTGGTGGTGCAAACGGTATTGGATCGAAGCCGCCATCCAGGCTGACCTCCGCATCCGGGAAGGCGCTTCCATGTCGGGTGAGACAGTCGCCCTTAAACTCATCTCCTGCAAACATCATCAAGGCTCCCGCCAGCCCTCCTAGAGAGTGACCTACGACAATTACACGGTCATCCTTTCCCCCATATTGAGAGGCATGCGCCCGCCCAAACCGGACCGCACAGGCAACATCCTCGAAGGCATCGGCAGGACCTGTGGAAGTGTCATAGCTTGGCGCAAAAACAACTGCCCCTAGTCCCGCAATAGCCCGGGCCAGGTCACTAACGCTGGCTTTAGTCACATCACCCCCATGTAGAACGATCACAACCGGCCAGCTGCCTGCACTGACAGGGCTAAACACATCCAGCAATTCATAGCTATTATATGGCAGGTCAGTCTTCTCATTGATCTGGAGGGGTGCAGGTAATGGGATCACTGCAGCGGTAGGGTAGGTTTCAGGGGTAGGCAGTCTTTGAGTGACTACAGCTGCTGTAGTTGGGGTAAGGGCAGTCGCTGCAGAACCACAGGCAGTCAACGCGCCAGTCATCAATAATATTAATACCAGACGGGTGAGCCTTTTCATGTTCATCTCCATTCAATTTCTGGCGTAATAGAACGATCCTTGCTGTGATTCTTCCGCCCGATCTACATCGGCTTGGAATAAGTTTTACGAGTGATCATACCGGTAAATAAAATCAATACCATCCCTGAGTTGCTGTTACCATTCTGTTACCGGAAATTTCTCATACTATACATTAATTTTGTGTATAGTCAAGTTTTCCACGCGCTCCGTTCCAAATTCCTCTGCCCTCTGTTGTTTTGGGGAAATTACGATGGGATGGCATGATATCTTCCCTAATCCCGACAATTCTATCCTGACCTAAATCCAGCACTCTGGGACCCTTCAGATATAGCGATTTAGTGAAGATCTGAGAAGGGGCAGGGATTTTTAGTTTGTAACTGTCGGACGGGATTGCATCCCGTCCGACAAAGCTGGTAATGATACCTGGTTATAGAGCAAATCGGACTGCACCTGCCCGAGTTTGAGGGCACCTAGCAGCAATCCACCGCCCGCATACTGCTGCTCGTCCTCTACACTGAACTATAACAACGAGGTATGCATTTTCACCAAGTCCGGTTTGATTTTAGACCGGGACAAATATTCGATATATGTCCAGCTGCAAGTTCTTCACATCCCAGACTATGCCACCCTGGTTTTCTTGGGCAGCCAGTTTTACTCTGGATCAGCTTCCGTCATCTAACCACCGGGAATCAGAATATATTTCTCCTGCAACCCACTGTGGAAATTCTCCATGACGAAGAATTGCTGGCCTTCATATATTCCTTCCCCGTGAGCACGGTACTCGAACACACCGGTTGATAAACTCCATCGACCAACCCATACACCGCCTTCAAAGGTTTCGAACCTGGACCAACCTGTCATATTACAAGTTTTGTCGACACAGTTTAGTTCACCATCTGTCAAATAGACTGTTCCGGCGGCAAAAGCGAATTCACTTGTATCATGGCAAGTCTGGGTGATACCCGCCATATGATAATTGGGTCCAGACCACCATTCACGGGTAAAGGTAAAATCTTCATCACAGATTTCTGTATTAGTGAAATCGATTCGAGTTGCTTTCGCACTGGCCACCGTCCCTGGCAGCATAATAACAGCCACCAATATAAAAATCATAAAAAATCGCAACAGGTTTTTCATTTTTTTGTCCTTTCTTTGTAACGAATCCGATTTTTCGATGCTAGAGTATAGGGTCAAGTTATGAAAAGTTTTGATTAGGGTTGTTCTTTCTATGCATCCCTGTATGTTCGGGGTGATTGTGGCCGAATGGCTAACCGGGAAAATCAAAAGGTAGACTATATAATATCAATTCCTTAGACCTCCTTTTATAAGAGAATTGGTTGATTATTAATAAAAATAGCGCACAACAAATCACGAATAGCATTGTTATCGAATGAATATGGTCGGGTACCTCCTCTCAGTCTTGGTTTCCATCGAATTTCTCTTGTAGTCCAGTCTGATCCCGTAGGAATCCAAATAACTCGTCCAGGCTAGCAAATCCCGTTCGTTCGCCGGTCTGCGGGTTCTGGACCGAGCTCATCCATCTGCCTCCCTGCTTGCTCTCGCGCCACAAACGTAGCAGGAACGACAGATACTCATCCGGTTTATCAGATTCTGTTATTTGATGGTTCACGGTCACACCTTAATCCCTGCGTTTTTACTATAGCAAATGAGCGCAGCCAAAGCGTTGATAAAACGTGGACAAATCCTCAGCTAATCGTAAATAGTTGAGTGATACTAGAGTTGAAAACCATGCTTCCACCTGCTATCTGCTATAATAATTGCAGCGCGCATATTCAAATCGGATTATTCTTCAGGGGAGTTATGACTGTTCTCACAGTACGTCTTTTCGGACCTTTCCAGGTCTATCTCAATGGAGAACCGGTAAAAGGTTTTCGCTCTGATAAGGCACGTGCCTTATTGGCTTATCTATGTACCGAAGAGATGAGACCGCACCGTCGAGAGAAGCTAGCGGGATTGTTGTGGCCAGAAATTAATGAACAATCCGCACGGGCCAACCTGCGTTATGCCTTAGCCAACCTCCGGCACGTCCTGGGTGATCAAACAGGCTCTCGCGAGATGAGTACCTCAAGCGATTTCCTGATTACAACCCCACAGACAATCCAGCTTAATCCAACCAGTGATCTTCGGATTGATGTCGCCACGTTCTATGAACTCACACGTCAGTTGAGTTTTGGCAGTCAAGTTATGCAGGACCCGCTGATCCTGGAACAGGCAGTAGACTCGTTCCACGGTGAATTCATGGAAGGTTTCTTTTTGCACGAGAGCCCAGTTTTCGAAGAATGGGTTTTCCTCAACCGAGAGCGATTCCACCGGCTAGTGATGGAGGCGCTTCACCAGCTGGCGGAGCACTACCGACAGACCTGCCAGTACGAGCGAGCACTGCCATTCGCCTTGCACCATGTGGAGCTGGACCCCTTGCAGGAGACCGCACACCGTCAGGTGATGAGGCTGCTGGTACTCAGTGGGCAGCGCGCCAAGGCAATAATTCAATTTGAAACCTGCCGGCGAATATTAAGAGAAGAGCTGGAGATTGAGCCGGATGAGGAAACACGAGGTTTATACCAGCAAATCCTTCAGGGGGATCTGAAGACGTACGAGCGAGCAAACATCCAGGTGATCTCACCAGTTGCCAAACTCCCCTCATTCTTGCTGGCAGGATCTCCCACCAAGTTTGATAGACAGCTGTTCTTTGCCAGAGAAAGCGAGCTGGCACAACTGAGCGAGCTTCTCAACCGATCGCTTTGTAGCCAGGGCCAGGTTGGTTTCGTTTCAGGAGAAGCAGGCAGTGGTAAAACCGCCCTGATAAGCGAGTTTACCGACCGTGCTATTCAGGGGCATGGCAATTTGATAGCTGTGCGCGGTACCTGCAACGCCTATACCGGGGTCGGTGATCCTTACTTGCCATTTAAAGAAATTTTAGGATTGTTGACCGGGGAAGTCGAATCCAGATGGAAAGCCAGAACGATATCCCGTGAGTTTGCACTCCGTTTATGGAACAATTTACCCCTGATCATACCAGAGCTGGTGGAGCACGGGCGGAACCTGATCGATACACTACTGCCTGGTGACGCGCTGATCCAAAGGGTTAAAGCTGGTCTGCCTGATCAAACCGATTGGATCACTGACATCACCAGGATTATGAACAACAAAGCAGCTTCCCCAGGTGGTCATGCCCTCTCTCAAGACGCCTTGATCGAACAATTTACCTCAATGGTGAGAGCATTGGCAGGTCACAAACCCTTGCTGATTTTACTGGATGATTTGCAATGGGCCGATCAAGGATCCATCAATCTGCTCTCGCACTTGGGCATGCATATTAACGATACCTCCATCCTGGTGATTGGTTCTTATCGCTCAGAAGAATTGACCTCGGGCAGGAATTCAGAACAGCACCCACTACTGCCTGTTATCCATAAAATCCAGCGAACACAGGGTCAAATCACAATCGACCTGGAACAAGCGGAAGGCCTGCAATTTATTGAAGCTTTAATTGATAGCGAACCAAACCTATTGGGAGCGGATTTTAGAAAGGCACTCTACGAGCTGACCAAAGGTCACCCATTGTTTACGATTGAGCTGTTGCAAGGCATGCAGGAGCGTGGGGATTTAATCAAAGACTCACAAGGGCGTTGGATCGAAGATCCGGTTCTAAATTGGGAAGTACTACCTGCCCGCCTCGAAGCAGCAATTGCAGACCGCATCGAACGATTATCCAGCTTGGAACAGACGATTCTAAGGATTGCCAGCATTGAAGGTGAGGTGTTCACCGCCGAAGTTGCTGGAAGGGTTGGAAAGTTATCCGATGGCGAGATGGTCAATTTGCTAAGCAGTGAGCTTGACCGCAAGCACCGGCTCATCCGTGCACAAGGTACTACGCATATCAATGATCAGAGATTTTCCCGCTATCGTTTCCGGCATATCTTGTTTCAAAAATATCTGTACTCCAGCCTGGATAGGATTGAAAAGGAACACCTGCACGAAGCTGTTGGCACTGCCATCGAAACACTACTTCGGGATCAATCTATCCAGATCACGCAAATGGCTCCTCAGCTGGCCAGACATTTTCAGGAAGCCGGGATGACAATCAAAGCAGTGGGATACCATTTCCAGGCAGGTGAGAGAGCTGTGCGCTTGTCAGCTAATGAAGAAGGTATGTTTCACTATTATCAGAGTTTAAAGCTTTTAGCCTCTCTCCCTGATTTGCCCGAATACAACCAACACGAACTTAAAATACTGGTCGCCCTAACCGTACCGTTGCAGGCTATAAAGGGCTATATATCTCCTGAGCTTGATGCCGTGGTAAAGCGCGCCAGCGTGCTCGTCCGAAAAGTGGGAGGGGCACGTGAGCTCATGGGAACCCTGCTCCGTCTCTTCCTGCTCAACAGTACCCATGGTGAGCATCAAGTAGCACTGGAATTTGCCCAGCGACTTACCTCTACGGCACAGGAAAATCAGAACGAGATCATGGAAGCCATCGGGTTCCATGCTCAGGGTATCGTAATGTTTAGCTTGGGAGAATTTAAACATGCCTTGAGCCACTTTGAAAAAGCGATTAATTTCTATGACCCTTCCCAGCACAGCGCCTCAGCTTTTATTATGGGACAGGACCTGGGTATTGCCGGACTGTGCTGGGCAACCCAGAGTCTGTGGATGCTGGGCTATCCAGATCAAGCCATGCTGCGTAGCCAGCAGGCGATTGCCTTAGCTCAGACCCTCGATCACACGTTTAGCCTGGGTTACACCATGAGCCTTGCTGGTTCCATGATTCACCAATTACGCAATGACGTTACGGCAGCTCATGAGGGAACTGCTAAGTCTCTAGCATTTGTGAACAAATACGGTTTTGCATTCTTGCAAGCCTACAACCTGGTTGTGATGGGATGGGCACAAGCGGAAATGGGATGTGTTGAGGAAGGTATTGCTCAAATTTTGACCGGATTAGCCAAACATAAGGAAATGAATGCGCGCATCCATCTCCCTCATTATCAAGCCTTGTTGGCCCGTAGCTATACCCTGGCAGGTGATGTGGATGCGGGGTTGGAAGTCGCAAATACAGCTCTGGTGCTCGTGAAGGAGACTGGCGAGCACTATTATGAAGCCGAGCTCACGCGCTTGAAGGGTGAGCTCCTGGTAGCTCAGGGGAATGGAGCCGGAGCAGAATCTTGTTTTTTTGAAGCTATCCGGGTTGCCCGGCAGCAAAGCGCAAAATCCTGGGAGCTGCGCTCCAAGACGAGCCTGGCACGCCTGTGGCAGAAGCAGGGGAAGGGGAAAGAAGCGTTACTAATGATGTCAGAAATCTATGGCTGGTTCACTGAAGGATTCGATTCGCCAGACCTCAAGGAAGCCCGATCACTGCTCTCTGAGCAAAATTTAATTTACAATCTCGGCTGAGAGGGTGGAATTCGAATCATACATCCTTTGCGGTTTCCCAAGGTGGGTTAATAGTTGTTCGGTACAGCGGAGAGCTGGAAGCGGGAACCATCACTTAATGGAATCATGGACTTCCTGTGTTTTAGGAGACCTGTTCTGGGATCTTTGCAGATAGGCCGCAATTGGAAAACCCGCCAGGCTGGGTATCCAGAACGAGATCAACCGATAACCCAACACCACAACCACCGTCGTCGCTTGTGGGACTCCCAACCCAGTGTATAACGCTACCATGCTGCTTTCCACTACGCCCACACCTCCTGGTATGATAAAAGCCACTTTCCCCAACAGCAACGGCAAACCATACCCAGCCAATAACACGCCTAGACTAACGTTTTCCCCAGCGGCTACAAACATGAAATACAATGTCAGCATGTCGAAAGCCACATTCAGAAAAGCCCCTACCATAGGGCGATGCCAAGCACCCTGCCAGAGCACATCCCAGGCGGCAAAGAGGTCATTTGCATCCTGTCGGGTGGCATCCGGGTCGAAGGATTTTCGCTGTAAACGTGCCAGACGGCTGGACAACCCCATGATGGCCTTAGAGGCCTGATTCCGGAAGCGCACCACCAAAGATACGCCGCCTATGATAAGCACCAGGATCAGCATGGTCGCTCCGAATCCGATCAACTGGGCCTGGGTCAGCCTATGAACCATGATCAGATGAACCAACCCAAAAATAGAGACCAGTACCAGTATGATGCTGTTGAACTGGGGCAAAAAAATACTGGCCAGGGTTGCACCTTCCATGCTGCCCTGGCCTCCGCTTGTCCAACGATAGATAACCGCCGTGGTACCAATCATACCTCCAGCAACCATGCCTATGCTGTATGATCCCAAAACAATCAAAGTATTAAGCCACAATGACACCTTTTGGTGGGCAATGGCGAGGATACTTTGCAATAGGAAGCCACTCCCCAGGTAACTTAAGAATTGAGAAACAAACGCCAATACAACAGCCCAAAGGGCCATGGATTTTAGCACCTGCCAGGAATTCTCTAAGGCGGTGATCTGCGGTAGGATCAAATACAAAGCTATACCTAATACCGACAGGTATCCAATCTTTTGCCAGGCATGATTTTGTGTGAGCCATCCGAATATATTTTTCAAACGTTAAGCTCTATATTTAAGATAAACCAACGCTTGGGCAATTCTGCTGATAGAAAGTACATTGCGCCAAGCCAGTTTCATTCAGCGATACGTCGGCTCGCCTACGGAGACGCTCAATGCTGTTCCACTCGGTTTGGACGTGACGGGGAGGATAATACGTTACATGTTTTTCCTCCGAAGTTTTATGATGAAATATACTAGAGTAAAAAAAGCTCCTACCCATCATTTTGGTAGAAGTTATCAGTCATTAGTTGACAGTTGTAGCACCAATTCCACCGGCGAGCTTCATCGCCGAAGAGAATTATATCAAATAGGCATAAATATCGATTAGGGTAAGGATAAAAGTATAACATCACACCTGATCAGCCAGAATCGGGCATTATCAAATCTGAACAAAACGGTACTTTTTTAGCAGGTAGGCCAAAGGGCAGAGCGGAACCGGGCTGACTCTTTCCCATTTTCGCTCCATTTTTAGGAAGCCATAGCAGTTGCGATCTGCGTAGCTCCGTCCGCTGCACACTATATTGACCGGTTATCCAAATTACTCAGAAATCACTCTTTCGATTGTGATAAAAACCACTCGTATAATTCAGGTTGTGTATATATTTCACCAGGGATCACCACATCCGGTTCTACAGTAATTTGAGCATTGCCACCACACGCATTTAAGGAATCCACCAATTCCTGCTCTACCTCCACCGGTATCATAAAATCATTTCCCCCATGGAACGCCCAGACTGGAACATCTTTCAGATCACAGATATTCTCAGGGACCGCAAATGGATAGCCGAGATATCCATCCAATGGAGCTAATGCCGCGAAATAATCAGGATGGCGAAGCCCGATTGCCCAAACACCATTTCCGCCCATACCAGAACCAGTGAGGTAGATGCGTTTTGGATCCACAGAATAGAAGGATTGGATTTCCTCCAATAGAGTGAATAGCGGGGTGATCATTTCATCCGTGGACCAAAATTGCCACCCACCATTTCCTACTGGAGAAATAACAATGAAGGGCAAATCTTTCCGGGTTTCCAATACCTTGGGCAATGAAACTATCATATATTCTGGGTTAAACTCTCCCCTCAAGATATCTGGGTCTGTTCCGCGCCATTCAGCGTCGTGCAGATAAACAATAAGAGGCCATTTCGTTTCAAGGTCCGTTCCATAGGCTTCTGGCAGGTAAAGCAGGAAGTCAAGATTCGCTTTTTGCGAGGTAAGGGCATGCTGGCCAGGATTGACAACAGAGGATACAGTGGGGTAGATCGGTTTCTCAGTCACTGTCAAATTGGCTATATATTCATATCTACCAGGCGGGTAAATATCCCAACCATCGTCAATGGATACCTCCGTAGAAAACGAAAAACGTATTATGTGCCTGCCAGCAGAGAGATTCTTAAGGATGACGTTCCAAGAGCGGTATGTTACTTCCGTTGCCGATTCTGGATCGAAAAAATTGAGATCTTCCCAGCCGAATTGGTCCAGAGCTATTTGGTAATCGTCAATGTACAACTCCCAGGACATTGCCTCCCAATTGGATTCGATCTTTGTTTTATACGCTGGTTGGCCAAAACCTACTCCAACTACTGATAGCTCTGGAAGTGTGCATTCCACTGTTTGCGAATGTGGTTCCATGATTGTCCAATCAAAATCAATGGCGTCTATAAGACGGTAGTAATGGAAACTTGCCTCGCTTTCCAAGGTCATTTCGCCGATCTTGTCCCCAGGCCTCATCACACCTTTAACAGAAATCGGAGTCCGTGTGGGTGCAGTTGTAGGGGATATTTGAGCCTGCTTTTTGCACGCTGTTAGTAAAGCAGCCAACAGCACAATGAAAGTGAAGATAGCGAGTTTCTTCATAATAATTTTCTTTTGTACATGCGACGGAACGAAAGCTTTGTTCTTTGCTGACATTTTCCCCACCCCTTTCAGATAAAAACTCTAATCATACTCTTTTATCCTGATTATCGCGCTGAACTTGAGAAAGTAATATGCTTCCATCAAAAACAAGCCAGGGTGTTTTTCAATTAATTATAAACGGGTATCACACAATTTGAGAGTAAGCATGGGAGTGAATAGTGAGGTTTCTTGTGAACATAGGTGGTTGATCTACAATGAATATTACCCCCAAGTGTTGGTGACTCAGCAAAGGATTAATTGGACAGCTAAGGAGCGGAAGTAGGTACTCACAATGCTAGACTGGGCGTAGGCTTTCAGCAAGGCAAAGTAAGTGAGATTATTGGCCATGCAAATGACAGGTGTCATTCATGGAGACAAGTACAAAATCATTCTTTTTAACCTCGAATACATTGATGGCGCAAGTATCTTGCTTGATGTGCCAAAAACGTTCGTTACTCAGACCTACTACGCCTAAAAGGATGATTCGGTTTATGACGGTGTGGCCAACCAGCACAATAGTTTGTCCGTTATGACGAGCAGCCAACTCATTTACCGCACTCATACCACGATCACGTAAACTAGCCAGTGTTTCTCCTCCAGGGATATTAGCAATCTCAGGTTGGTTGTACCATGCATGAATAATTGTTGGCCAGCGCTCCCGGGCCTCATCAGGTGTCAATCCTTGCCATTCACCATAATCAATATCGGTCAGGCCGCGATGAGTTTGCACAGGCAGGCTGAGGTGTTTAGCAATCGCTTCGGCGGTTTTCACGGCACGTGAAAGCGGGCTGGAATAGACGGCGGCTGGCTGCCACTCAATAGCTATGCGGTGACCAGTAGCTTCTGCCTGAACCAGTCCAGTTTCGTTCAATGGTACATCTGCGTGCCCACGGAAGCGCTCAACCCGGTTCCATTCTGTCTGTCCATGCCGCACGAGGATAATGCAAGTCATCTATGGTCTCCGGTAGTGATATCATCCCATCTTTATGGCTAAGGGTTGCTGCCTTCTAGTGGATATCCTGCCGCTTTCCATGCGTTCAATCCCCCAGTCATGCATGAAGCACGCGAGAATCCAGCTTGTTGCAAGATTGCCATCCCCTCATGGCTCCGTTTACCTACAAGACAAACGACTACAATGTCGCGGTCATTTGGCAATTCATTCATGCGGGTTTGCAGTTCATTTAGTGGGATCAATTTACTGTTAGCAATATGAACCTGGTCCCACTCCTCTTGAGAACGCACATCCATGAAGAAAGCGCCTTGCTGGTATTTCTGGAAAGCCTGGGCTGCTGAGATTTCGGTTGCATCGGTAATTTTTGGTATCAGCAGAATTGCAGCAATAATAATGACAACAGCTGCAAATCCCAGACCTATCCACTTCCAATGTTGATTTTGCCTGCGAGCCTTATGATGTTGCTTCTTCTTGGAGCCAGAGGACTTTGAATTTGAAGGTTTGCTTTTTGGGGACATGGTTTTTCTGCCTCTCATGTCTCTTTTATGAAATGTCTCTCATCAGGGTGATCACGCTCATCAGAGGGACAAAGCAAGAGCAGTGAACGGGAAGGTGAATTTCCAGAATTGCGCCAACGGTGCGGTAAGTGCGCCTCGAATAGAAGGCTGTCGCCTGAATCCAGATTGAAAGTTACTCCTTCGACTTCGTAAGTGATGCAACCGTCCAGGCAATACACAAATTCCAGGCCGGTGTGAACAATGGGTGTATCCCCACTGTCGGCTTGTGGTTCTAGTGTGACCACAAACGGCTCTAGACCGGAACCTGCAAAACCTGCCCCCAGATCAGCCAGGGTTCCATGAGTAAAGGCAGCCAATTGACGGTTTCCAGCCCTTTGATATACGATGGTTTGGGGATAAATATGAGTCTCGAAGAAGGCATTGATCGGTGCTTTTAGTGCAGCAGCGACCTGTTGCAGGGTACTCACACTCGGTGATGTTTTGCCATTTTCAATCATACTAAGGGTGTTGACATTCAATCCGCTCTGTTGAGCCAGGGCGCGGATGGAAAGGCCGCGCTCAGTACGTAATTCGCGCAAGCGTCGACCAACATTGATCTCGGCGGATGGTTGGGATGGCGATATATTGTTTTGCATATGGTTTAAAAACCCTCGTAGCTTTTTCTATTCTAGAGATGCATCAACTAAAATTATAAGTGATTTCCGTTGTTTCTTGGGGATATTACACTATCAAAATCGGTGTTTTCGCTACTTCGGAGGAATAAATAGCCGGGTATAGGGTTTTTCTATACCCGGCTATTCAATAAAGCTTTCAGATAAGTAACCCTAATTTTATGGGGCTTTTATTGAAACTCTTGCTTCTTTAAGGAAGGCATTGAGCAATTCTGCGGTCTCAGGAAGTGTAACTGCCTCTACCTTGCCCGCATCGCACAAGCTGGTTACCAATGGATTTATGGGTAACCTTGCCATCATTGGTGCACCTGCTGCCTTGGATACTTCATCTGCATGGCTGGGTCCAAATATCAGATGCTGTTTACCAGTATCTGGGCACTTGAAATAAGACATATTTTCCACCACACCGATTATGGGAGTGCCAACAAGCTGCGCCATGTGAACCGCCTTGCGGACGATGAGTGATGCCAGGCTTTGCGGTGTGGTCACCATGATGATCCCGCTAACTGGTATGGATTGTAACGTAGTCAGGGAGGCATCCGAAGTTCCTGGCGGCAAGTCCACCAGTAAGTAATCCAGGTTACCCCACATCACATCACCCCATAATTGAGTGATAGCTTTACCAATCATTGGTCCACGCCACACCACGGGTTTATCTTCTTCCTGCATAAGCAGGTTGATGGACATAACTTTGACTCCCGACTCACTGGTCAGCGGAAAAATTCCGACCGGGCCGGCTTCTAGAGGACCGTGCAGTCCGAACAACTTGGGAATGCTTGGTCCGGTGATGTCCGCATCCAGCACACCCACATGGTAACCGGATTGTGCCAAAGCCACTGCCAGGATACTCGTGACCAGCGATTTGCCAACCCCACCCTTGCCGCTCATTACCGCGATCACCCGTTGGATGTGGTTATATTGGGCTGCCGTTCCTTCTTTGGGCTCACCTAAAATGGCTTTACGTTCCTGATCGGTCATGGTAGTCATGTGTACCGCTACTTCTTCCACTTCCGGCAACTCGATGATGGCGGAATACACATCGGCTTCGATCTCGTCTTTCATTGGACAATCAGGGATCGTCAGGGCAATTGTTACTTCTACCGAACCATTGTTTACATTCACATCTCGCACCATTTGCAGGTCAGTCAGGCTGCGATGCAGTTCGGGGTCGTTTACTTTAGAAAGCGCGTGAAGAACTTGATCTTTTAATTCCATGTTTTTCTCCATTAGATAGGTATATAAACGCTGCTTTGCCCGGGGCAAGGCTAAGCCAGAATAAAGCTGTCATGATAATCGCCGAGGTTAGGCACCAGGCACAGGTGGCGCCGATGACGAACGGCTCGAGGAATGTCAGGTAGATAGAGAACAGCAAGCCAAAGGCAGTCATCCCCAACATAGCCAGAGAGGCATAAGCTGCAAGGCGCTTGTCGGCCTTACGCCCAATGATCCAAGCCAGCAAGATCATGCTGTAGCCCACTACTCCCAAAACCCCAATGGGTAAAACACCAAATAGCCGGGCGTATTCGCTCTGCTGCACAGTATTACAATCACCTACTGGTCCACAAAAAGCTTCAACCAGGTTTACTTCCACGTATGCCAGATATCCTGCAACTGCCAGACCAGCGATGCAAAGCACTGGTATTAGCCAATTACAAGAACTGTTCTTAGCACCTTTGGATAAACTCTTTAAGAAGATAATCCCATAGATCGCGGTAAAAATCATACCCGCCAAAACCACCACGGCAAGGCCATTGCCTGCCGGATCGGTTGCTAGTCTTTCCCATATGGTGAGATTTATATCATGCGTTAAAATAACACCGGCAGTAGTTGGTGTGGGGGCAGGCATGGTGGGTGTTGGCGTGGCTGATTCCGCAGTTGGTACAGCCTGGGTGGTAACTTGGAGGGTAGAATCCTGGTTGGTAGATTGCGGTGTTGGAACCTGGGTGCTTTCAGCCATTGTTAGAGCTTCAGCCAAACCAGGGATTGGTGGCCAATCCAATCCACCCTGTGCCAGATATTGATCAATCAGACCAGGGAATTTCTCTGGAATATCCACCTCGCCAATCAGATAATTATCACCAACTACTAAAAATGGCACACCACCACTCTCCAGATTAAAATACTGCAAAACAGTCCGAAACAATTCCTGACCTCCGGGTTCGGAGACATCAACACCCACAATGTATAGCTGCTCACCATATTGTTCAAACAATGGTGGCAACCCTTCAGTGATCACCTTGTAGCAGTGTCCGCAGCTTGGTGAATAAAACAGCACCGCGTGCACTACTGGCTTTGGCGGCTCTTGTGTGGCCGACACCGGAGTAACAACAAACCAAAAAGTAAATAACAATACAAGGAACAACAATTTACGCATAATACTGAATAATTGCTATCCTTTCATATGATATAAACAATCCCGGCGATGATCAACCCACCAATGATTGAAAAGGCTGTCCCTTTTAGAAAACCATGGAAATGGAAGCGGTAATCCTTGTATTCTGCCATTCCCTCACTGCCAGGGATGATGATAAAACGGGGTGTGAGCGTACAAAAGATCAGCCAATCCAAAATCAACCAATCTACAAGGTTGAAAACCCACACTACCCCTGTAGCGTTCAACCATAATACCCAAATTTGCGCCTCGATATTTTCCTTCAGAGAAAGTGTGGAGAAAAATGACCCAAGCAAAAGCAGCAACATGAAAGGCATACCAAAGACATAGGTAAGTTGCTTTTCAGTCACGGTTTTTTTTGGCACTGCCTCCTGAATTTTGGACGGGTAATCATGCAGGAAAATGCGTGGATTTATCCATAGTGTCAATAACAACCATAAAGAGACTAAAAAAGATAGAACAGCGCCATCCATTAGAATATTAGCCAAAATCGGCATATTTATGCTTTACTCCGTCGTGCATACCAACCTGTTTTGACATTAGTACACATATCAAATTCGGGCACGTAAGGTTTGATGTCGAGCAGCGGTGTGCCGTCCAATACATCTACTCCTTCAATGTCAAGTGTATTTTCGTGGCAAGCGAGTAACCGGATGATCGACAGACCAATTGGATTTGGACGACATGGATAACGCGTGGCAATATGCCGTGTATCTGGTCATCTAGGAATGGTTTAACCAGCAGGTTGTAACCATTCGATTGATGGAAAACATACAATAGAATAAGGTGTGAAAATCCTTCCAGACCTTGTAAGCCCTCAGCGAATTCGGGGAATACCTCGATAAATCCAGATGCGTTTGAACGCGTGGGTTGGATGGGGGTCTGTTTCTTCTCAGTGAATGGTGAGTGAATGACACCAATAGGTTTCATGATAAATTCCATGTATCTCTCCTCAAGGTTAATAAGCGTACACCTTCCACCTGCTGGAATGTCGCTCCCTGCCCAACGGTGCGAAGAACGGCGGCTTCATCCATTACCTTCGAACCAGAGAGGATACTCACCCCATGATTGTACAGCACTGGCGAGAGTGGCGTGCTTGGTCCCAGCATCATCACCAGCGCATCAGGTTGGCAAAGCGCCAGCAATCCATCCAGTGTATGGTTGATCAATGCGCTGCTGGTTATAGCAACCACATCCGTCTGTGGGATCAGGTCAACAGCAGCCTCGGCAGGGTAATCGCCTTCCACCGGGTGCTGTTCGATCACCCACAACTTCCCGACAACCGGGCGTAACTTGGGGATGAATGGGAAATGACCAATGAGGGCTACATTTTTGCCACAACCGTGCTTGATCAGTACATCCACAGCGTTTATTTCAACTGCCTTTCTTTCATCCACATCTAGCAATGAATTGATCGCCGCCACACCAATGCTGGCTTCCAGCAGGTTATCCGAATGGGCATATTCAGCCAACTGGCGAGCGGTCTTGGTATGCAGGTAACCTACATCCTTCACCTGGGAATTCCCGTGCGTATGATCGTTCATCAGGCTAGCTGCCAACCCGCAATGGTGGCTGCAAACGACCGTCCAATGCACCCCGACTAGAATCGAGCGGATGGGAGCATCAATATTCAAGCTAGCCAGCAAATCATCTAAAAGATTCATGGTTAAATAATAATCAAACTCCAAATATTCCGGATAGCAGGAACACAAAGATCGAACCCAAGATAATGCCGATTGCGGTGTAATGTTGATGTCCATACTCACGAGCCATTGGGATGAGCTCATCCAATGTAATGAACATCATCACTCCACCGGCGAACGCCAAAGCTGCGGGAATCAATCCTTCAAATGTATTTAAAAATAGAACAGCTAATACTGCACCAATCGGTTCAACCAGACCCGATAAAAAAGCTACTCTGAAAGAATCCCATTTGCATACCCCGCTCTTGCACAAGGGCAGGGCGGTAGCGATACCTTCAGGGATATTGTGTAGCAAGATTGCCATGGCAATAAATACACCAAACTTGGGTGTATGCATGTAGCTTGCCCCTACCGCAATCCCTTCTGGCAGGTTGTGGATGGTGATACCAAGCGTAAGCAAGACACCTGACAGATATAGTGGGCGATCTGTAATCAGGTTATGACTGCGAAACCGTCCATGCTGGTGCCTACCACGACCGGAGGGGGCATTGGCTTCTTGCGTGACGGTTGATACGTTATTGGACGCCTCCCGCTCCCCAAAACGGATATGGGGAAGCGTGATATCCATGACCAGCATGAAAAGAGCTCCTAAAGCAAAACCGATCGTAGCCGTCAGATAGCCCTTGAGCCGCCAGGCTTCGTTCACCAGTGACAAGAAGGACAGGGAGATCATCACACCAGCGGTTATTCCCATGAGAAAGCCAAACATCCGCTTGCCTGGCTTGCGAATGACCGCCAGTAGACCGCCCAGACCAGTTCCTAGCCCTGCCACTAAACTAAGCAGAAATGCATTCAGAATTTCGTTAATTATGAGCCTCCGTTAGTCCTGATACTCCTATTCATCGGTAATTTCTTCTTAAGTACTGTGAGCCTCACCCAGTTTGAATTCGTGTTGAACTACCCAGGCAACTCCACCCAATATATCACGGGTCGTCATAATCTTTGGTTTGATTAGCAAGTCACCTATTTTCAAAAAACAGCACTTTGGGCGTTTAACTGTGCCCAAGGTCGTCTGACTTGACGGTCTGATGAGGATGATCATTTTGAGATGCTAGCCTCCAACCGGATCACGCTTCTAGCCCCTACCTGGATGAAATCCTTACCAAATTCAGCCACGAACCTGGTAATTGCATACTCCCCAGTGCAATGACACGGGGCTATCTGCTTAACTTCTAGACGCTTAAAATCCATCAAGATGGCATCAATCTCTGCTTCACTTTTATTGTCCAGGTGGAAGCCGCCCAATACCAGGTACACCGGTTCGGCAAATAGAATCTGAGCCTGTTCTACGATTGCAACGATACCCGGGTGGGCACAACCTGTGATAACCACCAATCCTTGTTCAGTCTGGATAACCAGAGCTTGCTCAGGAATCATTCCTCCCACTTCTCCAGTGGTCCATAATCCATCGGTGAAGGCTTGCCCAGGCGAAACTTCAATAACCTGAGTTATCTTTTCAATTTGGCGTTTGAAGGAAGCTGGAAAGGAAGGGAGCAGGTAGACCACCGGCTTAGCACCAGTATCTAATAAAGCGGTCAAGCCCCCGGTATGATCCTCATGTGCATGGCTTAGCACAACACTGTCGATTTGGAATGGCTCAATGCCCAAGATGCGCATATTATCCATCAACATTTGCCCATCACCCCCAGTATCGAACAGCAGGATGTAGTCACGATATTCAATTAGAGCGGAGAAACCCCAGACTGAGTTCAGCCTTTGATCATATTGGTTGTTATCGTAGATAATGGTTATTGGTAAAGGTTGCGTTGCCGACACGGGAAATTCGTGTCCTTCTTCAGGAGTATTCGTAGCTGTTATCGGGAATCTGGTAAGCATGGGTGTGAAAACTGCCTCTGTAACGGGAATTGGAGTAACAGATGTTTTCTCAGGAGCACTGGTCTCCACCTGGACGGTTCCCACTGGTGAAATAATCTGCGCTGGCGCAGTACTCTTTGGGGAACATGCACCCAGGGGAATAAGCGTCATGATGAATAGAAAAACATGCATCGATCTCATTTTGATTCCCATGATGGGTAGTAAGACGCTGAGGCGCTCCATAAACAGCTGCCTAAACGCTCCACAACCTGCGCCTTACCACTTATTTCTAACTTTGTCAGCGTCGCAGTTACTTCACTTGGCGAAAAGTGTTTCAGCGTTTCGATCAACTCATCCTCTCGCATGGGATGGCGGGTGATGATGCCGAGCACCGCCGGCACCATCTTTACACCCATACTTGGCGCTAAAACGGGAGACCCGTCGAAGCACATGAAGTAAGCTCTCATCTTTACCAATTGATAATTTCCAACTGCTATTGTTGACCGTCAGCTTAATATCGATATTTTTGGTGTCCATTTTTCCTATAGTTCCGATTTCAAGTTCGCTGTCTTCCTGTGATAAGCACTCGTTAGACGTGGAACCATAGATACTGCCAGCTGGCCATCTTGCTGGAACAGCATCTCCATCTTGTCAACGTCAATTGCTAGCAAGGTGCCCTCTGTCAGACCTCGTGCTGTGGACCCGTATGTATGAGGTGGTATGAGCGCTATAGTGCCCAGGGTTTCATCAGCTCCAAGCCACTCCATACGCATCATCGAATCACCCCCAGCAGTGAATAACACCTCTAGGTCGGCTTTCATTGACACGAATATGGTATGTCCTGGCTCTCTTTCTTTGAACAATGACTGGCCGGGATAAATGGTTATCTTCGTGCATAACCTTGCAACTTTTTCCAACTGGCTCTCGCTCAGATTATTGAACAGGGAAAGCCCCTTCAACAAGTTTACGTTTACTGTCATAGAGAACCTCCTATGCGCGGTTTCAAGTTCCTCGAGGCGAGTGCCTGCGACACCCCGGGGCGACAACCAAGCTATGAATCTCGTCAGGATAATGAGCCGAGGCAGCACTCCAGAAACGACAACCATATCGCTCGATCACCTGAGCTTGTCCACTACTTTTCAGTTCCTTCAAGGCCGTATCAACCTCGCCTGGCGACCAGCGTTCCAGGGTCTGCATCAATTCATCCTCGCGCATTGGGTGGCGGATGATGATCCCGACTATAGAATCGATTAACGATTCAGTCCCGCTGAGGTCGAAAAACCCACTGGAGGGGTGTATAACACGGGCGATATCACCGAGAATAGCACGGGTGCGTACCAGCCCTTCTTCATCTGAGGGCTGTACCCAGGTCTCAACCGGGGGACGGTCCGGCTGGAGGATATGAACCTCATCAGGTTGGATACTCCTCAGCAAAGTAGCAATTTCGTGGAGTGCAGCCTCGGTATCATTTAAACCCCTCACCAACATGACCTCGACCCATAACTTACCGTGATATTCTTTCCGGAAAGCTACCAGTCCATCAACGAGACGTTTAAAACTGAGCTCCGGAGGGGGGCGATTGATTTTACGATAGAGTTTGATGTTCCCGGCGTCAAGGGATGGTAGCACTGCATCGGCCAGGGATAATTCGCGGCGCACTTCTGGGAGGTAGAGCAAGGACCCATTGGTGATGACTGCAACAGGCAAATGAGTTAGTGACTTCACTTGACGGATCAGCCAGCCAATGCTGGCGTGCAGTGTCGTCTCCCCTGAGCCGACGAAGGTGACCCAGTCTATTTCACCCGGAGCGTGGGATGCCAATGCCTGTTCTGTTTCAGCGAGTATATCTTCACGACGATAGAATTCGCCTCGTACATTCTTCAGTGGTATCGTGCGTCCTAATTGGCAATAAATACAATTCCAATTGCAGGTTTTGAGTGGGACGGGGTCAATTCCCAAAGATTGCCCCAAACGTCGAGACGGAAC
>Ga0315275_10001353_pt1 | contig 21459 bp, 20 predicted proteins | sample YL17G03_0_MG_FD_205557 | JGI IMG/M metagenome (GOLD analysis project Ga0315275, IMG submission 205557) | Sediment microbial communities from Yellowstone Lake, YNP, Wyoming, USA - YL17G03_0 | ecosystem: Environmental > Aquatic > Freshwater > Lake > Sediment | place: USA: Wyoming | collected...
GACGCACCATGAGGACTTGAATCCCCACTCTGCGCATCTATGTTACTTTCCCTCCACAGTTCCTGATCTTCCCGCAATCCAAAGGTGGTTGTTTTTGCCTGCCAGGCGGCTTTCTACCTCCTGGCCCTCTGGCATCAGGATTGTAATACCTGTGCACTAGTCAATTCAACTCCACCCTCACTCTCTCAAAGGTGCACTTATGGGACGATTTCTACTATTTTCAACCCTCTCACTGTTCCTCACTTCGATGGGGTTCGGACAGATCCAGTTCACTGCAAAGATGGACGGAAACCAGGAAACACCCCCCGTCACGACGACGGCAAAAGGAACGGGAGCGTTTGTTCTGAACAGTACTGGCACAGCACTCTCGTACACAATTACTGTCAATGGCTTGACCGTCAATTCCGGACACTTTCACAACGGTCCTGTGGGCGTCGGCGCAGGAGTAGTGAAAGCCCTGACCTTCGTCAATAACACCGCCTCGGGGATTTGGAGCAGCACGGATGCAACACAACCTCTGACCGATTCACTTCTGTCAGAGTTGCTTCGCGGACGGCTCTATGTAAATGTCCATACGACTGCCAATCCCGGTGGGGAAATCCGCGGGCAGGTTCTACAGGCAGCGCCGGCGGGATTTTATGCCAAGATGGACGGATCGCAGGAAACGTCTGCGAATTCGTCGACTGCAACTGGTACCGTGTTTGTCGTCCTTGCGCCGGGCGGTACTGTAACGTACCGAGCGACATTTTCGGGACTGTCTCCAAACTCGGCGCATTTTCACAATGGGCCACCAGGTGCGGCTGGTGGTGTCGTGAAGAATTTTACGCTCCTCAACAACACAGCCTCTGGGACTTGGGCGTCGAGTGATGCATCTCAACCTTTGACGGACGCTCTCCTCAGAGAGTTGGTGCGCGGGAGAATCTACGCAAACGCTCATACGGCCACGTTTCCCGGTGGAGAGATTCGCGGGCAAGTGCTGCCGGCTCCCGGCATTGCCTTCACTGCATCGGTTGATGGAAGCCAGGAGACTCCGCCTGTAACCACTTCAGGGACCGGAACCGGTTTCTTTGTGCTCAACGCGAGCGGTTCTCAGCTCACTTACTCGATCACCTTCAACAACATTACGCTCACCGGCGCTCATTTCCACAATACTCCGGTTGGAGTCGCCGGAGGTGTTGTCAAAAGCCTGACATTCGTCAATGGTACCGCCTCTGGCGTTTGGAGCAACTCGGACGCAACTCAGCCGCTGACAGATTCATTGCTCGTCGAGCTGTTGAAAGGAAGACTCTACGTGAATGGTCACACTGCTGCGAATCCAGGGGGTGATATTCGAGGCCAGGTCATTATGGCTTCGGGGGCTGGATTCGCTGTGAAACTTGACGGGAGTCAGGAGACCCCTCCCGTGACGACCAGCGCCTCAGGGACCGCTTCCGTCATCCTCAATCCGGACGCAACAGTCACCTTTGATGAAACAGTAACAGGCTTGACACCGTCGGCTGCCCATTTTCACAATGGAGCCATAGGTGTGGCAGCAGGGGTCGTGAAAAGCATACCACTCACGAACAATACCGCCTCGGGAACATGGTCAAGCTCAGACGCAACTCAACCCTTCACCGACGCTCTCTTGAGAGAGTTAGTAAAAGGGAGACTCTATCTCAATGCGCACACCTCTACAAATCCAGGGGGCGAAATTCGGGGTCAGGTGATTGGGTCAACAGGTGTGGCTACAAGCGTTGAGCAGAAAAGTTCGACGGATGTTCCGTCAGAATATCGATTGAACCAAAACTATCCAAATCCCTTCAACCCGACAACGACCATCACATTCGAAATCTCCAAAGCAGCGCAGGTTTCTCTGAGAGTCTACAATATGATTGGGCAGGTTGTATCGACTCTCGTCGATGGCGTCAAGCAGCCGGGATTGTACAACTTGTCGTTCGACGCGGCCGCACTCCCTAGCGGCGTGTACTTCTATAGACTTGCAACCGACGGCGCAGTCGCCCAAACGAAGAAAATGGTCTTGTTGAAGTGACATCGCAGTTGTTTTCAATACACTGATCTCAAAAGAAGAATTCCGAAACGGCTCTTTCAACGAACAGAAAAGGAACATGTATGTTGTACCATCGTCTTACTCCTTTCATCATTACAGTGGTTGCAGCACTCGTCATTGCCGGATGTTCGGACAGCGGGAGCAATCCTGCAAGCTCTGATCAGCCAGCTCCTCCTCCCCCCGTAACGCACACCGGGACCGTGTCTTTTCAGAGTCAGATCAAGCCGATTTTCCAACGGTACGGCTGCGCCAGTTGCCATGGGGGAAGCGGTGGCCTTTTTGTGCAATCTGTGGCTCAGCTCTTGCAGGGAGGAGCTAATGGACCGGCTGTTGTTTCTGGAAAAGCAGACGCCAGCAACATTATCAAGAAGCTATCCGTGAACCCGCCGTTTGGTGAGCGAATGCCGCAGGGGGGACCCTACCTGCCGGACAGTACCATTCAGATTATCAAAGATTGGATCAATCAAGGGGCCAAGGACAACTGATTCGCCGAGGCTTAGAAATGTCAGGTTTCGGACTCCCATCCCAGCTGTGAGATGGATTGAGTGGGGGATGCTGGGAACGACACGTGGGCGGGAATTGTTGAGAGGTTGTCAGGGAGTCGAAATCTGACTATTTTCATCTTAGAAAGTCATAAGGAAGACGCCGCTTGCGGTATCTGCATCTGAGAATAACCATCAGCGTGATGGTCGGAGCCGGATTCTTCGCCGGCTGTTCTGACAAGGGAGACAATCCAGTCAGCTCGAATTCTCCACCCCCGACTCAGAACGTCTCGTTCATGAATCAAATCGTACCATTCTTCGTCAACTATGGCTGCGATGGATGTCATGGGGGAAACGGAGGACTTGATGTTCAGACAGTCACTCAACTCTTGCGCGGAGGCATTCACGGTCCCGCTGTTATCGCCGGCAAGGCTGATTCCAGCATCATGGTGAAAAAACTCTCCGCCAATCCTTCATTCGGCGATCGAATGCCACGGGGCGGACCCTATCTTGCGGACTCTACATTTCAAATTCTTAAAACCTGGATCAATCAAGGAGCCAAAGACAATTGAGCAACAAATTGCGTCAACTCACCAACACGCGACTCGCTCTTGCACTTCCGCTTTTCGTCTCCGCTATCGTCTTGCCCGGAACGTTGTTCGCTCAGGATAGTACGAAGGTTAAATCATCGACAGAACTTTCATTTTCAAAGGAAGTCGCGCCAATCCTCGATAAATTTTGCGCAACATGCCATTCAGCAGAAGAAGAACACCCAAGTCAGCTTTTCATGGACACTTACGAGTCACTGATGGCAGGAGGAAAACATGGCAAACCAATCGTGCCCGGCAATTCTAAAGAAAGTCTTCTCTCTCAGAAGATGAGCGAGGGACCACCGTTCGGAAAGATGATGCCACCGCCGAGAAAGCCGCGACCGACCCCCGAGCAGATTGAGCTTATTCGTGCATGGATTGACCAGGGTGCCAAGAAGAACTAAGACCGTCAGAATTTCACTATTTCAATCAGATTGTTCCATAGTGCTTTATGAGTGTTGATCGCATTTCAACAACGCTCGTCCACAAGGTGAGGCCGCCGGCAACTTCAGGCACCTCGAAGTCTCCGGCGCTCATACTGCTTCACGGCCGAGGCACGAACGAAGATGACCTTCTCGGCCTTGCCGATTTCCTCGATCCCCGCTTCTTCATAGTCAGTGCACGCGCACCGTATCGCTTCGAGGAAGGTTTGGGCGGTTACACGTGGTTCGGTCTGCAGGAAATTGGCAAGCCGGAGCCCATCCAATTTGCCGAAGCGTATCGTCATCTCACCCAGTTTATCGAAGATGTGAAGACGGGATATCCGGTCGATCCGGCCCGCCTCTTTCTGCTCGGATTCAGCATGGGAAGCATCATGTCTTTCGCGGTTGCATTGACGCAACCGAACTCCGTTCGGGGAATCGTTGCTCACAGCGGGTACATTCCGGAAAATGTCTCGCTGCAATTCGCATGGAATCAACTCACCTCACTCTCTGTCTTTGTTGCTCATGGTCTCCATGATCCCGTCATTCCCATACAGAATGCACGCCGCGCTCATGAGTTGCTTTCAAAAACCGAGGCTGATCTTACGTATAAGGAGTACCCCATTCCTCATACGATCAGCGAAGAAAGTCTTGCCGATCTGGCACAGTGGCTCCAGAAAAAGCTTGATGTTCCAGCGGATATGAAGTAGATTCTTCACGCACCGCAGATCGCTGAATCCAACTTTTCCTTTGCGACCGTGAAGAAGCCTACGCGTAAGAAAACCTCCACTTCTACCTTCGGCACCTCCGGTCGAAGCAGCCACGATTCCTCACGTTTCTACAATAGCCGGTTGTACGATCCCCTCGCGCAGAAGAAATCAACGGCGATCTCGGAAAACACCGTCCCCTCAAACGTCCTCGATCGGATATTCTGTAGAAGCAGCGAATCGATGGATGAATTACCGGACAACTCCGTTCACCTGATGATTACCTCTCCGCCGTACAATGTGTCCAAGGAATACGATGAGGACTTGACGCTGGGTGAATATCGGGAGCTCTTGCGTTGCGTCCTTCGCGAAACATACAGAGTCCTTGTCGAAGGCGGAAGGGCATGTGTCAATGTTGCGAATGTTGGTCGGAAGCCATACATCCCTTTCCACGCATTCATCGCGATGGATATGATCGAACTCGGATATTCAATGCGGGGTGAAATTATCTGGAACAAAGCCGGCAGTGCCGGGCCTTCCACCGCATGGGGAAGCTGGAAATCAGCTTCAAATCCAACGCTTCGCGACGTTCACGAATACATTTTGATCTTCTCGAAGGACAGCTATGCGCGCAAGAGTGAGGGGAAGAAGAACACCATCGGGAGAGATGAATTCCTGGAATTCACGAAGAGCATATGGACATTTCCGTCTGAGTCTGCCCGTCGTGTTGGACACCCGGCACCGTTTCCCATCGAACTTCCTCGGCGCCTCATTCAGCTCTACAGCTTCGCGGGAGATGTTGTCCTTGATCCGTTCGTGGGAAGCGGCTCCACGTGCATCGCCGCTCTGATGGCAAAACGACACTTTGTCGGCTATGAGAAAAATCGCAGCTATGTTAGACTCGCGGAGCACCGAATAAGGACCTTCCGTGACACGATGAAGGATTGAAAGCGTCGGAGATTCAACGTATATTTTCGCCGTGGGGGCAACTGAAACCCCCACAATCCCGTTTGTCGAGATCATACCCTGGTGCCTTCTATGAAGATTAGAATTGTTCTTAGCGTAGTTCTTGCTCTGCTTCTTTGCACCCTCTTGTCGTTTTCACAGCAATCGAAGTCGACCGCTCCGCTCGTAGCGGGGATCGACTCGCTCAAGGCACGCTATGCACCGGATCGTCGTGTGGCAGTCTTCGATGTCACGTGCGTTCAACAAGGGAGCGCCGTCATCCTCAGGGGGGAAGTCGATAATGCGAAGGCAAAAGAAGACGTGATGAATCTGGTTCACAAAAGCCTCGGCGGCCAGACCATCGACAGCCTCAAAGTCCTCCCGGATCCGCAGCTTGGCGAGAATCGCTTTGGAATTGTTGCGGTCAGTGTCGGCAACGTTCGTACGAGTCCAAGGCATCAAGCCGAAATGGGAACGCAGGCGATGATGGGTATGGTCGTCAAACTTCTGAAGAAACATGGCGGGTGGTACTATGCTCAGCTTCCGGACCAGTACCTCGGATGGCTCGAAGAGAGTGCGATGAAGGTAACAACTCAAGCGGGTGTGGAGTCGTGGAAGTCCGCCACCAAAGTGATTACCACAACGATCTTCACCTTTGTGCGCGAGCGTCCAAGTGCATCGTCTCAACCGGTGAGTGATGCTGTCGCCGGCGTATTATTGAAGCAATTGAAAAGTACGGGTCAGTGGCTTGCCGTTGAGCTCCCCGACGGCCGAAAAGGCTACATCGAGCGATCCAGCGTGGATGAATTCGGGCACTGGAAGAAAACGCGCAAGTTGACACCAGGAAATGTAGAAGCCACTGCAAAATCGCTGATGGGAATTCCCTACCTGTGGGGAGGTACATCACCGAAAGGGATGGACTGCTCCGGATTTACGAAGACCGTCTTCAGACTTAATGGGCTCGAATTGCCCCGGGATGCCGACCAGCAGGCGGCCGCCGGAGAAGTCGTAGAGAAGGGGAATGATTTTGAAAACCTGAAGAAGGGAGATCTGTTGTTTTTTGGGCGTAGGACGACAGCAGAGAAACCAGAAAACATTTCCCACGTGGGAATCTACCTGGGGAAGAAAGAATTCATCCACACACCTGGTGGGGCCGGTGTGAAGCTCAACAGCTTCGATCCATCTGCTCCGCACTACAACGAAGCCGAACTGAAGCGCTTTGTTCGCGCGCGTCGGTACATTGGTGCACAGCAAATTCCAGAAGTCCCGAAGAAGTAGTAGGACCAAACTTCGTTATTGGAAATTGAATATTCGGCATTGGAAATTGTACGAGCTTGGAGAGATGAGAAACAAGAGCTCTTCCCGGACAATGTCCAACCTCCAACGCCCAATAATGAATATCGAAGTTGTTTCTTACTACACCTTTCGTACGCCGATGCCTGGCCGGTCGGTCAGCGTTACCTTCCCGTCAATCACTTTTGTCCCATCAAAAACATCGTTGCTGATGAGCAATGCACCGTCAAGGTCGGCGTAGTCGACCATGGGAGACAGATGGGACGCAGCCGATATTGCGCACGACGTCTCCGTCATACAGCCCATCATGACTTTCAATCCGAGAGACCGGGCGAGAACGATCATCTTGTGTGCTTCACGCATCCCTGTACACTTCATCAGTTTGATATTGATCCCAGAATAGACCCCGACTGCCTTCTTAACATCCGCAAGACGTTGCACGCCTTCATCACCGAAAATAGGTATTGGGCTGTGCTCCGTTAGCCAGGCAAGATCGTCCACCTGTTCTTTCGGCATGGGCTGCTCGATGAACACGACGCCCTTCTCCTTGAGCCAGTGGGCCATATCAAGTGCAAATTCTCTGTTCTTCCAACCCTGGTTGACATCTGTGGTAATGGGCTTGTCGGTGACAGACCGGATTGTCTCAATCATCATCTTGTCGGTGTCGCGGCCGAGCTTCACCTTCAAAATCTTGAACTCTGCTGCCTCCTCCGTTTTCTGGCGGACCACATCGGCGGTATCAATGCCGATGGTGAACGATGTGTAGGGAGTGTCGGATTTCTTGAACCCCCAGATGTTGTACCACGATTGCCCCATCAATCGTCCAATGAGATCGTGAAGAGCGATATCCACGGCGGCCTTTGCTGCCGGATTCCCCGGGGCAACATGATCGATGTCTCGAAGGATCGTCTCGAGTTCAAATGGATTTTCATACTTGCCCAAATCGACTTTTGAGAGAAAAGCGGTGGCAGTGTCGTGCGATTCTCCGAGGTACGGAGGCATGGAGGCCTCACCAAATCCCACGATTCCGTCGTACTCGATCTCTGTCAAAACGACGGGCGTCGTTGTGCGGGAACTGTTCGCGAGGGTGAAAACATGCTTCAGCTCAAGCGTATAGGGGCGAAAGCGGAGTTTCATGCGGGCGTTCTTCCGTTGTGGCGCAACGAAGGTCTCCGCGTGCAGCGCTGTGAGTCCGCCTGCCAGAGAAGCCCCGGCAAGAACAGACGTAGCCTTGAGAAACTCTCGGCGGTCGTGCTTCATTGGAACTCCATAGTTGTCTATTGATTGAGCAACGTCGCAAGGTATGGAAAAGGGGAATCATTTTCAAAATATTACTGTTATCACGAAGAACAGGGAGGGATAAGGGATTTCTGCACGGGAGTTGCTTTCGATTGCCGCAGTTTGTACCTTGTTTCAGGATGAATCATTGATCAGGATGAGCGATGAAAGACAGAAAGAAACAGATCCTTGTTGTTGATGACGAACCGTCCTGGTTGAAGAGCATGGCATTCATGCTTCGGAAGGAAGGGTACCAGGTCAAGGAAGCAAAGAGCGCTGCTGAGGCGCTTTCGCTTCTCGTCAAATACCGGCCGGATCTCATCGTCAGCGATCTCACCATGCCTGACATGAATGGCTTCGATCTGCTCGACATGATCAAGAAGCAGCCGACGATTTCGGGGACGCCGGTTGTTTTCCTGTCGGCGATCGATGATTTCTACGCAAAGAAAGTTGCCCGCGAACTCGGCGCCAAGGCCTGTCTTCCGAAGCCGTACGACAAGAACGACATGGTCTCGATCCTCAAGCAGTACCTCCCTCGTTAAATCCATATCGCTGGACCGCTTTTGGGGCTGACTTGCTATTGAAGCCCTGTGTTGCTACTTTTTTGTTGTCCACTCTGATCATCGACCATGAAACTCACCAAACTGTGGAAATTCCGCACATCGCTTGGCCCTGTTGAACAGGCGCAGGTGGTGGCCTCCGTCGTTGTCGTTGTTGCTATCGCGACGATCGTCAGCATCCGTATCTTCGCGATGGGAAGAACGGTCGATTGGCTCCTGTTCGGCAGTGTCATCACAACGGGTGTCTTTGGGTTCATCAACGTGTTCTTCACGCTGAAGTATGGTAAACAGCTTGAAGAACAGAAACGCGAGCTGATGGCGCTCAACACAATTGCTGAAGCGGTGAATCGTTCGGTGGGTTTGCGGCTTCTCCTTCGTGAATCGATCCGCGAGATCCGTCGGCTTCTTGACGCCGACTATGGCTGGATCTATCATCTGGAAGGGGGAAGACTCATCTTGCGGGCAGCGGAAGGAGCGGAGCCGCCCCCTCTCACCATTATCGAACCGGACACGGACATGGAGAGCAAAGATGTTCAATGGATTCGTTTGCCTCGTTCAAAATTGAAACCGAGGCGATGGGAAAGCAAGGAAGAGTGGACCTACGGCGGAATCGGTTCATGGGCATCCGTTCCCATTATCATGAAAGACAGATTCGCGGGAGCTATCGTCGTCGCGAGCATCGAACGTAACGCGATTCTGCAGAAACAGTTGAATCTGATGGGAGCATTCTCCAACCAGATTGGTGTCGCGTTGGAGAACGCAACGCTCTTTGAACAGCTCCGAAAATCCGAAGAGCGCTACATGGATCTCTTCGAGCATTCTCCGGACATGTATCATATCGTCAATCGCCAGGGAAACATTATCAGCTGCAACCAGACAGAGGCAGACCGTCTCGGCTATCACAAGGATGAGCTCGTCGGCCACTCGCTGCTGACATTCTATGCTCCTGAGAATCATGCGGCTCTTCAGCGCTTTATCTCGGACGTATTTGAGAATCATCGTGAAGTCTCTGGCCATGAAGAACAAGTCGTGACAAAAACTGGCGAGATTGTCGACGTCAGCGTCAGCACTTCCATCGTCTACGACGAATCCCGAAAGCCTGCGTTCATTCGTATTGTGGCCCGCGATATTACAGAGAAAAAAAAGCTGGAAGCGAAGATATTTCACGCTCAGCGAATCGACAGTATCGGGAACCTCGCAGGTGGCATCGCCCACGATTTCAACAATATCCTCACTTCCATTCTCGGCTCAACTGCGATCATGAAACGGAAAATGAGGAAGAACAACCAATGGTTTCATTTCGCTGATATCATTGAGACTGCTGCGAAGCGGGGGGCAGGCCTGACGCGGCAGCTGTTGACGTTCGCCCGGAAGAGCACGCCGCAGTTCCGTCCTATCATTGTCAACGACATCATCGAGGAAACCCTCCGGCTGTTTGAGCGGAGCACCGACAAGAGTATCGCAATCAAGAAGGAACTGACCAATGATCTCGCCATTATCAAAGGGGATGACGGTCAGCTTCAGCAAGCGATTCTCAATCTCCTGATCAATGCACGCGATGCTATGCCCAATGGAGGAATCATCACGGTCCGAAGCCAGGCGCTGAACCCTGATATCCGTTCCGCGAGCGTCTTCGGCGAGGCTAGAGCTGGTGAGTTTGCTTCGGTCGCCATTTATGATGCGGGAGCCGGTATGTCACAAGCTGTCCAGCAGAGAATCTTCGAGCCCTTCTTCACGACGAAAGATAAGGGCACGGGGCTTGGACTTTCCGTTGTCTATGGTGTCGTCAACTCGCATGGGGGTTTCATCACGGTGCAAAGCGAGGTCGGAAAAGGGTCGCTATTTACCATGTTCTTCCCCCTGGTTGCTGACAGAGAAAAATTCCAGCGCAGTCTGAAGGAACAGCGGTTGAGGCATGGCACCGAGCGTATTCTTGTGGTCGATGATGAGGAGCACGTTCGTGAAATGATTTGCCGGATGCTGGATACTCTGGGCTATGGAGTTGAATTCGTCGAAAGCGGCCAGGAAGCACTTGATCTTTTAAAAACGCAGGAACTGTTTGACCTGGTCATTCTTGACATGAACATGCCGGCAATGAGCGGGAAAGAGACGTTCTTCAAATTGAAAGAGATCAAGCCTGACCTGAGAGTTGTCATTTCAACCGGCTACAGCAATGCCATCTTGGAACCGACGCCCCTCAATGACCTCGTCGATGGTTTCCTTCAGAAACCGTATCAGATGGAGGAGTTGTCGAAAGTGTTGCGTGATGTGTTTGACGAAAATCAGGACTAAGGGTTGTTCTCATTTCTGTGTGAGTCTACTCCGTAATCGTTGCAACTCGGTGAAATAATCGGTACCATTTTTTGACGAAACTCTACCTACCTACTATCTCAGCCCGAAACAGCGCAGTATGAGTCTCGAGTCATTTGGTGAAGAACTCCGCAGGCTTCGTGAGCAGAAGCAGATGTCGCTTGCCGCGATCTCTGAAGCGACACGCATCAGCGAAAAAATGCTGGAAGCCATGGAGGCCGGAAGATTTTCCGTTCTTCCCCAAGCATACATTCGGGCGTTTCTCCGTGCCTATGCTCGCGTGCTCGAGCTCAACCAAGAAGAGATTCTCAAGCGTTATGACGCCGTGAACCAGGAAATCCGTGTCGCTGCGGAAGAATGGATGAATCGATCCAAGGTCCCGGCGCCTTCGCCGGAGAGGCCCAAGCCGGCGGCGACTTCTTCGTCTGGTCGAACGTTGCTGAGATCCGTCATGACTCTTGCCGTTATCGTTGCCGCAATCGGAGGAATCGTCTATCTGGCAACAAGAGGATCTTCGGTCCCCTCCCAGGATACTCTATCAAAAGTCCCCTTCGATAAAGCAGTGCATGAGACGGAAGCGGCCGTTGTTCCGGCTGAGCCGGTGCCTACGCCCCCGCAAGTGCAACGACCCGTGGCAGACAGCCTTCGCCTCGAAGTCACTACAACAGACTCATTGTGGATTTCAGTGAATATCGACAACGTGCGGAAAGGTCAGTACCTGTTCCCTCCACGGCGGACACATACGTGGGCAGCGAAGGAGCAGTTCGTAATTTCCATGGGGAACGCGGGTGTTGCTACCTTTCGCCTGAATGGCAAAGATCTTGGTGCCCTCGGCAAACGCGGCGCCGTCGCTCGCAACATCGTAATTACCCCGTCCGGGGTACAGCAAGCGCAATAGAGTGTTTCGAACCGTATGGCCGTGAGTGCGAGCATACTCAAACGTATCGAGAGCCTCCGCGCCCAGCTGCGCGAGCATGACTACCGCTATTATGTGCTCGCCCAGCCGACGATTTCCGATCAGGAATACGATCGCCTGATGGGCGAGCTTGTTGATCTCGAAGCGGCACACCCCGAGACGATCGCACCGGATTCCCCAAGCCAACGGGTCGGCGGTCAGCCCACAAAAGAATTTCAGACTGTCACGCACGTTGTCCCCATGCTCAGTCTTTCGAATACGTACAACGAAGATGAGGTGAGGGACTTCGATCGCCGGATTCGGTCGGTTCTGGGCCAGGAACAGTTCCGGTATGTCTGTGAGCTGAAGTTTGATGGAGTGGCCGTGAGTCTTCTGTTCAAGGGGGGCGTTTTTCTGCGAGGGGCAACCCGCGGTGACGGAATGCAAGGAGATGACATCACGCAGAATCTCAAGACTATTCGTTCGATCCCCCTGCGGGTAATGGGAAAGAGAAAAGGGTTGCAGGAATTCGAGGTTCGCGGTGAGGTCTACATGAAGCGGGAGGACTTCCGACGGATGAACGCGGATCGCGAACGTGCCAGCGAGAAGCTGTTCATTAACCCTCGGAATTCAGCAGCTGGCACTCTCAAGCTTCAGGACCCCAAAACCGTTGCTGGGAGGCCATTGAATTTTGTTGCATACTATCTCCGGTCCCCTGGGGAAGAGCTTTCTGGCCACCACGACAATCTCAAAATCCTTCGCGATTTGGGTTTTCCTGTAAGCCAACACGCGAAGGTGTGCAAGAACGTCGAATCGGTTATGGAGTATTGGAGAGACTGGGAACTGCGACGGGACTCTCTCCCATATGATATTGACGGTGTTGTGGTGAAGGTTGACTCCCTTGCTCAGCAAGCCCGCCTGGGGATGATCGCTAAAAGCCCCCGTTGGGCCATAGCGTTCAAGTTTGCTGCACGGCAGGAAACGACTCTGCTCAAAGAAATAAAGCTTCAGGTTGGAAGGGTTGGGACAATCACGCCCGTGGCAGAATTGGAACCCGTTTTCGTCGGGGGCTCTACGGTCTCCCGCGCAACGCTGCACAACGAAGACTATGTCAAAGAGCTCGATATTCGCCCGGGGGACACAGTCGTTGTGGAAAAAGGGGGAGATGTGATCCCCAAAGTGAGCTCTGTCGTTAAGGAAAAACGCCCTCCCGGAACCAAGCCTTTTGCGATGCCGAACAAGTGCCCGGAATGCGGATCACGGATTTCGCGTCCCGAGGAAGAGGCAAGCTATTACTGCGAAAACAGCGAATGCCCGGCGCAGATCCGGGCGCGCATTGAACACTTCGCTCATCGCGGTGCAATGGACATCGAGGGCCTGGGCGAAGCTGTTGTCGACCAGCTTGTCAGCTTGGGTTTTGTGCATAACTATGCTGATCTCTACGAGCTGCACAAACGAAAAGGTGAGCTCGTAAACCTTGAACGGTGGGGAGAGAAGAGCGTTGAGAATCTTCTTGGAGCCATTGAGACCAGCAAACAACGTTCATTCAGCAAGGTGCTGTTCGCTCTTGGAATCCGCCACGTGGGAACGAGTGTTGCGCAACTTCTCGTCAGCAGGTTGCGCACGATGGATGCGCTGACAAATGCGTCGCGCGATGATCTCCAGACCATCCAGGGCGTAGGTCCGCAGATTGCTGAGAGCATACGGCTGTTTCTCGAAGACAAACACAATTCGAAAATCGTAGAGAAGCTCAGGAAGGCCGGCCTGCGGTTCGAGGAGAAGCTGCAGCGTGTTGCCAGGCAGTCTCTGTTCTCAGGGAAGACTGTTGTCCTAACGGGCACACTGTCTGCCTATAGCCGCGAAGAGGCCAAACAAAAGATCGAAGAGCTCGGAGGCCGCGTTGCGTCAAGCGTTAGCAGCAAAACAGATTTTGTGGTTGTTGGAGCCGATGCCGGCTCCAAGCTTGATAAGGCAAAGAAACTGGGTGTGCGGACGATCGACGAGGTTGAATTCTCAAAACTCGTGCGCTAGTTTGATAGAAATCGGAAACTGGAGAAGGAAAGTCAGAAAACTACATGCTTGAAAATCTACGATTACGTCTGGGAACATCGTATGCCCGCTTTCATTTTCGGTCAACGGGTAATCCTGTTGTCCGTTTTACCGAAGCGATTTCTGTTGCGAGGCAGCCAGTGGTTTTTCTTCCGGAAATTCCGGAAGAGGCATCTGCTGTTGAGATGGTTCTGGAGTTTTTTGCGCAGAATTTTCACACCAGCAAGGTCACGCTGGTGGCGCGAACGGAGGTTCTGTCCCGACTCCCCGACCATCGTTCCTTCCCACTTATCACGTTCAGTGCCGAGGAGCTCAACGCGTGGTATCTGCCGAAGTCGGATTTGCTTCGAAAGGTGAAAAAGAGTACATTCGATGTAGCATTCGACCTGAATATTCGCTTTGCGTTGCCGAGTTCATTTCTTTGTCGTGCGTCGCAAGCCCCAGTGCGAATAGGATTTGTCAAAGCAAACGCAGACAGTTTCTACAATTTCCAGGTTCAAACCGGACCGTCAAACAATTATTCTCAGGTATATTCACAGCTGTTGAAGTGCCTCGAAATGTTCTAGGAATTCGAACAGGCACAACGAACGACGATCCGTCAGCGTACAATGGCAAGAGGAGGACGCCATGCAATTTGAAGTGAGGAAGAACGGTGAAGCGACGATTCTCAAGGTGAAGGAGCGCAAACTTGACGCGAGTGTATCGCCGGAATTGAAGGGGGAGTTCCTCGTCCTGTGCAACCGGCAAACGAAGAACCTGGTCATTGATTTGAGCGAAGTGGAGTTCTGTGACAGCAGTGGACTCAGCGCGCTCCTGATTGCTGAACGGAAGATGAGAGAAAACGGAGGAGTCGTGAAGCTTGCCGGACTCCAGAAGAAAGTTCTTGCTTTGATTCGCATTTCCCGCCTGGACCGTGCTTTCCGCATTCACGATACCGTAGCGAAGGCATTGAAGTCGTAGAGGACGTACCCTGAATCGTTTGCCGCACCGGAAGTAAAGCATAACCCACGAATTGAGAACCCCACCGTAGGAGTCCCTGTTGGGCTTCCATACCATCGACTACGTCATTCTTGCGGTCTACCTTGTCGGGGTTGCCATCTTGGGAATTGTGCGCGGCGGAAAACAGACGTCAACGCGTGATTATTTTCTTGGCCGCGATGAAATCCCATGGTGGGTCGTCTGCTTCTCCATTGTTGCTGCCGAAACCAGTACCCTGACGTTCATCAGCATCCCGGGCCTCGCCTATCTTACCAATCTGAACTTTCTTCAGGTGACGGTCGGCTACCTCCTCGGCCGAATTGTTATCAGTTTTGTATTTCTGCCTGCGTACTACAAAGGGGAGCTTTCGACAGCTTACGCGTTCCTCGAACGGAGATTTGGTACGAAAACGAGGAGCTTTGCCTCCCTTGTTTTTCTCTTCACGAGACTGGCCGCAGAGGGGGTGCGCCTCTTTGCAGCAGCCATTCCCCTGAAGTTCATCCTCGACATCGATTATCCAACGGCAATTCTCATCATTGCCGCCGTCGCTCTGCTCTATACGTATATCGGCGGCGTGCGGGGGATCCTGTGGGTAGACGCTCTGCAAATGGTGATTTATCTCGGCGGGGCAATTCTTTCGGCAATACTGCTGGTCACTTCGGCTGACGGTGGGTGGACAGCTATCACGCAGAAAGCATTCGAAGCCGGCAAGTTCCAGATCATCAACCTGGGCTTCGACAGCAGTTTCTGGTCATCCCCGTACACGCTTCTCGGTGGCCTTATCGGCGGCGCATTCCTCTCTATGGCGTCGCATGGAACCGATCAGCTCATTGTTCAACGGGTTCTCACAACAAAATCGCTCGCCGCAAGCCGCAAAGCGATGATCGGCAGCGGAATCATCATCATCTTTCAATTTGCACTCTTTCTGATCGTCGGCCTGCTTTTGTACGGTTACTACAACGGGGCAACCATTGCTCAAATGGGCCTGCTCCGGGCCGATGAGATATTCCCAAGATTCATTACCCAGGGGCTCCCCTCAGGTGTCGCAGGATTCGTGATCGCAGGTCTCACTGCTGTTGCACTCTCAACGCTGGCCGGCTCTATGACCTCGATGGCTTCATCGACCGTGATGGATCTCTACAAACCGTATTTCGGGAAGAATGTCACACCCGAACGTGAGCTTTTCCTGTCACGACTTGTCACCGTGGGATGGGCCGTCATGCTGGTGGGCTCCGCCTTGATTTTCACGAACACAACTCAGACAGTGGTCGAGCTTGCTCTGAGCATTGCGTCGTTTACCTATGGTGGTCTCCTGGGGACATTTTTGCTCGGAGTTCTCTTCAAGAAGCCAACCCAGGAGGATGCACTTGCGGGCTTCGTTGCAGGGATCTTCATCATGATTACTGTCATTGCGCTCAAGCTTGTGGCTTGGACATGGTTCACTATGATCGGAGTTTCGGCGACGCTGATCGTCGGCAATGTTCTTAGCATGTTGAGCAAGCGCACAGGCGCAGAGCGGCTCTGACGGTGAACAAGATCACAGCGGTACCATGAAAAAAAGACGCGTCATCACCACACCGGTGAAAAAAGGGGGAGATCTTCCACTCGACAGAGAGATCCGACAGTACTTCAATTTTCTTCGACTGGAAAAAGGCTCTTCGCAACATACCCTTCACTCTTATCAGTTTGACCTCGCCAAGTATCGTGCCTTTCTGGTCAATCAAAACGTCATTGCAGCAAGCAAGGTTAACGAGGAAAACCTCACCGAGTTCCTGAAGGAACTTGCTCAGAAACATTTGTCGCCCCGAAGCGTGGCACGAATCCTCTCTGCCGTCCGCGGATTCCACCGCTTCCTCGTAGGGGAGGGGATGCACGATGATGATCCGACAGAAAATATCGACACTCCGAAGCGGTCGAAGACTCTCCCCGGTGTGCTTTCCGTAGCAGAGATTGATGCCATTCTAAAGCAACCGGATACACGGAAGCCGCTGGGCGTGCGGGATCGCGCTATGCTGGAGGTTCTCTACGCCACCGGAGTGCGGGTTTCCGAGCTGACGAATTTGAAGCAGTCGAACCTGATGTTTGAATCGGATCTGATTCTGGTCTTTGGGAAGGGGTCAAAAGAACGTCTTGTACCGATTGGCTCCTCGGCAATCGATTGGGTGACAAGATACCAGCGGGATGTACGGATTCACCTGGCAAAAGGAGGTCGCTCGCAGGATGTGTTGTTTCTGAACTTCCGAGGGGGAAAGTTGTCGCGCGCAGCAATTCGGGACCTGGTTGCGAAATATGCCCGCGCCGCTGGGATCAAGAAAGAAATCCATCCCCACACATTTCGTCACTCGTTTGCAACTCATCTGCTGGAAGGCGGAGCCGATCTTCGTGCAGTCCAGGAAATGCTTGGCCACGTTGATATTTCGACCACACAGATCTATACCCATATCGACCGCGAATACCTCAAAGAAGTTCACCGGACCTTCCATCCCCGCGCCTAACTATTGCGACAGCGCTCCATCCCGACACATCAATTCGTTCTTCCTGAACTGCCAGTCGTTCGCGTCCACACCGTTCACTCTCAACTCACGCAGTTGAAGGGCCTGCACGATTCTCTTCGGGCAAGCGAACTCGCTCTACAAAGGTCGTGCCAAACAAAAACGGCTTGAGTTTCGTGAGATTTTTTGGTAAGTACATCCATTCGGTGCAGTTGCCCGTTCGCCGCAAATCTCCGAAGCAGGCGGGCCTGGATTGAATCACTCGGTGCGAGTTGGCCCTACTGGCGTACCCCGGTGTCTGTCCTCGACTCAGCTGATCGCTTTATGAAACGAAGAATACTGGCCGTTGCGGAAGGCCGGTTCAGTCCGCTCAAATCCAAGACGGCGAATGGCGCAATTGCCTATCTCCCCGGAGAAGTCGTCGGAGTTCTTGATAGCACCAAAGCTGGTATGACGGCCAAACAGGTGCTTGGCTATGGCGGTGATATTCCAGTCCTTCGCGACCTCGAGGAAGGTCTTCGTTTGCAGCCGACACACATGTTGATCGGCATAGCACCCCCCGGGGGACGCCTGCCGGAGATGTGGCGAGACGTCATTCGACAGTCGATCAAAGCCCGGCTACACATTCTGAGTGGACTGCACACCATTCTGAGCGACGATGCGGAGTTCATGACGCTCGCCCGGGAATACAACATCAGCATTACAGACTATAGGAAGATCTCACCCGAGTCAGAGGTCGTAGCGAAGGGGACGTGGCGAAATCGTAAAGCAAAAGTGGTCCTCACCGTTGGGACTGACTGCAACATCGGGAAGATGACAACACTTTTGGAGATTCACAAAGACCTTGTACGACGCGGCTTGAAATCGGATTTCGTTGCTACTGGTCAAACTGGGATGATGATTCGCGGAAGAGGAGTCGCTGTCGATTCACTCATCGGTGATTACATCGCGGGAGCGGTAGAGCTGGAAATCGATCGTTCAGTGGCCGAGGGATATGAATACATCCTTGTCGAAGGACAAGGAGCGCTGACGCATATCGGGTATTCAAGCGTCACGCTGGGACTCCTTCACGGAACAATGCCGGATGCCATGATTCTCTGCCACCAACCAACTCGATTGAAAGATGATTACGGATTGGTTTTGCCGGGCATAAAAGGTATCATCGAGCTTCATGAAGAAATCGTCGGGTTTTTCCGTGAAACAAAAGTCATCGCTATCGGGCTCAATTCGGTGGGACTGACGGATGAGGAGTCACAGGCAGCGGTTGATCGTATCACTCGGGAAACCGGCCTGCCTGCCGTCGATGCGTTTCGATTCGGTCCTATGGAACTGACCGATGCGATCCTCGGTTACTTCACAACAAGAGATTATTGATCGAAGGAAGGAGTACTGTGGAAGGATTTCGCTATCAAGACAATGAACTGTATTGCGAGGACGTTGCGTTGAATGAGCTTCCGGAGGAATTCGGGACTCCCCTCTATGTGTACAGCAAGAACCAGATCGTACAGAACTATCGCGCGATTGATGAACCACTTAAGGACCTCGACCATGTCGTCTGCTATGCGTTGAAGGCAAACTCCAATCCGTCAATCCTCAAGATTCTCGCCCAGGAAGGGGCTGGTGCCGACGTGGTGTCGGGTGGTGAACTGTTCCTCGCGCTCAAAGCCGGTTTTCCGCCGTCGAGGATTACGTTTGCAGGAGTCGGCAAGAGGGACGATGAAATTGAATATGCCTTGAAGAGCAACATCTTCACGATCAACGCAGAGTCTTCACAGGAGCTTCAAATCATATCGCTCGTCGCACTTCGCCTTGGGACGAGGGCTCGGGTCACCTTGCGAATCAATCCGGATATTGATGCTCAAAGTCACGCGTACATTACCACAGGTTTGAAGCAAAACAAATTTGGCATACCGGCCGAGGAAGCAGAAGGCATCTTCAAATTTGCCGCTTCGTTACCGAACCTTGACACCGTTGGTGTACATGCCCATATTGGCTCCCAGATCACGAGAATCGAGCCCTTCGTTGAAGCAGCGAACTTCCTCACCCGCTTGGTGAAATCTCTGCGGGAGGCAGGGCTGGCTATCAATCACATTGACTTTGGTGGCGGATTTGGGGTTCAATACTTGAATGTCTTGCGTCATGAGGCTTTGCCGGTGGAGCCTGACAATTCGATTGTTCCCCCCCTGCGTCAATACGTCGAGGCGGTCGTTCCGGTGCTGCGTGAGGCGGGATGCTCGGTGTGGTTTGAGCCCGGAAGGTCAATCGTTGCCAATGCCGGTGTTCTTCTGACAAAGGTTCTTTACACCAAGCAAAACGGGGTAAAGAAGTTCGTCATCGCCGATGCCGGAATGAATGACCTGATCCGGCCGAGTCTCTATGGCGCCTATCACCAAATCGTCCCCTTGAAACTGCAAACCTATGAACAAGAACATGCTGACGTGGTCGGACCCATCTGCGAGACCGGAGACTTCCTCGCCCGAGATCGACTGCTGCCAAAATCGAAGCGGGATGATTACCTAGCTGTGATGACGGCAGGAGCATATGGTTTCTCAACCGCATCCAACTACAATGCCCGGCCGAGACCAGCGGAGATCCTGGTGAACGGCGATCGCGTTCGCGTCATCAGGGAACGGCAGACCATCGAACAGCTCTAGGATCAACAAAAGCCAAGAGGACAATGAAGCGCTACAACGTGGCGGTGGTAGGGGCGACCGGATTGGTTGGCAGGACCATGATGCGGGTGCTGGAAGAGCGAAACTTTCCAGTGGACCAACTATTGCCACTGGCTTCGGAGCGGTCCGTGGGAAAAGAAGTTGTGTTCCGAGGTAGGAAGATTCCCGTCCAAAAGCTCGAGCCTGACAAATTCAACAACATCCACATTGCTCTGTTTTCCGCCGGTGCGAGTGTCAGCAAAGAGTTTGCTCCCCATGCGGTAAAAGCCGGAACGGTTGTCATTGACAACAGCAGCGCATTTCGCATGGACACCGATGTACCGCTTGTTGTGCCCGAAGTGAATCGTGCGCAGGTCTTCGCGCATCACGGCATCATCGCCAATCCCAATTGTTCCACCATTCAGATGGTTGTTGTGCTCAAGCCGCTCCATGATCGGTTCAGGATTAAGCGAGTGGTGGTGTCGACCTATCAGTCGGTGACCGGTGCTGGCCAACGGGCGGTGAACCAGTTGGAGGATGAACTTGCCCACCGTCCACTCAGGGAGAAGAAGTTTCCTCATCCGATTGCGTTCAACTGTCTCCCACACATCGATGTGTTCTTCAATGATGGATATACGAAAGAAGAGCTGAAAATGAAACAGGAGACGGTGAAGATCATGGGTGAGATGATCGCAGTCACCGCCACGACCGTGCGCGTGCCTGTGATGGGTGGACATAGCGAGTCCGTGAACATCGAATTCGAACGGCCGTGCACCGTAAGCGACATACGTGACATTCTGAATTCTGCTCCCGGAGTTGTCGTCCAAGACGATCCCGCCAACAACGTGTATCCGATGCCGATCAACGCCTACAACAAAGACGATGTTTTTGTCGGGAGGATTCGTGCGGACGAAACGATACCTCATGGAATCAATCTCTGGATTGTCTCGGACAATATCCGAAAGGGAGCGGCGACCAATGCCGTTCAGATTGCCGAAGCGTTGATCGCCAACTCATGAACGATGGGGGGGACGATGATGACTATACGATACCGAACAATTCTCTCGCTCCTGATGGTCGTGGTTATTTCTGTGACTGGATGTGGCCGACAGGAAAAAGGAGAGAGCAAACCCCCAAACTACCATCACCTTCGAGGACAGGTTGTTGCTATCGATCCCGCCTCGAGCCTCATTACCATTGCCCACGAAAAGATCCCAAACTTCATGGAAGCAATGACCATGCCCTTCAGCGTTAAAGACAGCGCGTTGTTTCATGGCGTTGAGGTGGGGGACTCTGTCAGCGGTGTTGTTGCCGTTCGACGTCCAGAAGTGTGGCTGGACAGTCTTACAGTCACATGGAAAATGCCTCCAACGCAATAGATCTTGCCACCTGTTGGCTCGTCCACGACATTCGATACAGCTCTGGAGAAACCTGTGAAGCTTGATTTCCGGCAGAGGATAAGGAAAGGTCCCATTCTGTGTGATGGAGCAATGGGAACCTTGCTGGACCTGTACGGATCCGGAGAGCGTCCGCATGAGATTCAAAACATCAAGCATCCGGAACTCGTCGCGCGCATCCATCATGAATACATCGAAGCGGGCGCCGAAATCATCGAGACCAACACCTTTTCAGCGAACCGGTTTCGCCTTTCGCAGTTTCATCTTCAGGACCGTCTGGAAGAGATCAATCGGGCGGGAGTCGAAATCGCTCGCCGAGCGGCGGGCGACCACGTGTATGTGGCCGGATCTGTCGGTCCTACG
>Ga0315275_10001354_pt1 | contig 21455 bp, 17 predicted proteins | sample YL17G03_0_MG_FD_205557 | JGI IMG/M metagenome (GOLD analysis project Ga0315275, IMG submission 205557) | Sediment microbial communities from Yellowstone Lake, YNP, Wyoming, USA - YL17G03_0 | ecosystem: Environmental > Aquatic > Freshwater > Lake > Sediment | place: USA: Wyoming | collected...
GGCGGGTTCGCCCTTCCGCACCAGCCGTGTTCTTCAAGGCCGTACGGCGGTCTGCCGGCAAGCCTCTCATCATTCCGGAAGGCCAATAGTACACATAATCTATAGATTATATCGACTATTCACCTAAAATAAGATTCATGTGGTTTTCTTGCTCCGGCCGCTTCCAGCGGCAGCCGGATGATTCACCAGGTCGGCCAAGGTCGTCCCCTCCAGGATTTCGGCGACCGCGTCCCGGACATCTTTCCAGAGCCACATCAGGCTGCAGGACTTCTCATGGGGGCAGACCTCGTGGGCCGTGACGCTGACGCAGTCGATCGGGGCCAGCGGGCCGTCCATGACCCGGATGACGTCGGCCACGGTGATCTCGGCGGGAGGCTTCGAGAGATAGTAGCCGCCGGCCGGGCCTTTCCGGCTGCGGAGGTACCCGGCCCGCTTGAGCTGCAGAAGGATCTGCTCCAGGAACCGCTGCGGGATGGTCTGGAGTTTCGAGATGTCGCGGATGTGAAGCAGCCGCTGGTCGTAGTTCCGGGCCAGCTCGAGCATCGCCCGGCTGGCGTATTCACCCTTCGTGGAGAGTCGCATACCCTGTCCTCGGCTCAATAGTCGACTAAATCAATCGACATAGTAAACATATACCAACCGCCCTCCCCCATGTCAAGCACTTTTTTCACCCCCGGGGTTCCCGACTTTGTGACGAAGCATTTGGCATCTCCCGAGTCTGAGATAATGCCACACTCTTCGTCACTGAGACCGGGTTCCCTTGCAAAAAGCCCGCCCCTCTCCTAAAATGAGTCCTTATTCTGACCAGCATGGCCTTTAAAAGACTCCTTCTCGGGTTCCTCGGTCTCCCCCTCAGGGTGAAGCTCATCCTGAGCTTCCTGGGCGTCATCCTGTTCGGGGGATTGGTCTCTCTCTTTTTTGGCACCCGCCTTGAGCACAAGACGATTTTCAGCCTGGCCCAGGCCAAGGTGAAGCACGACCTGGCCTCGGCCTGGACAGTCTATAACGAGAGGCTCAACGACATCCGGGACATCGTCCTGCTCAACGCCAGCCGCGACGCCGTGCTGGCCGCTATCGAAACCGGCGACCGCGACGCCCTGCTCCGGACGCTCGGCCGGGTCCGGAAGGATTTCAACCTGGATATCCTCACCATCACCGACGCTTCCGGCAAGGTCGTCCTGCGGACGAGCCGGCCGGAAATCTACGGCGACGATCAGTCCGGCGACGTCCTCGTGCGGCGGGCGCTTTCGCGGGGGGTCGCGACCGGGACCGAGCTCATCCCCCGCCCTGAGCTCATCAAGGAGGGCGAAGCCTACGCCGACCGCTCCTATCTCCGGTTCATCCCCACTCCCAAGGCCGCCCCGCGGCCCGAGGATCACGAGGAGAACGGGATGATGCTCAAGGGCGCCGCTCCCGTCGTCGACGAATCGGGCCGGATCCTCGGCGTCCTATACGGCGGGATTCTCCTCAACCAGAACTACGACATCGTCGACCGGGTCAAGGACATCGTCTTCAAGGGGGAAACGTACAAGGACAAGGAGATCGGCACGGTCACCATCTTCCAGAACGACCTCCGGATCTCGACCAACGTCACCGACGAGCGGGGGCAGCGGGCGATCGGCACGCGGGTGTCCCAGGAGGTCAACGACGCCGTCCTCATGCAGGGCGCGTCCTGGGTGGGCCGGGCCTTCGTCGTCAGCCATTGGTACATCACAGCCTACGAGCCCATCCGGAACACCGACGGCAAAATCATCGGTATGCTCTATGTCGGCATGCTCGAGCGGCCCTACATCGACCTCCGGAACAGCGTCATGCTCACCTTCGCCGCCATGTCCGCCCTCTGCGTCGTCCTCCTCGTGGGCATACTCTTCTTCATTGCCTCGAGAATCACCGACCCGCTCCGGCGGATGGTCGCGGCCGCCAACCAGATCGCCCAGGGCGACCTCAACCAGCACGTGCAGCTCGCCGGCGGCGACGAGATCGGCCAGCTCGCCCAGTCGTTCAACCAGATGACGGAGAGGCTGAAGGCGGCCAACGAAAACCTGATCCAGTGGGGAACGACCCTGGAGAGAAGGGTCGAGGAGCGGACCCGGGAGCTCCGCGAGACGCAGGGCTTCCTCGTCCAGTCCGAGAAGCTGGCCTCGCTCGGCAAGATGGCAGCGGGCGTCGCCCACGAGATCAACAACCCCCTGACCTCGATCCTCCTCAACACCCACTTGATGCTCGAGAAGCTCGACAAGCGGCACGACTTCTTCGAGAACCTGAGCCTGATCGCCGACGAGACCTCGCGCTGCACCGAGATCGTCAAGGGCCTGCTCGAATTCGCCCGCCAGAACCCGCCCCAGAAGGTCTCCACCGACGTCAACGAGCTGATCGAGCGCACCGCCCAGCTTCTCGACAACCAGGCGTCCTTCCAGAGCATCCGGATCGTCCGGGACATCGACCCCAGCCTGCCGCCCGTCAAGCTCGACAGGAACAAGATCCAGCAGGTCTTTTGGAACCTTATACTGAACGCCTTCGAGGCCATGCCCAAGGGGGGCCAGCTGACCGTCTCCGGCAGGCTCTCCCCCGACAAAAAATATGTCCAGATCCAGTTCATCGACAGCGGCGTCGGCATCGCCAAGGAAAACATAAATAAGCTGTTTGACCCGTTTTTTACCACGAAGAACTCAGGGACAGGCCTCGGCCTGGCCGTGACGTACGGCATCATCGAGCAGCACGACGGCAAGATCGAGGTGAAGAGCGAGATCGGCCAGGGCACGGTTTTCACCCTGAGTTTTCCGGTCGGAGAACATATCGGAGTTCCATAGGAGGAAGCACTCGTGAACGAAAAAACCAAGCGGAAGATTCTCGTCGTCGACGACGAGATCACCGTCTGCAAGAGCATCCGCCAGTCGATCCTGTCCGACGCCTACGAAGTGGACATGGCCCTGAGCGGCGAGGAAGCCCTGAAAAGGGAGAGGGAGAACGCCTACGACCTCATCATCACCGACCTGATGATGCCGGGGATCAGCGGGCTCGACCTGCTCCGGGCCGTCAAGGACCAGCGGCCGGAGGCGGCCGTCATCATGATCACCGGGTACCCCACCATCAAGACGGCGGTCGAGTCGGTGAAGCTGGGCGCGTTCGACTATCTCCCCAAGCCTTTCACCCCCGCCGACCTTCGCGGCATCGTCGGCCGCGCCTTCAAAATGGCCGAAGGGGAGACTCCGGGTGAGCCGGAAGGCACGCCCAGCCGCATTCCCGCGGGATACTACTACATGCTCGGGCACACCTGGCTGAAGGTCGACGGCGAAAAACGGGGTACGCTCGGCATCGTCCATGATTTCCTGAAGGTCGTCGGCATCATCACCCAGCTCGACCTGCCCAAGGTGGGCGAGGCTGTCTCCCAGGGCAACCTCTGCGCCAAGATAACGGACGCGAGCCAGATCAACCACCGCATCTGGTCCCCGGCCTCGGGCAGCGTGGTCGAAGTCAATGACGCCCTGACCGCGGACACGTCCCTGCTGCGCCGCGACCCGTACGGCCAGGGCTTTCTTTTCCGGATCGAGATGACCAACCTCGAGGAGGATCTCAAGGGCCTCCTCCAGGCTAAATAGCGGGCCCGCCTGCAGGTCCGATGACCGGGACAATCGCGGCCGCCCGCCCCCCGACTCCCGGCGAGTTGAGGGACGAGGCGGCCGGCCTACTCGGCGCCTTCGACCCGCGAAGGCTGGTCTACCTCGACGCCCGGAGCCGGCCGGCCGAAGGGCCCGAGACCCCCCGGGACAGGATCTCCCACGCCCTGCTCTTTGAACTCAAATCATCCGGCGAAAAAGAGGCCGGGGAATTCCTGGCCCGGGCGCTCGAGATTTTCGCGTCTCAAGACGCCTGGAGCGCCGCCGAAAAACTCGCCGCCGCGACTCTCGGGGAAGGGACCCGGCTCGGGGCTTTTCCCGTTATCCACGAGGCTCTGGCCCGGATCATCGAGCGCCAGGCCGTCCGCCTGAATGCCGAGGCGCCCGCCCCCGATTGGAACGCCGAAGCGAGGGCGGCCAAAGCCGAATCTGCGAGGAAGCTTCGCGCCCTCGAAGAATCAGAAGCGGGAATCCTGAGCGGGGAGGAGCAACGGGCGTTTAGGGAAGCTTCGCGGCGCCTCGTCCAGGGCGAGGACTCCCCCATCCTCCGGCTCGCCAGGCTCATCGCCGAGCAGGAAAAGGCCTGGGCATCGATCGAGCGCCTGCTGGCCGAGGCGTCCTCCCATCCCAGGAAAGAGGAAATCTGCGGCGCCATCACGGAAGTGATCCAGCCGCCCATGGGCATCGTGACGCACCTGTCGCCCGCCCTGTTTTTCCCTTCGCTCCGTCTTCTGGTCGACCCGAGAGTCGATATCTCGAGCGGCATTCCGTACATGGCGAGCGTCAACCTGGGCATTTATCGGGACCCCCGCTCGGCGGACGTCCTGGTCAAGGCCCTGGACAGGTTTCCCCTGACCTGCACAAAGATCAGGGAAAACATCATCTATACGCTGGGGAACCTCCGCGAGGGACGGGCGGCGCCCGCCCTCGCCCGCGTGCTCGACGCCCCGGACGAAGCCGTCGAAACCACGGCCTCGGGCCGGACCGCCTGCCTGCTCCTCGAGCAGAAAGAGGAGGCCATCTGGGCCCTGGGAAAGATCGGGCTCGGGGCTGTCCCGGCGGTCCCCGGGCTGGCCCGCTGCGCCGACCATCCGTCGCCGCGGCTCAAGACCTATCTCGCCTGGACACTCGGAGAGGTCGGGTACTCCCAGAAGGAGGCGACGGGGGGCGTCAGCGCGGACATCGTCATCGCCCTTCTCAAGCTCCTCAAGGAAAAGCAACGGCAGATCTTCGAAGAAGCCGTGAGCGCGCTCAAGAAGATCGGCCTGCCCGAATTCGTCCACTCCCTTTATCTTTATAACGTGGGCGCGGTGAGCATCCTCGGGCTGAAGCCCGCCCAGCGCGGCCTCAACGAGCTCTCGGAAACGCTGCACTTCCTTCTCCGGACAAAAAAGCGCACGGTCATGGCGGTGAACGGCAACTCGGGGACGGGGAAGACCTATTTCTGCCAGGCCATCGCGGAGGGCTTCGGGGACATCCGGCCTCACGAGATCCTCTACCTGATGCGGGACACCAAGCGCGGCCAGAAGGTCTTCAACCGGCTGCTCGGGCTGCGCTGGTTGAGAAAGCACATCGACCCCGCCTACTACCAAGATTATCCGGTCGGCGAGGACGATGACGACCCGGAGGCGTTCTTCAAGAGTTTCCTCGCCGATAACGCCGACAAACGGCTGATCATCCTCGACGGCTGCCGCGACCGGCACTATTTTCAGAAGGTCATCGATTTTTTCTATGCCCAGGGGGAGCTGGACGTCGAGGTCAACTTCCGGGCGAATTTTTCAACCCGCCGGCTGAACCTCGAGGACAGGGAAAAAGCCGTCGAAAGCGTCAAGCTCCACCTCGCGTTTCTTGAAGAGCCGGCGCTCGAGGACACCTCGTTCTACCAGGAGGGCCTGGTTATCCTCTACGACCTGGACAACTCCCATGCCGCGCGCCTCGACCGCGCCGAAACCCGGGAAGTTTTCGACGTCCAGCGCATCGACGGCTGGGGCGAGCTCATCCGGATCGGCGGCTTCGCGGACGAAAAAAAGTCCGCGGCCTGCCTTAAGAGCCCCCTCACGTTCAGGGAAGAAACTTTTGAAGTGACCGGGGAGGACTGGCCGGAATGGCGCGCCCGGCCGTTCACTCCCGACGAGAAGATGCTCAAGCCCGTCCTGAACGAGGACCTTCGCGCCGAGCCCTATCTGCTCAAGACGATCCCGCTCGACGGCATCGCGGCCCGGCAGGTCCGGTTCTACGCCCAGGACCAGGTCGCCGGCCTGACCCCGAATGGCGAGGCCTTCGTCCTGACTTTCCTGGATAACCGCATCTTTCATACCCCGATCGGGCAAATCGGCGACTTCGCCCTCCTGGGCCGTACTTTCTACTTGGCCGGACCTGACGGGCGGCTCACCAGCCTGTCCTTCGAGAGGAACGAGGCGGCCTGCGCAGCGAAACTCGCCGCGGTCCCGCTCAAGGTGGCGGCCTTCCCGCCGGACTGTGTCGTCACGGGTGACGCCGACGGGAGAATCCGGGTCTGGGATTTCCTGGAGAGCAGGGTCTTGTCCTTCGCCTCCGGATCCAGGGCGGTCACCGCGCTGACCGTCGACCAAAGCGGAAAGATCGTCGCCTCCGGCGAGCCCGGGAGCCTCCGGAGATGGGACCTCAAAGCCCGGAGGCTGGAGATCATCGACGCGCCGGAAGGCGTCGTCCGGTTCATCCGCCCCTACCCCCACGGCAGGATCCTTGTCGTGGGGAAAGCCGGCGGGGACGAAAACAGGGACGCGCTCCGGCTGCTCGACTTCGAGGCGGGTGAAGTCCGGACGACGCCGATGCCCACCGGCCGGCCGGCGACCGGCGTCAATGTCTACTTCGACGGGCGCGTCGTCGTCTCCTTCGGCGAGTCGGACAGGGCGGCCACGGGAGTTGTCGGAACGCTGTTCGTCATCTCCCCGGGCCCCGGAGGCTGCTCCTATCTTTCTCTTGGCGGGCATGCCCGCGGCACGGACGACTGCCTGGCCATGGGCCCGAAAATCGTCACCTGCGGCGGGGAGCCCGGCGGCACCTCGGCGGTCCGCGTCTGGGGTAGCGAATTCTACGTCCGGACCGAGCTCGGCAAGCTGTTCATCAAGTCATAATATTCCTGTTCATTCAAGGAGAACATCGATGTTGCGAAAGCGGTTCACGTTCCTGCCTCTGGCCGCCGTCATCCTGGCCGTGTCCTGGCCGGCCGCCGTTTTCTCCCAGGCACCCGCCAAGAAAATGACCTACGAACAGGCTTACGGCACGAGAGAGGGCCGATTCTTCAGGATGGAAAGAGCACCCTCGTGGCTCGACGATGAGAACTACCTCGTCCGCGAACGCGACGAGAAAACCGACGCCATGCGGCTCATGAGAGTCTCGGCCAGGACCGGCGTCAAAACGCCCTACCTTGATTTCGAATCGATCCAGAAGGGCCTCCCCCCGGACTTCAGCGCCGGCATGTATGCCGCCGCGAGCCCCGACGTGTCGCGGCTCATCTTCAATACCCGGAACGATTTGTATCTTTGTATCCCCAAAACTCAGGCCTTCCGGCGCCTGACCGCGAACCCCGCCGAAGAGAAGAACCCGCGCCTCTCTCCCGACGCGAGGTACGTCGCCTACACCCGGGACAATAACCTCTTCGCCTGCGACCTCGATACCGGGCTCGAATGCCAAATCACGACCGACGGTTCGGAGACGATCCTCAACGGCTATGAGTCCTGGGCGTACATGGAGGAGGTCTCCAACCGGGTATCGCGGTATGCGGCCTTCTGGTGGTCCCCCGACAGCCGGAAGATCGTCTTCCAGCGGTTCGATGACAGCCCCGTCCCGGTCTTCAACATCGTCCGCTCGACCGGCGTTCACGGCGAGCTCGAACGCGAACGCTATCCGAAGGCCGGCGACCCGAACCCCAGGGTCAAGCTGGGCATCGCGAGCCTCCCGGACAACACCGTCGTCTGGGCCGGCTTCGACGAGAGCGCCGACGAGTACCTGGCCTGGCCGAAGTGGCTCGCCGACAGCTCCCGCGTGGTCGTCCAGTGGATGAATCGCGGCCAGGACGAGATCAAGCTCTTCGCCGTCGACCCCGCCACGGGGAAAAAGCAGGAAATCTACGGCGAAAAGCAGGCGGCCTGGGTCGAGTTCTTTCCCGGCCTGCATTTTTTCAAAGACGGCAGCGGCTTCCTGCTGAAGACGGACGCCGACGGCTGGAGCCATCTCTACCTCTATGACCTCGCCGGCAAGCTCAAGACACGGCTGACCCAAGGCGATTGGGCGGTCGGAGAGATCAGCCTGGTCGACGAAAAGAATATGAATGTCTATTTCACGAGCGGCAAGAACAAATCCAGCGAAATGCATCTCTTCCGGGTGGGATTCGACGGCCGGAACTTGGAGCAGCTCACCAAGGAGCCGGGGACCCACCGCATCCATGTTTCGCCCGGAGGAACTTATTTCCTGGACACTTTCTCGAGCGCCTCATCACCCTCCCGGCAGGACCTCTGGAGGACCGACGGCACCCTGGTGAGGAATATCGAAAAGCCGGACACCGCCCGTTGGGAAGGCTACAAGCTGGCCAGGAAAGAGATGTTCACCATCCCGACCGGGGACGGGATGCTGCTTCCAGCGTACTGGATCCTGCCTCCGGATTTCGACCAGTCGAAGAAATACCCGGTGCTCTTCCAGATCTACGGCGGCCCGGCGTCCCCCACGGTCTCCGATACATACCCCTCGGTCTCGCAGCTCTATCTCGCTCAGGAGGGGATCATCGTCATGAGCGTCGACCACCGCGGGTCGGGTCATTTCGGGAAAAAGGGGGCCGCGCTGATGCACCGCAACCTGGGCAAGTGGGAAATGAACGACCTCATCCAGGCGGTCAAGTGGCTCCGGCAGAAGCCGTTCGTCGACGCCGCGAAGATCGGCATCACCGGGTCGAGCTACGGCGGCTACACGACCTGCCTGGCCCTGACTTACGGCGCGGACTATTTCACCCATGGCATCGCGGGCTCGTCGGTCACGGACTGGCAGCTCTACGATTCCATATACACCGAGCGGTACATGGATACGCCCGCGGAGAACAAGGAGGGCTACGCGTTCGGGTCGGTCCTGACGCACGCGAAGAAGCTCAAGGGCGTCCTGCTTATCGAGCACGGTGACATGGATGACAACGTCCACCTGCAGAACTCGGTCCAGCTCATCAACGCGCTGCTGGACGAGGGCAAGACGTTCGATTTTATGCTGTTCCCGAACCAGCGCCACGGCTACGGCGGAAAAAAGAGGGACGCGTCCAACCGGCGCTCTGTCGATTTCTGGTTCAGGAACCTCCTCGGCAGGTCGAATGGGTGAAGAGGGGCGGGGTTTCATCAGGCAGCGGGCCTGCCCGGCCTGCGGGAGCGGCCGGATCCAGCCCCACCGGGAAGGGACCTATTCCGGCCGGCTGACCCGGGACGACATCAAGATCACCGACAGCCGCTACGGCCTGACCTGGGACCTGAGCCTCTGCCTCGAGTGCGGCCATCTGTTCGCCGACCCCTGCCCGACGCCGGAACATATTTTTTCGCTCTACGGCGAGGTGGAGGACCCTCTCTATGAGGACGAAGCGGCGGGCCGGTCCCGGAACTTCCTCAGGATACTGAAACAGCTCGAGTCACTGGTCCCCGGGAAAGGCCCGATCCTCGACGTCGGGGCGGCGACCGGAATCCTCCTTGACCTCGCCCGCTCCCGCGGCTGGCAGCCGGACGGGATCGACCCGAGCACCTGGGCCGTGGGCGTGGCCGCCGCCAAGTACGGCCTCAGCTTGAGGCAGGGCCCTTTCGAGAGCGCCTCTCTCCCTCAAGATCACTATGCGGCCGCAACCATGGTGGATTTCATCGAGCACACTCCCATTCCCTTCGAAGCCGTAAAAAAGGCCAACTGGATCCTCCGCACGGGGGGCGTCCTGGCGCTCGTCACGCCGGACATTCACAGCGCCTCGGCCCGGTTGGCCGGCCGGAGCTGGTGGCATCTTCGACCCGCCCACCTCGCCTTTTTCTCCAGGGCGTCGCTCGCCGCGCTTCTCGAGCGGGCGGGGTTCACGATCGTCAGGGAGCGGCGCTACTCCTGGACGTTCAGCCTGCACTATCTCATGTCGCGGAAGCGGGCGTCCGGGATCCTGCTCAGGAACCGGCGGCTGGCTTCTTTTTTAAAAAGGATTCGGCTAAAATTGGCGCTCGGCGATTCCTTCGAGGTCTACGCCGTCAAGGAAAAACAGGCGTGAACGCCTACCTCCGCGGACTGCGGCTCGAGAGATGGCCGAGGAGCCTGGCCATCGCGCTGGGCAGCGCCTCCTTCTTCTTTCTCCACCGGGATTCTTTCGGGGAATTCTCTCCGGGAAAGATCGCCGGGCGGCTGGGCGTGGCCTTCCTCCTGACATGGATCATCTCGACGGCCAATTATATCGTCAACGAGATCGTCGACGCGCCGTTCGACGCCCACCATCCGGTCAAGCGTCTGCGCCCGCTCGTGCAGCGGGAGATCAAGCCGGCGCCCTTCGCCCTGATGGGGGCGGCGCTCACGGCCGTGGGACTCGGCGGCGCCTGGCTGCTGTTTTCCCGGGCGTTTTTTTTCTCCGTTCTGACCCTTCTCGTGGCGGGTTTCATTTACAACGTGAACCCGGTCCGGACGAAAGACATCCCTTTCCTCGACGCCATCTCCGAGTCGGCCAATAACCCGATCCGGTTTCTGATCGGCTGGTTCGCCTTCGCCCCGTCGCATCAGTGGCCGCCCCTCAGCCTGCTCGTGGGGTGGTGGGCGTTCGGGAACTTCCTGATGACGGCCAAGCGGCTGTCCGAGTTCCGGCTGCTCAAGGAGAAAGCCGCCGACTACCGACTGTCCCACAAAAGATATACCAAGAAAGAGCTCCTCCTCGGGATGATCGTCAGCGCCCTAGTCACGCTGGCAAGCGCGGTCTACGGCGCCCTGGAGCTCAAGGTCCCCGCCCTTCTTTATCTCACTCCCGTCGTGGCGCTCTACCTCAGCCTGTTCTTCCGGAAGACCCTGAAAGAAAAGGAGATCATGGAGGAGCCGGAGAGCCTGCTGCTCAACCCCCTGATCGCCGTGTCCACCATCGCGCTGGTGTGCCTTTTTGCCCTTTCAATTTTCTTGTGATAGATTAGCCGCATGACGACTCTGGATATCATCCTGAGGCTTCTTCTAGCGATCTCTCTGGGGGGAATCATCGGACTGGAGCGGGAGGCGAGCCACAAGCCGGCCGGCCTGCGGACGCACATCCTGATCTGCATCAGCGCCGCGATGATGATGATCCTCTCGGAGCTCCTGCTCGCGGGAAACCCAGGGCTGACCGGCGACCTCCTCAGGGTGGCCGCGGCGGTGATCATGGGCATGGGGTTCATCGGGGCGGGCACGATCATCCAGTCGGAGGGGACGGTCCACGGGCTGACCACCGCCTCGACCCTCTGGACGGTCTCGACGCTGGGGCTGGTCGTCGGGGCGGGCCGCTATCTCATCGCGGTTATTTTTTCGGCCCTCGTCCTGGCGACCCTCATCCTCTTCCGCCGGATCGAAGAAGCCCACCTCAAGAAGGGCCTCTACCACTACCAGGTCAGAATCAAGGACAGCCCCGACATTCTGATTAACCTGCGGAAGCTCATCTTCCATCTCGGGCTGAAGCTGGCCGAGCTCAACCTGAAGAAGGAGAGAAACGTCTTCAACGTTACCCTCGCCTTCTCGTCGTCCGAGGAAAAGGAGCGCCAGTTCAACCAGAGCCTCTTTGACCTGGGCGAGATTCTCGAAATCAAAATTGAGTAGAGAAAAAATCGTCCTGGCCACCGGCAACCGGGGGAAGCTCAGGGAAATGAAGGGGGCCTTAGCCGGGCTCCCGGCTGCCATCATCTCGCTCGGTGACATCGGGACCGCCAAGACCGTGGAGGAGAAGGGCCGGACGTTCCGGCAGAACGCGAGGCTCAAGAGCATCGCTTACAGCCTGGAGAGCGGGCATCTCACACTGGCCGAGGATTCCGGGCTCGAGGTGGACTGCCTCGACGGGGCGCCGGGAGTCTTCTCTGCGCGCTTTTCGGCGCCGGGCGCCACCGACAAAAAGAACGTCCGCAAAGTGCTCCGGCTGATGAAGGGCGTGCCCTGGGGCGAGCGGGGAGCCCGGTTCGTCTGTCATCTCGTCCTCGCCCGCCGGGGCAAGGTCATCAAAGAAGTCCGGGGAGTCGTCCGCGGCCGGATTGCCCTGGCCCCGAAGGGAGATCGGGGATTCGGCTACGACCCGATCTTTTATTATGCCCCGCTCCGGAAGATTTTCGGCGAGCTCCCGGCCGACGTCAAGAACCGGGTCAGCCACCGCGGCCGCGCGCTCGCGAAGATGCGGATCTTCCTGTCCGCCCGGCTCCGCCGGTCCGCCGGCGCCTGGAAAACCGGGAGAAGGGGGCCGGGCCCCCTTCGTCCCTGAGAGCTCACTTCACGCCGCGCTCACTCGCCGCCGGCTTCGGCGCCTACGGTGATCAGGTCTTTGAGCTGACCAAAGACCTTTTCGCCGATGCCCCGGACCTTCATGAGGTCCTCGATCCTCTTGAAGTTCCCGTTTTCCTTCCGGTAATCGAGGATCCTCTGGGCGACCGCCGGCCCCACCCGCGGCAGCTTCTGCAGCTCTTCCGACTGGGCGGTGTTGATGTTGATTTTCTGGCCCGGCGACTTGGACCCCGCCTGGAGAGAGAACAGCGGCTGCAGAATTAAGCCAAGGACGAGCGCCGCAGCCAGCGCTCCGATTTTGAAGTTTTTCATGAAAGCCTCCTTTCGCCGACCTCTCATGCAAACGCGGGGCCAGACCCGTGATTCACCTATCCAAATTATTTTCAGCAGCTTAAATGTGGATGTGGGCGCGGGTTCGTAACCCCAGTTGACCTTTGGGCGGTTACGCCGTAAACCGCTCTTCACTTACGACCGGGGATGGCTCTTGCGGTAGACGTCCATGAGGTGCCCGAGGTCGAGGTGAGTGTACTTCTGCGTCGTGGCCAGGCTCTCGTGGCCCAGGAGCTCCTGGATGACGCGGAGGTCGGCGCCCCGGCTCAGCAGGTGCGAGGCGAACGAGTGCCGTAGCGAGTGCGGGCTGATCTTCCTGCAGACGGCGGTCTGATGGATGTACTTGTCGACGATCCGCTCGACCGACCGGGTGGTGATGCGCCGGCCCTTATAGTTAAGGAAGAGGGCGTACTCGCCGGTCCTGTCCCCCATGAGATCTGCCCGCGCCCTCAGGTAGCTTCTGAGACGCTCCCGGGCGATGGCGCCGAACGGGACGATCCTCTCCTTTTTCCCCTTGCCCCGGACCCGGACCAGCCGATCCCCCAGATGGATATCCTCGAGGTTGATGCCGACGAGCTCGCCCACCCGGATTCCCGTCGCGTAGAGGAACTCGAGCGCGGCCTTGTCGCGGAGGTCGAGCGGCGTCTCCGAGGGCGGCATCTCCAGGAACCCCGCCATCTCCTCTTCGGTGAGAAACGAGGGGACGTGCTGCTCCTGCTTGGGCGTGGCCACGACCGAGGCCGGGTTCTCGGCGATCCAGCCGCACTTCACCGCGTACCGGTAGAACGAGCGGACGGCGGCGAGCTTCCGGGCGAGCGAGGATTTCTTCAACAGCCTCTCGTGGAGCTCGGCCATGAACCCCCGGATCTGGAGGTTATCAGCGTGCCGGAGCGCGACCCGCCGGGCGTCGAGGTAGGTGATGAACTGCGACAGATCCCGCCGGTAGCCCGCGATGGTGTGGCCGGACGCGTTCCTCTCGTGCCGGAGCTGGTCGAGGAATTCGTCCAGATCCTTAAGGTCGCGCTTCATCCTTGCCGGTGTCCGGGGGTTTTTCCGACCCCGCGCTCTCGGCGCCCGCGGCCACGGTTTCCTTGTAGCCGCATTTTTCGTCGGGACAATAGAGAAGGAAGTTCCCTTCCTTCTGTTTCTTCCGGAAGAGGACGGGCTTGGCGCACTTCGGGCACCCCCGGCTGAGCGGCTCGTCCCAGCTCGCGAACCGGCACTTGGGAAAACGGCCGCAGCCGTAGAAGAACTTTCCCCGCCTCGTCGTCCGCTTGAGGAGCATGCCCCCGCAGCCGAGCGGGCAGGCGATGCCGGTCTCCACCTTCTCGCTCACTTTCTTCTGGATGTACTTGCACGCCGGGTAGTTGGAGCAGGCCACGAACAGCCCGTACCGGCCACGCCTCCGGACGAGCTGGGCGCCGCAGGTGGGGCACTTCTCCTCCAGGGGCGTCGCCTCGGGCTTGGTGAGGCTCTGCTTGAATTTGCATTCGGGATAGCCGGAGCAGGCCTTGAACTGTCCGAACCGTCCCGACCGGATCACCAGCGGCTTGCCGCACTGGGGGCATTTCTCGTCCACGGGTATCCCCTCGCCCCTGACGCTCTTGGCTTCGCCAGCCTTAGCCAGATCCTGGCTCAGGAGGTCACTGTACCGGCGGAGCGCAGTCAGCCAGTCCACCTCGCCCTCGCTGATCCTGTCCAGCTCCTCCTCCATCAAGGCCGTGAACTTGACCTCCATCAGGTCGGCGAAGTTGGCCACGAGGAAGTCGGTGACGAACATCCCGAGCTCGGTCGGGACGAACTTGCCCTTGTCCTTGATGACATAGACCCGGCCCTGGAGCGTGGCGATGATCGGCGCGTAGGTGCTCGGGCGCCCGATGCCTTTCGCCTCGAGCTCCTTGACCAGTGTCCCCTCGGTGTACCTCGGCGGGGGCTGAGTGAAATTCTGCTTGGTCTCGAGGCCGAGCAGATTGAGCGTTTCCCCCTTCTGGGCCTTGGGGAGCTGCGCGCTGTCCTTGTCCAGGCTCGGGTAGACGATGAAGTAGCCGTTGAAACGGATGACCTCGCCCTTGGCCTTGAACTCGCACCGGTCGGCCATGATGGTGAACTCGGTTTCCTCGACCAGGGCCGGGCTCATCTGGGAGGCGATGAACTTGTTCCAGATCAGCGTGTAGAGGTCGAACTCCTCCTTCTTGAGAAACGGCTTCACGGCCTCGGGGGGGAGGTCGAGCGAGGTCGGCCGGATCCCCTCGTGGGCGTCCTGCGACTTCTTCTTGTTCTTGAACACGTGGGCGTGGGGAGGGACGTAGGCGGCCGAATAGGTGTCATGGATGTACTTTCTGGCGCCGGCCAGGGCGCCTTCGGAGATCCGGACCGAGTCCGTGCGCATGTAGGTGATCAGGCCGACGAGGCCCCGCTCGCCGATCGGCATCCCCTCGTAGAGCTTCTGGGCCACGAACATCGTCTTCTTGACGGGGTAACCGAGGACCCGGAAGCTCTCCTGCTGGAGCGTGCTCGTGATGTAGGGCGGGCCGGGATGCCGTTTCTTCTCCCTGACGGTGACGTCCTCGAGGATGAACGGCTTCTCCTTGAGGCCGTCGACGAGCTCCTGCGCCCTGGCGCCCTCAGCCACCTTGAATTTCTTCCCGTCGAGCTTGACGAGGTTCGCCTTGAAGGGCGGCGGCTCGGAGGCCTCGAGCTGGGCGGTGACCGACCAGTATTCCTCGGCCTTGAACGCCCGGATCTCCTTCTCCCGCTCGCAGATGAGCCGGAGGGCGATCGACTGCACCCGGCCGGCGCTCAGCCCCTTACCGATTTTTTTCCAGAGGAGGGGGCTGATCTGGTAGCCGACGAGCCGGTCCAGGATCCGGCGGGTCTGCTGGGCCTTGAACATGTTCTCGTCCAGCGTCCCGAGGTGCTCGAAGGCTTCCTCCACGGCCTGCTTGGTGATCTCATGAAAGACGGCCCGGCGGATGTTCGGGTTGACCGGCTCCAGAAGCTGGCTCAGGTGCCAGCTGATGGCCTCGCCCTCCCGGTCCGGGTCGGCCGCCAGGACGACCGAAGCCGAGTCCTGGGCGATCTTCTGGAGCTCCGCGACCGTCTTTTTCCGGTCCGGGATGACGACATAGGTCGGGGTGAAATCGTGCTCGACGTCGACACCGAGCTTGCTCTTGGGGAGGTCCCGGATGTGCCCCATAGACGCCTTGACGATATAGCTGGGGCCCAGGTAGCGGTTGATGGTGTGGGCCTTGGCGGGCGATTCCACGATCACGAGTGACTTCTGCATTTAGAGACTCCTCTGATAGCACTTGCCCGGGGCCTGCCTGACGAGACCCTTGAGCTCCAGGCTGAGCAGCCGCGTCAGGACTTCCGAGACCGAGACGTTGGTCATCTCGACGAGCTCGTCGATGTGGGTGAGTGCGTCCGTTTTCAATCCGTCCAAGATTTTTTTCTCCTCGGGGCTCAACTCGGGCATCGCGTCGCGGCCCTCTTTCTTCGAGGACAGCAACCTCTCCCGCAGCAGAGTCGGCAACTCTTCTACCACATCTTCCCATGTTTCGACAAGTTTCGCGCCGGTCTTGATCAGCCAGTTCGTCCCGCTGCTCAAGGCCGAGGTGATGTTTCCGGGCACGGCCATGACCTCGCGGTTCTGCTCCAGGGCGAGCCTCGCCGTGATAAGGGAGCCGCTCCGCCGCGTGGCCTCGACGACCACGACGGCGAGTGTCAGCCCGCTGATGATCCGGTTCCGGAGCGGGAAGCGATAGGCCAGCGGCCGGGCTTCCGGGGGAAACTCGGTGACCACGGCGCCCGTCCCGACGATCTTCCGGAAAAGGTCCTTGTTTTCCCTGGGGTAGACCTCGTCGAGCCCCGACCCCAGCACGGCGACGGTGCGGCCGGCCTTGAGGGCTCCCCAGTGCGCCAGCGAATCGATCCCGAGCGCCATGCCGCTGACGACGACCAGGCCGCCGGCAGCGAGGTCCCTGGCCAGCCGCTCGGCAACGGCGCGCCCGAACGGGGTCGGACGGCGCGCGCCGACGACGGCCACCGCGGGCTCGGACAGTATCTCCGGATCTCCGGCGACATACAGGACATACGGCGGGTCGAAGATCTCCCGGAGGAGCGCGGGATAGGCTTCATCGTCGCGCGTGAGCAGGCGCCAGCCCTTCTTTTCGACCGCGGCCAGGACCCGGGCGGCATCGTCGAGGAGCCCGGGCGCGGCGAGCCGGCGCGCCTTGTCCTTCTCCATGCCCAGGGACTCAAGATCGCGCGCCGAGGCGCGGAAGATGTTTTCCGGCGAGCCGAAGTGCTCCATGATCTTCTGGGCCGGGCGCAGATAATCCGAAAGGACAAGGTTCAGCGCCACCCAGAAAACCCGCCTGTCCGAAACCGTTCTCATTAAAGCTCCCTGCGCATCGCTCCATTATTCTGGACGCTCGGGGCCGGGGGATCCTTCTCAGTTGCGCCCGCCTAGAGTGCCGGTCGCGCCGGATGCGATATACTGGTCTCCCCTTTTCTGAATATCTCTCCGGGTCCCGGACTGGCCGTCCCGGGCTCATGGCTGAAGGCTGTTATTTATAAAGCATCACGCACAGAGTTTCGGCGGGATGGCGAAGACCGGAAGGTCGCTGTAGGAGATGACCTTCTCGGTGGTGCTCCCGAGGATCAGGCGGCCGAGCGCGCCGATGCACGTCTCCATGACGATGAGGTCGCAGTGGTGCTCCACCGAATACTCGACGATGCCGTGGACGGCGGTGACCGCGCGGATCACATCCTGGTCCACAGTGGTGCCCTGGCCCTCGAGCGTCGCCTTCCTCTTGAACTTGGCCAGAACCGACTTGAACAGGTCGTCCACCATCCGGAACTCGTGGCCGTGGAGCTCGAGCACGTATAGGAAGGTCAGCGAAGCCGACAGGCCTTTGGCCACCTTCCAGGCGTACTCTCTCTCGATGTCTTCCTTCTTGCCGAAGTCCGTGGGGACGAGGATTTTCTTGATCTCGGGCTTGGGCTTCCCCTTCTTGGTCACGAGCACGGGGACATGGGAGTGTCGCAGGACGTGGTTGGCCACGCTGCCGACCAGGGGGTTGCCCAGCTGGCTCTCTCCCGTCTTGCCCATGACGATCAGGTCGCATTTTTCCGCTTCCGCCGCCTCCAGGATTTTCTTCGCGGGCGCGCCCTGGGCGACGACGACCTTCTTAAAATTGATGCCCTTCTTTTTTCCGGCGTCCTCGAGCCTCGCCTGGGCTTCCTGCTTGATCTCGTCGGTGCGGAGGATCATCTCCTGGATGACCGCCGGATATTCGTTGTAGAGCGCCAGGCTGAAGTCGGGCGTGACGTTGAGCGCCGTGATCTCGGCGCCGAACGCCTGGGCGAAGGTCCCGGCATAGGCGAGGGCCTCCTGACCTTCGGCCGAAAAATCGGTCGCCCAGAGGATATTTTTAATGAGTTCTTTCATGCTGGCTCTGCTCCCAAGGGAATTTCGCGTCCGGACTTCCCGTCAAACGCCGGTGTTTATCACTATAGTATGCCTTCGGGCAGAAGGCAAGAAGCTTGGACCGGGTCACTCGAGGGCACGCCACGATTTCCCACAGCGCCTTTTTGGAGGGAGAGAGCTGCGCTTTCCCCCTTCCAACGCTCGCTTCGCTCACTGCCTCCCCTTCGCGGACTTCGTCCTGCGACCAAGGGGGCCTTCCCCCTTGGAACCCTCGCGCCTTTGCTTCGCAAATGCGCGAAACTCGCTCGATTCGAGCCTTCGCTCTCCCCTTCGCTTCGCTCGGGGAACCGTGCCCGCTCCGGCTCTCATACGGCCCTCTTCATGACGCCGGTCCTCGCCTGTCGAAGAACAAGAGGGGCTACCTTCCCATCAGCACGGAGCTGCCGGTGAAGAAAGTCCCGGCGACGGCGGCCGTCATCAGCCCGACCAGGGTCGCCGCGACGAGCGCACGGAACCCGAGCCGCGAGAGGTCGCGGTAGCGGCTCGGCGCCAGCGCCCCCACGCCGCCGACGAAGATGGCGAGCGAAGCGACGTGGGCGAACCCGCAGATGGCGTAGGAGGCGATCAGGGCCGAGCGCGGGTTGCGCAGCGTGCCCCCGGCCATGAGCTGCGCCAGGTGCTGGAACGAAACGACTTCCGTGGCCACGGTGCGTTCGCCCACGATCCGCGCGACCGCGGCCGCGTCGCCCGGCGGAACGCCCGTGACGAGCACGAACGGATAAAAAATGTACCCCAGGAACGTCTTAAAGGACCAATCGGCGTGCCAGCCGAGCCAGCTGTTGAGGTAGCCGCCGAACCACCCCAGGACGAGGTCGAGCAGGGCGAGAATGCCCAGAAAGGCCAGGAGCAGAGTGATGATCCCGCCGAGAAGCTGCAGGCCGCTCTTCGACCCGTTGATGATGGCCAGGATCAGGTTATCGTCTTTTTCGTAGTGCGGGTCGATGTCCACGCCCAGGGTCTTGGGAGCGCCGGTCTCAGGCATCATCAGCTTGGAGATGACCAGGGTTGCCGGCGCCGCCAGGACAGACGCCGAGACGAGATGCCCGGCGATCGTCGGCATGTGGCGCTGCAGCAGGAAAACGTAGACCGCCAGGACGGTCGAGGCGATGGTCGACATGCCGGCTGTCAGGATGGTCGTCAGCTCCGACGGGGTCATCTCCGCCAGGTGGGGCCTGACCGTGAGGGACGATTCCACGCCGACGAAAATCTCGCTCGAGACGCAGAGCGACTCCGCGCCGCTCACCCTCATGAGCCGGGTGAAGATGCGGGCGAAGAGCCGGATGAAGAAAGGCATGATGCCCAGATAGTATAAGGCGCCGATCAGCGCGGCGAAAAAGATGATCGTCGAGAGGCCCTGGAAGGCCAGAATATAGCCGAGCGACGTCTCGCCCCCCTCGCCGGTCGTTCCGGGAGGCAGGGCCAGCCGGCCGAAGACAAAGCGCGTTCCTGCCTGGGCGCTGTCCAGGACCTTGACGACGACGTTGTTGACAAGGAGGAAGGCCTTCGTTCCCGCCGGCACGACAAAGATGAAAAACGCGAACAGGAACTGGAGCCCGATCCCCCAGACGAGGACCCTCCAGTTCACGACCTTGCGGTTCGCCGAGATGAGCCAGGCGAACCCGGCGATGACGAAGATCCCCAGAAAGCTCACCAGGTTGTAGGTTTCCATTGCTCGTCCTTAGCTTATGATCATGGGTCCTGTCATGGCGTCATTCCCCCGCGTCCACGGCCACAATCTTTATCCGGGAGGCCGCCCCGCGGACGAGGCGGAGGCGCGAGACGGGAATTCCGAGATTCGAGGCCAGCGCCTCGAGCACCTCCTGGTTCGCCCGGCCTTTTTCGGGCGGCGCCGTGACATGGACTTTAAAGTCGCGCGGCCCGAGCTCTTCGACTTTAGTCCGGCGCGCCGAGGGATGGACGCGCACGGTGAGAAGCGCCGGCGCCGACCCGTCTTGCCGGCCGCCCGGGGTCATGGCGCCTGTTCCCCGGGTTGGACGCGACAGGGACAGGGTTGAACCCCCAGCCGCAAGGCTAGGAGTTGGCCGGGGGGCATCACACCACCGTCTCAGCGAAGAATGTCCTTGTACTTGACAAAGAGCTCTTTGAGCTGCTCCTTGGTGATGATATAGCCGCTGATGTAGAGCGAGAGCGTCGAGCGCATCGGGTCGTTGGACTTGATGAGGACATATTCGCGGACCGCGCCCGTCCGGTTCTGCGTCGGGATCCGGACGACGACGTCGACCACTTTTCCGGCGGGGATTTTCAGGGGGATGGGGGCCGGCTTGCCGGCGATGTCGTAGGCGGCGCTGCGGTGGTTGAACTCGACCCGGAGTTCGAGCTCTCCCTTGTTCATGATTTTCAGGTTCGCCCGGAGCTCGTCGTCCTCGACCATCAGCCCGGCGTCATAATTGTAGGGTTCGATTTCGATCTTTGCGGAGGGCGGGACCTCGACATCGGCCTTGATCTCGAGGGACCGCTGCGGTTCCTTGGGGTCGTTGGACTGGACGTAAACCACCTTGGCGACCTGCCCGCCGTAGCCGCGGGAGTCAAACTTGACCTCGATCTTGCCGCTCTTGCCGGGCGGAATCGACCGGTCCGAAACGAGCACCGCGGTGCAGCCGCAGGAGGTGGAGACCTTCTCGATTGTCAAGGTATCATCGCCCTCGTTTGTGAAGACAAACTCGTGGCTGGCGGTTTCCCCCTGCTTGATCTTGCCGAAATCCCAGGTTGTCTCCTTGAACTTGATCTTCGGCGCGCCGGCCCCTGCCGCCGGGCTCAGAAGGGACATGATGAAGAAAAGGCTCGAAAGAACCGTCAAAATCCTGTTGGCCAAACGCTTGTTCATCGTTCTACCTCGCACTATCGGGAATTTACACTTTTTATCGGCCCGAGGCAAGAGGGTTATCGAGCCGCAATGCCGACGGGTCCTGTCCCGGTTCTCCCCCGGCGCCCGAACCGTGCCACCCATCGGCAACCAGGATTCCGGGCTCCATGATGAACAGTGTGGTTAGAGCAGTTCGCGGGGAATGATCATCCGCCGGCGGGCCGATCATCTCCCGTCGTCAGCTTATTCCACACTATTGGTCATAGAGCCAGGATTCCGTTGACAGGGGTTTCGGTGCGCCTCTATAATGGGCGTGAATTCCGGGACGAAAAAAGATGCGCCTAAAATTCTGCGGCCGGTCGACAATCATCCTTCTCGCCCTTCTTATGGCGCCGGGTCTCGTTCCTTTGGTGCCCGGGGCACAGATCATGACGCTCCAGGTGACCGCCGAGCAGGCCAATATCCGGGAGAAGCCGGACCTCATGAGCCCCGTGCTCAAGCAGGTCGTCGCGGGCGCCGTCCTCGAGGCCCAAAAGAAAGAGGGCGAATGGTATGAGGTCAGGGTGGACTTGGACGCGGGCGGGACGGCCGTCGGCTATGTCCATGAGAGCCTCGTCCGGGTCGTCGCCGGCGGACCGGCCAAGGCCGGGCCGGCGCCGAAGACTGCCAATGAGCCGCCTCCCGGGGAAGTCAAGGCGCAGCCCGCGGAGCCTGAGGAGACGCC
>Ga0315275_10001356_pt1 | contig 21451 bp, 20 predicted proteins | sample YL17G03_0_MG_FD_205557 | JGI IMG/M metagenome (GOLD analysis project Ga0315275, IMG submission 205557) | Sediment microbial communities from Yellowstone Lake, YNP, Wyoming, USA - YL17G03_0 | ecosystem: Environmental > Aquatic > Freshwater > Lake > Sediment | place: USA: Wyoming | collected...
GTGTTCATCGTTCTCGCAGTCGCTATGGAGAAACTGCTGCCGGGCGATTTCCGCCCTCCCGCGCTGGAGGAACAGGGCGGAGGAGCGGACGTTTGAGGTCCGGCATCCAAGGAGGGAGGTAACTTTTAAAGTGCTCCCGATCCGTCTTTTTCGACTCGATGTCCTCGACGTCAGAAAGGCCTTTTGTCAGGGGGGCGATTCTCGACTACAATAAGCTTGATGCGGACCTCTCGTCGTCAAGGTTCTTGGTACGTCCCCGGACGGCTTTACGACCTTGCCTTCGGCGGATTGTTGAGGGGCGTGCGGAGACGGGTCGTTAAGGCAGTCAGGGCGGAGGGTCTCTACCCTTGGCTCGACGTCTGCTGCGGGACAGGGATCCAGTTTCGCGGGCGCAGGTCCGAGGACGGACCGGGCCGGGTTATCGGGCTCGACAAGAGCGCCGGGATGGTCCGCTACGCGGCGGTCAGGGCGCCCGGTCTCCCCTTTGTATGCGGGGACGCCGCGCGACTCCCGTTCAAGGATGGGGCGTTCCGGGCGGTTACGGTCTCCTTCGGCCTTCACGATAAGAGCCCAGATGTCCGAAGCGCGATGATGAGAGAAGCGAGGAGAGTCCTCTCTCCGGGCGGCCGGCTCATCGCCGTCGATTTCGAAAACCCCTGGAACGCGAAATCGAGAGCCGGGGCGTTCCTCGTACGAACCATTGAGCTCTCGGGCGGCGGCGAGCACTACCGGAACGGCCGGGACTTTTTAAAGCGCGGCGGCCTGCGGGCTTTTATCCGGGAGAACGGGTTCGAGGAAACGCTGCGCCGCAATGTCGAGGCCGGCTCCCTCGGCGTTGTCGTCGTCCGGGTCGTCGAATAGGTTGATACGTTCGACGGCGCCAAACCCCGATTTTTAAATCGGGGTAAAAAGCGCCGCTCAGTATCAACCCTGAGCATACCCCGGGCTTTGCAGTCCTCATTCGCGAAGCGAATGAGGGCGGGCTTCAGCCCGGGTCGTCGAATAGGTTGATTTCGCGGTCGTTCGCGAAAATGCTTCGGCCGGACGGCCTGCGTATTGGATCTGGAAGCGTTCCCGTCCTACTTCCAAAGCACCTTGCCCAGGCCTGTCAGCCCGAATTCCGTCTCGATTCGCCCTAAGATGTCGGGGAAGGCGGTTTCGTCATGAGCTTTTACCGCGTTTTCCCATTCTGTCAGCAACGGCGCGGCGATGAACTTGTGCTCTTTTTTCAGGATGTCCCGGACGCCGATGAACGACTGCCAGTGGGTGATCATCAGCAGGGCCAGCACGTAAAAGGAGATGTTCGGGCCCGGAAGGGGCATGGTCAAGGCGGTGAAGGGCAGGACGATGGCCTCGCCGATGAGATAGAAGATCCGTTTGGTCCGCTGTTTGTTCAGGAAAAAACGAAACTTGTGCTCGATCTTGTGTTCATCGGAAAACCCGGAATAGTGGATCCGGACGGCCGGGTCCTTGATCTTGAGAGCTCGGTAAAAGGCCTGTTCCTGGCGGAGGGTCCTCTGGGGGAGGAGCATCAGCTTTCTTTTGGCCAGCTCCCAGGCCTCTTTGGCTTTGGAGCGCTTGATCTCGACCGGCTTGGGGGGTTCGGACGAAAAGAAACGGTGATCGTGTTTGTGGTCCCTGACGAAAAAGAAGGTCATGGTCGTGGCCTCGATTCTAACATGCCGGTCCGCCCGGTTCCAAAGAGATATACGGAAGACCCCCGAAAATCGTTCTTTAGAAGACCTCCGGGTGGAGGATGCGGGCAAGCTCCGCGAAGGCGTCGTAAAGCCGCGGCCCGAACCGGCTGGCCCTGTTCTCGTCGAGAAAATGGATGCGGCCGTTCCGGACGGCGGCGATATTCGCGAATCCCGCCTGGGTTTTGAACCAGTCCCTGGCCTTCGCGAACGCCCCGGCGGAGGCGGCCAGGACGACGATGATGTCGGGATCGTCCTTGATGAACTGCTCGCGGCTGTAGTCCAGCCAAGCCTTGGCCACGCGGCCGGCGATGTTGACGCCTTTGGCCCGTTCCAACAGGGCGTTGAGATAGCTCGGCCGGCCGGCCGTGGCCAGGTTCATGCCGTGGAGATTGAGAAAAACCTTCGGCCGGGCGGCGACGGACGACAGGGCGGCCGTCACCTTTTGATAGCGCTGCTCCAGCCCTTGGATCAATAATCGGGCTTCGTCGTCGCGCTGGGTGATCCGTCCGATCTTCTCGATGGTCTTCGGCACCGCTTCAAGATCGTTCCCGATGTCCAGGACGAACACTCTCAGGCGGAGCGACTGGAGCTTCTGGATGACGTTCCAAGGGTTGCCGCGGAAGGCGATGACGAGGTCGGGCTTGAGGGCCGCGATCCTCTCGACGCTGGGGTCGGTCAGGCCGCCCACCTTGTCCTTTTGAAGCGCGGCGGCCGGATAATCGCAGTAGCGGGTCACGCCGACGACCTGATCGTCCAGCCCGAGAGCGAAGAGTATCTCGGTGATGTTAGGGGCGAGGGAGACGATGCGCCGCGGCGGATCGTAAAGCGGGAAGACCTGGCCGACGTCGTCCCTGACCGTTCTCACCTGGCCGCCGCCGGCCCCGGCCATGAGGGCCAGGACGAGTCCCAGGACCGCCGTATTCCTGAACGAGAAAACGCCCATTCCCGCCGGCTATTGGATGAGCAGAGTTTTCGGATCGAGCTTGATCGCAAGCACCCCGGGAGCCGGATACTCATGGTCCTTGGCGACCTTGAGCTCGACGTATTCCCCCCGGGAGTGGAGGGTGATGAGGACGTCGATCGCGGCGCACAGGGGATTCAGAACGACCGGGATCCCGTTCCCGTCGTAGAGCGGCTCCCCCGATTCTTTGAGCGAGGCGCTGAACCAGACCTCGAGCCCGAGCTTGCCGGCGAACGCCTTGAATTTCTCCAGGTCCTCGCAGGCGGATCGGGTGAAATCATAGCCGTCGACGATGATCGAGTCGGCGGTGAACTTGCCGAACGTGATCATGGCCTCGACGCTTTTGAGGACCTGCTCGGTGCGCGAACCCTCCTGCTTGAAGTTCATGATGACCCGGTTCTTGATGATCTCGTCGTGGACGTCCACGGCGTCCTTCAATTTCCGGTTCTTGGCGATCTCCTTGAAGATGTCCTCGTACCAGGTGATGATGTAGTCGACGCGGCTCGAATACGAGACGTGGATGACGGGCTTGCCCTGGAACAGCTTGTCCGTGGCGATGTGGACCAGGCAGGCCGTCTTGCCCACGCCTTTGGGCGAGGCGAGGACGCCGATGTTCCCGCGGCCCAGCCCGCCGTGGATGGATTTCTCCAGAACCCGCAGCGGGCTCCGCTTGATCAGCTCGGCTTTGACCATCGTCGGACTCTCCTTCCCTATTTTGTCCCTTCTCGTTTCCGTTCCTGATGCTGGGCGATGAGCTCCTCGGCGACCTGGGCCGACACCCGGCCGTATTTCAGGAATTCCATGGTGAACTCGGCCTTGCCCTGGGTCAGCGACCGGAGGACCATCGAGTAGCCGAACATCTCGCTCAGCGGCACCTCGGCGTCGACGCGCGAGAAAATGCCGTCCTCGACCGAGCTGACGATGATCCCGCGCCGCTGGTTGATGGTGGCGAAGATGTTGCCGGCGAACTCCGACGGGCCCTCGACCGAGACTTTCATGATCGGCTCGAGGATCTGGGGCTTGGCCTTGCGGTAGACATGCCGGAACGCTCCGATGGCCGCGGCCTGGAAGGCGTGGTCCGAGGAATCCACCTCGTGGTACGCCCCGTCGGTCAGGGTGACCCGGACGCCGGTGATCGGGAACCCGATCAGGTCGCCCTTTTTGACGGCCGCCTGGAATCCCTTGTCGCAGGCGGGGATGAATTCCCGCGGGATGCGGCCGCCCCTGACCTCGTTGACGAACTCGTAGACCCCTTCGGCCGACGGTTCGATCGTCCCGATGACCCGGCCGAACTGGCCCGCGCCGCCGGTCTGCTTCTTGTGGGTGTAGTCGAATTCGACCCGCTGGCCGATGGCCTCGCGGTAGGCGACCTGAGGTTTGCCGGTCTCGACCTCGGCGTTGTATTCGCGTTTCATCCGCTCGACGTAGACTTCGAGGTGCAGCTCGCCCATGCCCTGGATGATGGTCTCGTGGGATTCTGGATCGACGTGCGTTCTGAACGTCGGGTCCTCTTTGGTGAACCGGTTCAAGGCCTTGGCCATTTTGTCGAGGGCCTTCTTGTCCTTGGGCTTGATGGAGAGGGAGATGACCGGCTCCGGGACATAGATCGAGGTCATGGCCACGTTGAGGCCGGGCGAGGCGAACGTGTCGCCCGAGGCGCAGTCGATGCCGAACAGGGCGACGATGTCCCCGGCGCCGGCGAAAGCGATATCCTCCATGCTGTCGGCGTGCATCCGGACGAGGCGGCCGATCTTGACCTTTTGGCGGGATCGCGTGTTGGTAATCTCGTCGCCTTTCTTGAGGCTGCCTTGGTAGATGCGGATATAGGTCAGCTGGCCGTAGGGACCATCCTCGAGCTTGAAAGCGAGGAGAACGGCCGGAGCGTCGTCGTCGGCCTTAAGGGCGATCTCCTTGCCCCCTTCGTCCAGGTCCCAGGCGACGTTTTTGACGTCGGCGGGATTGGGCAGATAGCGGACGACGCCGTCGAGCAACGGCTGGACGCCCTTGTTCTTATAGGCCGATCCGACGAAGACGGGGGTCAACTTGCGGGCGATCGTGCCGGTCCTCACCGCCGCGTGGATCAGGTCCTCTGTGACCTTGTCCTCCAGGATGGCCTCGGTCAGTTCGTCGGAGAACATCGAGACGGCGTCGAGCATCTCCTCGCGCCGGGTCCAGGCCTCCTCCCGCAGCTCGGCCGGGATCTCCTCGACGCGCACGGTCTCGCCGTCGCGGCCGTCGAAATAGAAGGCCTTGAGCGAGACCAGGTCGACGACGCCGGCCAGCTTGTCCTCGAGCCCGATCGGGATCTGCATGAGGACGGCGTTGTGGTGGAGCTTTTCCTCGAGCTGGTCGCGGACCTTGGTGGGGTTGGCCCCGATCCGGTCGCATTTGTTGATGAAGGCGATGCGGGGGACGTCGTATCGCTTGAGCTGGCGGTCCACGGTGATCGTTTGCGATTGCACGCCGCCGACCGAGCAGAGGACGAGGACGGCCCCGTCGAGGACGCGGAGGGACCGTTCGACCTCGATGGTGAAGTCGACGTGGCCGGGCGTGTCGATGATGTTGATCGAGTGGCCGGACCACTCGACATACGTCGCGGCCGAGGTGATGGTGATGCCGCGCTCGCGCTCGAGGTCCATGTGGTCCATGGTCGCGCCTATGCCGTCCCTGCCCTTGACCTCGTGGATCCGGTGGATCTTCTTGCAGTAAAAGAGGATCCGCTCGGTCAGGGTCGTCTTGCCCGAATCGATATGGGCGCTGATCCCGATATTGCGCATTCGTTCGATGTCTGTGCTCATGGAAATCGATGCCTTTTCAATTCATGTCAAATCAGCCTGGACTGTGGACCGTGTGTGGGATGATAAGGGCGGACTCTCCGGCGCTCCTCGCTATCCGACTGACAGGCGAGTCGCTATTATACGAAAATTCCGGTTGGCTTTCAAGCCGAATCAAACCGGGGTCGCGTCTACACTTTCCACTAAAAAGTGGAAAGTGTAGACGCGACCCCGATTATTCAGCCGATATTATCGGAAGCGGACCGGCCCGCGACGCAGCCTGAGGCCCAGGCCCAGGCGAGATTGTAGCCCCCGCGCCGGCCCTGGACGTCGAGGATCTCGCCGGCGAAAAAAAGCCCCTTTTGATGTTTCGACTCGAGCGTGCCGGGATCGACCTCGCGGGCGTCCACTCCGCCGCTGGTGAGCTCGGCTTCGTTCCAGCCGCGCGTTCCCAGGACTGAAAAACGCTTGTCTTTAAGTCCGCTGGCAAGCCCGATGGCCCTTTGGTTCGCGTCCAGCTCTCCCTTGGCCAGAAAATTCGGGACCAGAGGAGCGAATTTTTCGGGAAGGAGGCCGGAGGTGAGATCCGTGTCGGGCCACTTCGCTTTCATCCGCCGGACGAGCTCCACGGCCAGGGCGTCCCGCGACAGGAACGGGACAAGGTCCAAGCTGAGCGCGATTTTCTTTTTGACCTGGCGATGGTGGGCGATGGAGAGACTCTCGCTGACGTCAAGCACCGCCGTCCCGGACAATCCGTACTGAGTGAAGAGGACCTCGCCTTCGGCCGTTTCGACGGGGTTTCCATCGATCAGAGCGACGGCCCGGACTCGCCATTTCTGGCCTTGGAGGACATGGCACATCGGATCGCTCGCGAGGAGGGGAACGGCGCTGGGGACGGGGGGGATGATGGCGTGCCCCAATTTCTGGGCCAGAGAATAACCGCTTCCGTTCGAGCCGAGCGCGGGATAGGCCTTCCCGCCGCCGGCCAGGATGACTTGGCAGGCCTCGATCTTGCGGGTGGGGCCGGCCTCGACCCTGAAGCCGAAGCCGGTGCGCTCGATGGCCGTGGCCTCGAAGAGCAGCTCGGCGGCGACGCCGAGCCGGCGGACCTCGATCTCCAGGACCTTGAGGACCGAGGCGGCCTGGTTCGTCGCGGGGAAGACGCGGCCGTCCTCGGAGATCATTTCGAGACCCAGGCCGAAAAAGAAGTCGCGGATGGCCTTCTTCCCGAATCGCCCGAGGACGGAATCGACGAGATCCAAGTCCGTGGAGGTGTAATATTTGGGAGAGAGGTCCTCGTTCATGAGGTTGCACCGGCCGCCCCCGGTGATGAGGATTTTCTTGCCCAGGCGCGGCATCCGGTCGCAGAGAGCGACCGTCCGGCCGGCGCGCGCGGCGCTGACCGCCGCGGCCAGGCCGGCGGCTCCCCCTCCGACGACGGCGACGTCGAAACAAACCGGCATGACAACAGCTTACGATTTTAAAAAAGGAGACACAATACCTGATTCCATATTTCTGTAAGTACCAGGTTTGTCCGAAATGAGGAAATTGGCGGGATGCATATCCTGGAAGCGGAATAAGCAAGATTTTTTTCAGTGTCTGTTTTATGATATGATTTAGCGCAGAGAGTCGGACGATGAGAAAGATCGTTAAAGTCAAGGCCTTGCCGGATTACACTCTGGAACTGGAATTCGATGATGGAATAGCGGGGTCGGTCAATCTCTCCGACTTGGCCGGAAGAGGCGTCTTCGCGATCTGGCGGGAGGGAAACACATTCGAACAGGTTCGGATAGGCCCTTCCGGCGAGCTGGTCTGGAGCGATCGAGTCGATCTTTGCCCCGATGCGTTGTACTTCAAGGTCACGGGGAAAAAGCCGGAGGATGTCTTCCCGGCCCTCCGCCAAGAATCCGTTCATGCCTGAGATCAGTCGCTTCTTCGGGATTGTCATCAAGATGTTCTATGACGATCACAACCCCCCTGCATTTCCACGCCGAATACGGCGGTCATCTGGCTTTGGTGGATATCATGAGGCTTTCCGTATTTTCCGGCCAGCTGCCGGCTCGGGTTCTGGGGCTCGTGATCGAATGGGCGACGCTTCATCAAAAGGACCTTCTCGCGGACTGGGATCGGGCGAGAAATCAGCGGGAACTCTTTAGGATCGACCCCTTGGAATAGAAGCAGTCGAGCGGGCCGGCTGGATAATCCTGCAATTCGGCAAAAGACAACTCAACTCCCATATTAACGGCGAGAATTTGGGGATTGAGTTATCTGTCACCGAAATGACATATGCGCAACTCGCATGTTTTCTTGACTTTTCAGCCGCGCGCGTCTAGACTTTAGCCTTATTCCAGCCTGTCCGATGGCATCCCCAGCGGGTCAAGGGACGAGCCTTCGCGGAACAACGAGGAACGGTCGAGCCATGAGCATGGACCACAGCGAATACGACTTTATCGAGATCGAGGAAAGGTGGCAGAAGGTCTGGGCCGACAAGCGCGCTTTCGAGGTCCGGGAAGATCCGGCCAAGCCGAAATATTACCTCCTGGAGATGTACCCCTACCCCTCGGGCCGCATCCATATGGGCCACGTCCGCAATTACTCCATCGGCGACGTGATCGGCCGGTTCAAGACGATGCGGGGCTTCAACGTCCTTCATCCCATCGGCTGGGACGCCCTCGGCATGCCCGCCGAGAACGCGGCCATCAAGCACGGTATCCATCCCCAGACCTGGACGCTCGACAATATCGACCACATGAAGGTCCAGCTCCAGCGGCTGGGGATCGCCTACGACTGGTCCCGCGAGGTCAACACCTGCCTGCCCGAATACTACAAGTGGAATCAGTGGATCTTCCTGAAGCTGTTCGAGCGCGGGATGGCTTACCGCAAAAAAAGCTGGGTCAACTGGTGCCCCCAGTGCCGGACGGTCCTGGCCAACGAGCAGGCGGCCGGCGGCGAGTGCTGGCGCTGCGCGTCCCCGGTCGAGCAGAAGAAGATGGACCACTGGTTTTTGAAGATCACCGACTACGCCGAGGAGCTGCTGTCCGGCCACGCCCAGCTCCGGAAGTGGCCCGAGCATGTCCTGTTGATGCAGAAGAACTGGATCGGGAAGAGCCGGGGCGCGTATGTGGATTTCGCCGTTCCCGAGCTCGGCCGGTCGATCAGGGTCTTCACCACCAGGATCGACACGATCTACGGCGCGACGTTCCTGGTCCTCTCGCCGGAGCATCCCTTGAACCGCGATCTCATCGCCGGCGACAAGGAAGCGCATCTCCAGGAGTGGGTAGCCGGGGCGATCGCCGAATCCCGCCTTAGGCGGGACCTCGGAGATGTCAAGGGACGAGCCTTCGGCTCGCCACTCGCCCGTGGCTTTTATCCACGGGCGAGTACGGCGGAAGCGGATCCCCAGACAAAGCCTGGGGCCCCTGCCGCCGTGGAAAAAGAAGGCATCGACACGGGCAGGACGGCGATCAACCCCTTCACCGGTGAACGGATTCCGATCTGGATCGCCAACTACGTCCTGATGGAATACGGAACGGGCGCGATCATGGCCGTGCCGGCCCACGACGAGCGCGATTTCGAGTTCGCTAAAAAATACGGCCTCGACATCCGGGAAGTCATCGAGCCCGAACAGTCGGTCGCCGAGACCGGCGGAGCCGGCCAGCTGTTCGTGGACCACGGGCTCGTTAAGAACTCAGGGCCGTGGAGCGGCCTGCGGTCCGAAGAAGCCATGGAGAGGATGGCCGCGTTCGCTAAGGACAAGGGATTCGGCGAGGCGAGCACGACCTTCCGTCTCCGCGACTGGGGCATTTCCCGGCAGCGCTATTGGGGCGCCCCGATCCCGGTAGTATACTGCGACAAATGCGGCATTCAGGGCGTGCCCTACGAGGATCTGCCGGTGCGGATCCCGCATGACGCCGAGTTCACCGGCGAAGCCGGTTCGCCGCTGGAGAAGGTCGCCGCGTTCGTCAACGCGACCTGCCCGAAGTGCGGGGGAAAGGCCCGGCGCGAGACGGACACGATGGACACGTTCATCGATTCATCCTGGTATTTCTTCCGCTACGCCTCGCCCAAGGAAGAGAGGCTGCCGTTCGCCCGGGCGGCCGCCGACTACTGGATGCCCGTCGATCTCTATATCGGCGGGGTCGAACACGCCATCCTTCACCTGATCTACGCCCGCTTCTTCACCAAGGTCCTCCGCGACCTGGGTTTGAGCGCGCTGGACGAGCCGTTCCCCCACTATCTCGCTCAGGGCATGGTGACCAAAGACGGCTCGGCCATGTCCAAGTCGCGGGGCAACGTCGTCGACCCCGACGAAATGATCAACGCCTACGGGGCGGACGCGCTCCGGCTGTTCATCCTGTTCGCCGCTCCGCCCGAGAAGGAATTCGCCTGGAACGAGGATGGGATCGAGGGCGCCTACCGGTTCATCGGGCGCGTCCGGCAGACGTTCGAGGGGATCCGCGGGATGAGCCGAACGAGCGGCGAGGCGGTCCTTGATCCGGACAGCGCCGCGAGGCTCCGCAAGAAGATGCACCAGACGATCAAGAAGGTCGGCGAGGACATCGAGAAGCGGTTCCATCTCAACACGGCCATCAGCTCGATCATGGAATTCACGAACACGCTGCGCAGGGAGAAGGACGTCTTAAAAGGCTCGGCTGAAGGCCGGGCCTTGCTCCGGGAGGCGGCGGGCGACCTGGTCCTCCTGCTCTCCCCGTTCACGCCTCACGTCTGCGAGGAGATGTGGAAGACGCTGGGCGGCGAAGGGCTGGTTTTCCATGCCCCCTGGCCCGACTTCGACCCGCTGCTGGCCCGGGAGGAGAAGGCGACCATTGTCGTTGAGATCAACGGCAAGATCCGGGACAAGTTCGAGGCCGACCTTGGTGTTCCCGAGGACGAGATGAAGGCGCAAGCCCTCGGCTTGCCCCGCATCCGGGCGCTCGTCGGCGACCGGCCGGTCCGCAAGGTCGTCTGTATCCAGAACAAGATCGTCAACATCGTGCTATAATTAAACGGGGACATGGACCGGGCATCTGCCGGTTTTGATAAAATTGAATATGCGTAAAAAAATAAACGGGAAATGGCCGGTCCGTGTCCCCGTTTTGATTTTTCTGGCCCTTACGATCGTTTTCTTCGCGGCTTGCGGCTACCGCCTGCGCGGCACGGGGAACCTCAGCGACGTCCTGCCTCCGACCGTCAAAAAGATCGGCGTCCCGCTGTTCATCAACCAGACGACGAAGTTCGAGCTCGATAAAAAGCTCACCCAGGCGGTCTTCGACGAGTTCGTCGCCCGCGGAAGGGTCGAGATCACATCGGACGTGAAGACGGCCGACGCCGTCCTGACCGGAACGATCACCGGATTCAGCGCCGTTCCAGCGGGATTTTCGAGCCAGGGCTCGGCCGACCACTACACTGTCTATGTGGTGGCCAGCATCACCCTCGTCAATTCCAAGACCCAGATTGTCATTTATTCCAATCCTTCGTACACGTTCAACGAGGATTACGAGGTCCCTCAGGGCAAGGACTTCGAGTCCGTGGAGAACGAAGCGATCAAGAAGATCGCCCCCAAGTTCGCCCGAAACCTGGTCCTGGCGATCCTCGAGGGGTTCTGAGGGTGCGCAGCGCGCTCCTCGGCCGGGAGATCCGGGAGGCCGATCTCCTGCCCGCCTACTTCTTTCATGGCGAGGAGCTGTTTCAAGCCGAACAATTCATCCGTGATCTCCAACGGGCCCTGGTCTCTCCCGAAGCGCAGGGGATCAGCCTGGAGAGGTTCGAACTCTCGGAGACCGGCTGGCGGGACATCCTTGATGTAGCCCGGACGATCGCTTTCTTTTTCTCACCCTGGCGCCTGCTCGTTATCGCGATCGAACAACAAAACAAAAAAGAAAGCGAAGAGGACCCGTTGGATCTGTCCGCAACCGAGCAGCAGATCATCAAGGAGTACTTCGGGGCTCCGACGCAAAAAACGGTTTTAATCGTCCTTTTCGTGGGGAAGATCCGGAAGACGTCCTCCCTCTATCGATTGTTTTCCTCGCTGCCGAAATCGGTGGTGGACATGAAGGAGCTGAAGGTCCTCAAGGGCGAGAGCCTTTTCGCTTGGGTGGACAAAAAGCTGTCCGCCCTCGGCAAACGGGCGAGCTCCGAGGCGATCGACCGGCTGCTCGATATGACCGGGAATCATCTGCAGCAGCTGGACGGCGAACTTGAGAAGCTCGTGACGTACGTCGGCGATAAAAAGCTCATCGATGTCGCCGACGTCAATCTCCTTTCGGTCGGTGTCAGGGAATTTGAGAACTGGGAGCTCTCGGACAGTCTCGAATTAGGCGATTATGAGGAATGTCTGAAGATCATCCATAAAAGATTTCAGGAAGGAGATAAGCCGGAACTGGCCGTGCTCAATCAAATCTCAAATCATTTCCGGGATCTTCTTCTGGCAAAAAGCCTGCTCCGGGGAAAAAAAGACCAGCGGGAAGTCTTCCGCGCGGTCCGACCCGGCATCCTTGAAACCTACGGAGATCTCTACCGGCGGAAATTTCGATCCTTGTTTGGCGCGATCGAGAGACTGGCTCATAAAGACTTCGTTCGCTGGGTGTCCCGGCTGGAGCAGCTGGACCTCAAGATCAAGACGACGGACACCTCGCCCCAGGCATTATTCGAATCTTTTGTCTTCGACTATTGCCGCCCGCGGAAATAGCCGGAGTCACTTGGCGGGAGGGGTGTTGACCGATTCCACCTGGCGGCTGAGCCGCGATTTGAACCGGGACCCTTTGTTCTTGTGGATCGTGCCCTTCTTGACGGTCTTATCTATCGATGAAAAAACCTCGGGAAGAAGTTTTTTGGCGTTGTCCTTGTCCTTGGCCTCGATGAGCTCGCGGATCTTCTTGATCTGCGTCCGGAGGGCGGATTTGTTTTTTTTATTGACGGCCTGCCTCCGGACGCTCCGGCGCTGCTGTCTGATCGCGGATGGATGTTGAGCCATGTTCAAATCTCCTGTAACGACGGGATATAATAGAATAGATCGCCCTTAAAGTCAAACGACGGGCGGGGAGGAGGAAAGGCGGCCATGAAGATCGTTCTGCAGCGGGTCAAGAGGGCTTCGGTCGAGGTCGACGGCCGCCTGGCCGGCGCGATCGGCCGGGGGATCTGCCTCCTCGTCGGGATCGAAAAGGGGGACACGGTCCAGGCCGCGGAATTCCTGGCCCGGAAGGCCGTGGACCTGCGCATTTTTCCCGACGCGGAAGGGAAGATGAACCTCTCCCTGGCCGACGTCGGAGGGGAGGTCTTGGCCGTTTCCCAATTCACCCTGGCCGCTTCGGTGAAAAAAGGCCGGCGGCCCAGTTTCGACGGGGCCGAGAACCCCCAGCCGGCGGCCGGGCTTTTCGATCATTTCGTGGGCCTGATCCGGTCGGCCGGGTTTAAGGTCGAGACGGGCGTCTTTCAGGCCGTCATGGACGTCCATATCCAGAACGACGGCCCGGTGACCTTCATCCTTGATTCGAAATCTTAGCTGAACCTGAAGTCGCAGATCTTCTCGAGGGCCTCGGCGGCGGCCAGCCGCACATAGGGGTTCGTGTCCTTCGTCAATCGGACGAGCAGCGTCCGCGCGTCCTTCCCCCCGATCTCGCCCAGCGCCTGGGCCGCGCTCCTCTTGACCTCGACGTTCGGGTCGTCGATGACCCCCTGGATGTGCTTGACGGCCTGGGGATCCTTACGGCTGCTGAGGATGCGGAGGATGGCGCTCTTGACGTACCACGGCGGTTGGGTCAACTTCTGATAGATCGTCAGGATGGGGCAGTCGTCCCGGCCGGAGAGCTCCCTCACGGCCAGGTCCCGGATCTCCTCGCTTGGATTGGTCAAGAGCTCCAGAAGTACGGCGCAGACCCAGGGATGAGAGAGCTGGGCCAGGCTTCTCAGAAGCCGGATCTTCTTGTCCCTGTTCTGAAGGATATCGATCTTGCGGAGGACCGCTTTGGTGATGACCTCGACGTCGCTTTCTTGGGCGTCGGGCGGCCGCAGTTCTTCCAGGAGATTCAGCGTCTGTTCATCGATGATTTGGGTGCCGTCGCCCGGTGAACGCCTGAGGTACTTGACCAATCTCGTCAAACCATTTCGAGGATATGGCCCATCTTCTCTTTTTTGGTCTTCAAATATTCGCGATTGACCGTGTTCGGCGGGATCTCGATCGCGACCCGCTCGACGATCTCGAGGCCGTAGCCGGTCAGGCCGATGAACTTCCGGGGGTTGTTGGTCAGCAGCCGCAGCTTTTTGACTCCCAGGGAGACGAGGATCTGGGCGCCGATGCCGTAATCCCGCTGGTCGGGCTTGAACCCCAGCTGCCGGTTGGCTTCGACCGTGTCCACGCCATGGTCCTGGATGGCGTAGGCCTTGATCTTGTTGGTCAGGCCGATGCCTCGGCCTTCGTGGTTGAGGATGTAGAGGATGACGCCCCGGCCTTCTTTCTCGATCGTCTCCATGGCGGTGTGGAGTTGGTCCCCGCAGTCGCAGCGGGAGGAGCCGAACGTGTCGCCGGTCATGCACTGGGAATGAGCCCGGACGAGCGTCGGCTCGTCGGCCCGGATCTCCCCTTTGACCAGGGCCACGTGATTTTCACGGGTGATGATATCCTCGTAAACCACGATCCGGAAATCGCCGAATTGCGTCGGGAGCTCCGCTTCCTCGATCTTCTTGACCAGGCATTCGTGCTTCATCCGGTAGTTGATCAGGTCGGCGATGGAGAGGATGGGGAGGCCGTGCTCCGCGCTGATCCGCTCGAGTTCGGGCAGGCGGGCCATGGTCCCGTCCTCGTTCATGATCTCGCAGATGACACCCGCGGGCGTCAGGCCGGCCAGGCCGGCCAGGTCGACCGCCGCCTCCGTCTGCCCCGCCCTGGCGAGCACGCCGCCTTCCTTGGCCTGCAGCGGAAAGATGTGCCCGGGGCGGGCCAGGTCGGAGGGCTTTGTTTTGGGATCCACGGCGGCGAGGACCGTCCGGGCCCGGTCATGGGCTGAGATCCCCGTCGTGACGCCGTCCTTGGAGTCGATGGACACCGTGAAGGCGGTCTGGAAACGGGCGGTGTTGTCCTGGACCATGAGGGGCAGCTGCAATTCTTCGAGACGCTTTCTCGTCAGGGGAAGGCAGATGAGGCCGCGGCCATGCTTGGACATGAAGTTGATGACGTCGGGGGTCGCTTTTTCGGCGGCGACCATCAGGTCGCCTTCGTTCTCGCGGTCTTCATCGTCGACGATGATGATGAGTTTTCCCGCCCGCACCGCCTGAAGGGCCTCCTCGACGGTCGCGGCCGTGCGCTTCTTCTCCATGCCGGTCAATTCTCTAATCCTTTTTATTTGTTCGAGTTATCCAATTATACACGTATTTGCCGACCATGTCACACTCGATATTGACCTCATCTCCGGCTTTCAAGCGGCGCAGATTGGATTTTTCGAGGGTGATGGGGATGATCTCGACTTCGAAGGCGGCCGGGTTCAGGGCGGCCACGGTCAGGCTGACGCCGTTCACGGCGACGGAGCCCTTCGGGATGAAATACGGCCGGAACTCTCGGGGCAGGGAAAAGGTCAGCCGCTTTCCCGGCTTTCTCGGCGCCGCCCGGAGAAGCCGGGACTTAAAATCCACGTGGCCGGAGACGAGGTGTCCGCTGAGCGGCGTCGCCAGCGTCAGGGGAAGCTCCAGGTTCAGCTCTTCCCCCGGCCGGAGCGAGCCAAGGTTCGTCCGATCGAGCGTTTCCCGGGAGAGATTGAAGACGAGAAGGCGGCCGTCGGTCCGGATGAGGCTCAAACAGACGCCATTGACGGCGAGGCTGTCGCCGACGGCGAGGCGTCCGGCGAGAGCGGAGGCCTCGAGCGCCATCTCTTTTTTACCCTGCCGGTAGCCGTTGAATAGGCCCGAATAAGCGATGATCCCTGTGAACATCAGAAATATCCTTCCAGGACCGTGTCTTCGCCGATCCGAAACGTGGAGATCGTTTTCAAAGACAGCGCGTCCTTGAGCGAGGCGGCGCCGCGGCCGCCGCGTAAGGACACGGCGTCCGTCCCGCCGATGAGGCGCGGCGAGATCGTCAGGAGGACCTTGTCGGCCAGCTTCCCGTCGAGAAAAGCGGTGATCGTCCGCCCTCCGCCTTCGACTAAAACGCTGGCGATCTCCCGCCGGCCGAGCTCATCCAAAACCCGGCCCAATTCGAGACGCGGCCCGCGGCCCGGGAGAGTGACGACCTCGACTCCCTTTTTCGTCAGGGCCTTTTTTTTCGCCGGCGGGGCGTCCCTGTTGGCGAGGACGACGATCCGGCCCCGGGACAGCGTCGTGAGGAGGCGGGATCGCGGAGGGAGTTTCAGCTCGCCGTCAAGAACGACGCGGGTCATGTGTTTATTAGGCCAATTCGAATGGCGGACGGTCAGGAGCGGATCGTCCCGCAGGACGGTGTTGAGCCCGACCAGGAGAGCGTCGTATTCGCCGCGGAGACAATGGATGTATTCGCGGGTCTCCGCCGACGAGATCCAGCGGGAATCGAACGTCCGGGTGGCCATTTTACCGTCGAGGCTCACGGCCGCCTTCAAGGTGACGAAGGGGATCTTGCGGGTAATGAACTTGAGGTAGAATTCGTTCAGGCGCCGGTTCCGTTCGGCCAGGACGCCGAGGCTGACCTCGAGGCCGGCCGCCCTCATCCGCCGGACGCCTTTGCGGAAGACGAGCGGATTGGGGTCGAGGGCCGAGACGACGACCCGGCTCAGGCCGGCCGAGCAGACGGCGTCGGCGCAGGGCGGCGTGCGCCCCCAATGGACGCAGGGCTCGAGCGTCACATAGAGCGTCGCCCTCCGGGCCCGGGCGCCGGCGCGCTTCAAGGCGACGATCTCGGCATGCGGCCGTCCCGCGCCTTCGTGGAAGCCGTGGCCGACGATGATCCCGTTCTTAACGACAAGCGCGCCGACATAGGGATTGGGGCTGGCTTGGCCCAACGCCTTTTCGGCCAGACCGTAGGCCATCCGCATGTAGCCGGCGTCCTTGAGTTCGTTCATGCGAACAGCGCTTCCACGAATTGGCCCGGGGAAAATTCCATGATGTCCTCGACGCCTTCGCCGATCCCGATGAACTTGATCGGCAGGGCCAGTTCGTCGGCGATGGCGACGACCGAGCCGCCCTTGGCCGTGCCGTCGAGCTTGGTCAGGAAGACGCCGGTGAGGCCCGAAAATTTCTGAAACTCCCGGGCTTGATGCAGGGCGTTCTGGCCGATGCTCGCGTCCAGGACGAGGAGAATCTCCTGCGGGGCGCCTGGGATCTCCCGGCCGATGATCCGCTTGACCTTTTCGAGCTCGTTCATCAGGTTGGTATTGGTATGGAGCCGGCCGGCGGTGTCCACGAGCATATAGTCGAAGCCCTGGGCTTTGAAATGGCGGAGGGCATCGAAGACGACGGCCGCCGGATCGGCGCCGTAAGGGCCCTTGATCACGGGAATGTCCAACCGCTGTCCCCAGACCGCCAGCTGTTCCTGAGCCGCGGCCCGGAACGTGTCGGCCGCGACCAAGAGGCACGTCTTCCCCTCGTTCTGGAAGCGGCGGCCAAGCTTGGCCAGCGAGGTCGTCTTGCCTCCGCCGTTGACCCCGACCATCATGAGCACGCCGGGCGCGGAGTCGAAGGCGATCCGGCCGGCATATTTCGAAAGGATTACGACCAGCTCGCTTTTAAGGGCCTCTTCGACGGCCTCGGCCGGGTCGGACTTCTTCGTCGCGCGCTCGATGCCGGCCATGAGCTTTTCCGTCGTGGAGACGCCGACATCGGCCAGGATCAAGGCTTCGGTCAGCTCGTCGAGGATATCCTCCCGCTTCCGGCCGCTTTTAAAAATGGTGCCGAACTTCTGCTTGAAGGCCTGCCGGGTCCGGGCCAGTTTGTCTCGTAAACTTCCTATCACAATGAAAAGATTATAGTTTCGCCATTCCCCGCTGTCAACGTACACATGCGGGGCAGTTTGAATGATTTATTTCTTCGTGATTCGCCGATAAACTTCGTCGTCGTTTCGTTTCCCGATCAAGGCGACTTTCAAGCATTCAGCTTCGACACGGTAGATGATTCGATATTCGCCGATATCCGCCCGGCGATACGGCGCGCCGCTCAATAAGCAAGAATCCTGCGGAAGTGGATTCTCCATCAGGGAGATGACCTTATTGACCACCTGGCGAAATTGTTTCGGCGGAAGGTCATCGAGAAAGCGCTTGGCCGCGTGAGTAAGATCAAGTTTCAGCACGCTCACTCCGATCGAGGGCTTTCAACGATGCCGACTCTCCGATATAGCCTTCTCTTTCGGCGTTGGCGGCCTTTTCCGACCAGTACATGTCTTCGATCCTGGATAATCTGTCGAACTCGTCTTTGGACACGATGACGGCCACGACGCTGTGGTTTTTTTCGATAAAAACCGGAGTGGATTCAGCCCGTCGTAAAAAACGGCCGAAGAAATTTTTTATTTCCGTCGCAGTTGCAGTCATGGGCAATCCTCTTCTTGCGTCCTTATTTAGCCATTTTAGCTATTTTAATTATATTGCCCTTTTTTCGGTTTGTCAAGCGAGAGGTTTGCGCTCTATTCTTTGGACTCAAAAAAATCGTAAAATCATAACCGAAGCGCAACCCAAAGCGTTGGAAGATCGCCTATCATGTCCACGGCAGATTCGAGAAGGAGGTTGAAATGAGAATGTCGGGAACCAGAATCACCGTGGTCGTGGGGGCGCTTCTCCTGATGGGGCTGGCGGGAACCGCCATCGTCGCGCAGAGCCAGAAATCGGCCGAGGAGCTTTATCAGTCCGCGCTCGTGATGAAGGAAGGCCGGGGGGATCTCGAGGGGGCGATCAAGCTCTTCGCCAAGATCCTGGCCGATTTTCCCAAGGAGCGGTCGGTCACGGGCAAAGCCCAGCTCCAGATCGGCCTGTGTTACGAGAAGCTCGGCGAGGCGAAAGCCCAGGATGCCTACCGCAAGGTCATCGCCGACTTCCAGGACCAACCGGAAGCGGTCAAAATCGCGCTAGAGCGGCTGACCGCGCTCTCGATACCGGCTCCTGCCCCGGCTGAAAAAGGCATGGTCTTGCGCCAGGTCGATCTTCCCGACGGGAAGATCTCACCCGACGGCCGCTGGATCGCGAGCGGCGAATACGACGAGAACATTTCGCTCTATGAGATCGCCACGAAAAAAAAGACTCCATTGACGCATTATTCTATGGAGAAAAGCGGGTATCCTATGATCGGGACCCTGGAATGGATGCCCTCGGGCCGGCAGCTGGCCTATATCCTGTGGGACAATGAGAATTTTGATTCGGCGCACATCATCGATCTGACCGGTGAGAACGACAAGGTCGTCTATCAAAGGACGGGAGCTTATCTCGGACTGGAGCTGGCTGGCAGGTCGGGGGAAGAAGGAGCGATCTTTCTGAACCTTACGGATAACTCGGGCCCCAAGCGCCTCCAATCGATCGGAAAACTCACGATCGCCTCAAAAGAATTTCGCGAAATTAGGAAGCATGAAGGCGATTCAATCTGGGATTTTGTCCCCTCGCCCGACGGCCGATCGTTGGCCTGCTCGTATGGGGCCGATCGCGGATCCAGTCGAAAGAATGGGATCGTTATTCTCGATATCATGACGGGCGCGGAGAGCGTTGCCGATGAACACCCCGAGCAGAGCATCCCCGCCGCCTGGACGCCCGACGGGAAAGGCCTGATCTTCACCAGCCGCCGGAGCGGAACGTACGGGATTTGGCTCCTCCCCGTCCACGAAGGAAAGACGGCCGGAGAGCCCCTGCTGCTCAAAGAATTTTCCGCTTCGGTAAGGTCCATGGGAATGTTGGACCGCGCTCTCTATGTGCATGAATATCAATTCGGCTCACCCGATGTGTACCTCGCCCAGGTCGATCTGGCGACGGGAAAAACGCTGAGGGAGCCGGAGCCCGTGGAAAAAGATTATCGGGGCGTTTCGAAGGCACCCTTCTGGTCCCCTGACGGCCGCGCGATCGCGTACCTTTATCAGTCCTCTCACCGACCTTCGCAACCCGGTTTCAGTGAGGCGTACGATACTCTACGGATCCGCGACCTGACGACGAACGAAGTCAAAGACTTTCGTTCGCCATTCCAGCGAATCAGCTTGGCTTTGCCGCGATGGTCGCGCGACGGAAATTATATCTATTTGGTCGGGACGAACATAGGGGCTTCCAACCAGGCCCGGCAAGCGCTTTTCAGAATAGATGTGAAAACGGGAGAATCCAAACTCATTCATGAGAACCAGAATTACAATAATTCCATCTTTGCCATAACGGCGGACGGGAAAACCTTATATTGGAGCTATTCGAAACGCGGAGAGACACCTTCCGACCGCGCGATGTGGCTGGTCCGCATGGATTTGGAAACAATGCAGGAGAAAGAGATATACCGGGTCGATAAAGGAGAAATGATTATCCTTGGAGCTCTTTCAAATGACGATCAATGGCTGGGCTTTTCGATGATGACGCGCGGACGCGGCGGGACGAAATTCTGCGTCCTGCCCGCCCAGGGAGGGGATATTCGTGTCGTCCTCGAAAAAGCCGCTGAAAAAGATATGAACACCTACGGCTTTTTCTGGGATCCGTCCGGAAAAGGATTTCTCTTCCGATTGGCCCGCCTCGTCAATGATTCGCCCGCTCCCGCTGAGATCTGGCGCGTCGCCGATTTAGCCAATCCTGAGCCAAAACCATTGGATTTGAAGATCAAAAGCCTTTACGTCCCTCCGGGGGTCTGTTTCCATCCCGACGGCAAGACGATCGCTTTTCAAGCGAGCGGGGAATCGATCTCGAGAAATTGGGTCCTCGAGAATTTCCTCCCTCCGGCAAAATCCGGAAAATAGGGGCCATTTGAAGCGCGTTTTGTTTTTATCTAAGATGGCGGAGTGAGAGGAACCACGAGGAAGAAAAACTTGAAACCGGCCGGGCCGTGCAAGCGTTTCCGGCGCGCGCTGGCGATATTCTCAACCGTGTTCCTCCTCGCCGCCGCGGCCGTCGTCTGGATGGCCGTTCGCGAGGTTGAGCGGGAGCGCCTCGTCCGGGAGAACGAACAGATCGCGGCTTTAAAGCGATTGGCCGATACGCTCGCCGAACGGATCTCGGCCTCGGTCAAGGCCGAATTCGCGCCGCTCGTGAAAATCGCCGCGGAGCTTTCCCCTTCCGCCACACGCGATGACATCTCGGCTCTGATCTCTCGTCAGATGTCCGTCCCAGGTGCTTTTCATGAAATCTTTCTCGTTGAGCCGGGCCAAGATCCGACCTCTCTCACGCATCGGACTCTTTTCGCCCCGGCGTCGGGAGAGAGCGGCCTAACCGTCTCTCCCGCAGTCTCTCAACCGGAAAGCTTCCGTGCGGCCGAGCGTCTGGAATTCCAGGCCAAAGATTTTTCGGGAGCGATCCGTGCCTATGATAGAGCTTTGTTGAATGCCGCAGCCGCGAAATCCCGGGCGCGGATCCTGAACGCTCTGGCTCGGGCGTACCGGAAGTCCGGGCAGAGAGAAAAATCGATCGAAACATATGTCCGCGTCAGCCGTGAAGCGGGCCTTGAATTATCCGATGACGGGATCCTCCTCGGCGTCCTGGCGGCGATCGAGACCGGGACTATCCAAAACGAAATGGGTAGGCCCGGGCCGGCTTTGGAGACGTGGTTTTCCCTTTATACGGAGATCCTCTCCGGAAGATTTCCGCTGAGCAGGGAGCAATTACGCAGTTACGCATCCTTATTGGATGACCTGATCGGGCCTGCGGCCCGTTCGGGCGCATCCGATGGTATGCCGACAAACGCGGCCGAACGCTGGGAAGCGCTTAAGCACCGAGTGGCGGAGATCAATGAACGTTTACGAATCGGCGATCTCATCCGAACACATTTCTCGGCGGGGCCGGTTGTTACGGCGGACCATTCGACCAAACTCCCGGGTCCCGTTTTTCAGACAAGAACGATCGATGGCGCTCTATGGATCGCGGGCTATCTTCCTCTCCAAGCCGGACGATTTTTAGGCGCCCTGC
>Ga0315275_10001358_pt1 | contig 21440 bp, 25 predicted proteins | sample YL17G03_0_MG_FD_205557 | JGI IMG/M metagenome (GOLD analysis project Ga0315275, IMG submission 205557) | Sediment microbial communities from Yellowstone Lake, YNP, Wyoming, USA - YL17G03_0 | ecosystem: Environmental > Aquatic > Freshwater > Lake > Sediment | place: USA: Wyoming | collected...
CTCTTCGGCGAGGCGGGCTTCCTCCGCGAGGCGGGCTTCCTCCGCCAGGCGCAGTTCTTCGGCGAGGCGGGCTTCCTCCGCGAGGCGGGCCTCTTCGGCCAGGCGCAGTTCTTCGGCGAGGCGGGCTTCCTCCGCGAGGCGGGCTTCCTCGGCCAGGCGCAGTTCTTCGGCGAGGCGGGCTTCCTCCGCGAGGCGGGCTTCCTCGGCCAGGCGCAGTTCTTCCGCAGCGCGGGCTTCCTCAGCAGCACGGGCAGCCTCGTTCGATGCGAACAAGTCAGTCAGTGCGGCGGTGACTCGCGCCACCGAATCGGCGACGTCAAGATCTTCCTCGACGAAGTCGTCGGTGTAGGAATCAGCGGGTTCCTCAACAACCTCGGGGGGCTCTTGGATCTCGAGAAGGCCAGCAACCATCAGGCCTTCGACGACACCGGCAGCTTCAAAGAGGGTGAAGCCGCAATCGTCTGCGAGATCAGCAAGAGTCCTGAGGCCGTCCACCTTGCACAGCAACGACCATTCATTCGGGCCGAGGACGACATCGGTCTGATCCAGGTCAGCAGTCCCCAGGATCGGCAACGAGTTGGGTCCCCCAACCCTTGCCTGCATTTCGTCCCAAAGCCCGCGACGCATTCTGGAGTCCGTGATCAAGGTGTCGACGTCGACGGGCGGGGCGACGTCTTGGCGAGTCTTGCGACCGCTGCGGAATCGGTACTTGGCGATCTCCCAACCCAGCAAGTCGGCCATCTGATCGTGGAGTTGTTCCAGCACGAAGGCCTCGACCACTGCGCGATCCACAAAGCCCAGGTGGACGAGTAGTTCTCCCAGCTTCCAGCCCTGCAGTTCCGTGCGCTGCGCTTCGAGGGCCTCGGCCAAGGCTTCTGGGGTCAACGCGCCGCACGACATCAGGCGTACGCCGAGCAACGGGCGTCGGCCCGGTACCTGGACGGAGTAGACGTACCCGTCCTTCAACCACACCAGTGCTTGCTCTTCTGACTGGTCGTCGACCCGGAGACAGCCTGTCGCCTGCTGCGAGGCCAGATCCTCCAGAAGATCGTCAATGTGGACGGAGTGGCCGCGGTGGGTCATCGGCGGCTCCTCCTCACGGCGCGATCGAATTCCGGTGGTCCTATCCACCGACTCCTTGACCTTGTGGGCATCGGCCATTTGGCGCTCGGTGTTGAGCGTCCAGACCTCATTTTTTCACCCAATTGGCACATGCGCTCCCGCCCAGGTCCGGGCATGCCACGATGACCGGTGTGACGACCCCCACCCTCATCACTGTGGCCCCGACGGGGGCCGAGACTGACAAGGCCAGTGTTCCAGCCCTGCCGGTGACTTTGGACGAGTTGGTGACTACGGCCAAGGCCTGCCAAAGCGCCGGGGCGGGGGTCATCCACATCCATATCCGGGATGCGGACGCCCGACCGTCCTTGGACCCCGCGGCTCTGCGCGAGACCGTATCGGCCCTGCGGGAGGCCACCGACCTTGTGATCCAACTGTCCACAGGCGGCGCGGTGACTGACCCGTTCGAGGCGCGGCTGGCCGTGCTCGAGGCCCAGCCTGACTCCTGCTCGCTCACCTGCGGCACGGTCAATTTCGGTGATGACGTCTTCTCCAACCCCTGGCCGTTCATCGTGGACCTGTTCCGAGGCACGCAAGAGCTCCAGATCGTCCCCGAGTTCGAGATCTTCGATCTCGGCCAGGTTCAGACCCTGCATCGGTTGCTGGATCGAGAGGGTCTGCCGTACGGCGGCAAGGTGCACTGTGACTTCGTGCTCGGTGTTCCCGGTGGGATGGCCGGGAATCTGGGCACTCTCGCAGCCGCGGTCGCGGCCCTGCCGGAAGGCGCGACCTGGTCGGCGACCGGCGTGGGTCGTCAGACCCTTCCTGTCGCGCTCGCCGCGCTGTCTGCGGGAGGACATCTGAGGGTGGGAATGGAGGACACCTTGACCTACGCTCCGGGGCGTCCGGTCAGGGACAATGCAGAGCTGGTGGAGCGGGCCGCTACTCTCGCCATGCTGGCCCAACGTCCGCCCATGTCGACCGAGGAAGCCCGCGCTCTGCTCAACATCAAGGACCGGCGCGCCGGATCCAGAGGGGTGGTCTGATGACCAAGCCGATCCCTGGCGGCCATCGGCGCGTCGACCGAGTTCTGGCGCCCGAGTTCGTCGCCGACCTGGCCGCGCTGGATCTCAACGAGATTCGCTCGCGCCGATTGCTGGCCGAGCAGGAGGAAGCCGATCTGTCCTTCTTACGTCGCATGCTCCATGGACGGATCGACATCGTTCGCGCCGAGATCGCGCGGCGCGATCCGGCAAACGCGGGTCGCAGTCTCATCGACAGCCTGGTGGAGATCCTGTCCGACCCGCGACCGGAACCCCGTGGGCTGGGTCGGCACGTCAGTGTCGAGCCGACTCGCGTGGATGAGCATCGCCGCCACGCCGAACAAGCGATCTCGGACGCAGTCATGTCAGATGTAGGCGCCAGGACTCCTCAGGAACTCGACGCGGCAATCGTGAGCCTGACTCGACACGAACACGAGGTGTCCGAGACGCGTGCGGTGGTGCAGAAGGTGGCTGACGTCTTCAGCGAAGAAATGACCCGGCGCTATCAGGAGGGTCTCGCCGACGTCGAGTCAGTCCTGGAACCATCCGTGGAATCCTGACACTCTCGTGTCGTGAGGGTGCTTTGTCGTGACCGACTCGGTAGTCCTCGCCGAAGTCGTACGGTCGGGCTTCGTCGAGGGTCGCCACTGGGGCTCCTTGGTCGTTCTCGACGGCGACGGATCGATAGCCGCGGCCCTGGGTGATCCGCAATCAGTGGTCCTGCCGCGTTCGGCGAACAAGCCGATGCAAGCCGCGGCGATGGTCGATGCGGGTTTGGATGTGCCGGCGCACCTGCTCGCGCTCGCTGCCGCCTCGCACAGCGGTGAGTCGTTTCACCTTGCCGGAGTGCGGGAGATCTTGAGCGCAGCCGGTTTGACCGATGACGCACTGCAGACCCCGCCGGAGCTGCCGTATGGAGTCGCCACCCGAGCCGAGTGGATACGGTCCGGCCGACCGGCCTCCCGGGTGGCCATGAATTGTTCCGGCAAACATGCAGCGATGCTCGCGACGTGTGTGTTGCGAGGATGGGACGTGGCCGCCTATCTCGATCCAGATCATCCGTTGCAGATCGCCATTGCGCGGTTCATCTCGGACGTGGCGGACGAGCCGCTCGATGTCGTTGGAGTGGATGGTTGCGGTGCGCCGCTGGTCGGCCTGTCACTCATCGGTCTGGCGCGAGCATTTCACCGACATGTCGTCGACGACGAAACGGACCCGACTCGTCGCGTTGCCGATGCGATGCGCAACTTCCCCGAGTGGGTTGGTGGGACGGATCGCGACGTCACCGATCTGATGCGCGGTGTACATGGCCTGCTTGCCAAGGACGGAGCCGAGGCCGTCTACGCCGCCGCACTTCCCGACGGGCGATCCGTGGCCCTTAAGATCGACGACGGAGGCCAGAGAGCTCGTCCAGTTGTCATGGCATCGGTGTTGATACGCTTGGGCCTTCGCTCCCCTGTGCTTGAGCAGCAGTCGACTGAGCCCTTGCTGGGTGGGGGCGCGGTCGTGGGTGAACTTCGAGCGTCGGCTGCGGTCCGTGCCTTGTGATCGGCGACCACCGAGGCCTAGGACGCGCAGCATATCGATGAATGTCGATATTGGGGAGTGGACCAATACATCGATCTATGTCAATATTGATGTATGTCGAACAAGGTCGAACCCACGAAGCGAGTTCTCCTCGATGTCGTGGATTGTTGCGAGCCCATCCGTCGGGATGCACTTGATGGTGATGAAGCCGTCGCCCTTGCGGATGCGTTCAAGGCTCTCGGGGATCCGGTACGCCTCCAGATCCTCAGCGTGATCGCGTCGGCCGCGGAGGGCGAAGCGTGCGCGTGCGACCTGGTCGAGCCGGTGGGACGCAGTCAGCCCACCGTGAGCCATCACTTGAAGGTTCTGCGCGAGGCGGGGTTGGTGAAATCTGATCGCCGTGGCACCTGGATCTGGTACTCCGTTGTGCCGTCGCGACTCGAAGCGCTGCGTCGCGTGCTCGGGCGGGCCTAGCGATGGCGGATGAGTTCGCCGTGAGTGACAAGCCGTCCGTGCTGTTCGTCTGCGTGCACAACGCCGGCCGCTCCCAGATGGCCGCCGCCTACCTCACGCACCTCGCGGGCGATCGGGTCGAAGTCCGCTCGGCCGGCTCCGCTCCCGCCGACAGCGTCAACCCCGCCGTGGTCACGGCGCTGCTCGAGGAGGGCATCGACATCTCGGCTGAGACCCCGAAGGTGCTCACCGTCGATGCCGTCAGAGAATCCGACGTTGTCATCACCATGGGGTGCGGAGACGTCTGTCCGATCTTCCCGGGCAAGCGGTACGAGGACTGGGTCCTCGAAGATCCGGCCGGACAAGGCGTCGACGCTGTGCGGCCCATCCGCGACGAGATCCGTCGCCGCATCCAGGTCCTCATCTCAGAGATCTCATGAGCGCCGCACCCGATACTCCTGTAGCCGACGAGCAGGCGGTGTTGCAGCGGCTCTCGCTGCTGGACCGGTTCCTCCCGGTGTGGATCCTGGCCGCGATGGCAGCCGGCCTGTTGCTAGGCAAGCTGGTCCCGTCCGTGCAGACCGGCCTGGACGCCGTGAAGGTCGGGCAGACGTCTTTGCCTATCGCGCTGGGTCTGCTGCTGATGATGTATCCCGTGCTCGCGAAGGTCCGGTACGAGGAGATGGGTCACGTGACAGGGGACCGTCGACTCCTGTGGCTTTCCCTGTTCCTCAACTGGGTGATCGGACCGGCGTTGATGTTCACGCTGGCCTGGGTCTTTCTCCCCGATCAACCCGAATTCCGCACCGGCCTCATCGTGATCGGGCTCGCCCGTTGCATCGCAATGGTTCTGATCTGGAACGACCTGGCCTGCGGCGACCGCGAGGCTGCAGCACTGCTGGTAGCGATCAACTCGGTGTTCCAGATTCTCGCGTACGCGCTGCTTGGCACGTTCTACTTGAAGATCCTGCCGGGATGGCTTGGGTTGCCCACTCAGGACGTCACGTTCTCCACCTGGGACATCACCAAAGCCGTACTCATCTTTTTGGGCATCCCGTTGGCTGCGGGCTACTTCACCCGCCGTATCGGGATTCGGGCAAAGGGCCGCGACTGGTACGAACAGGAGTTCCTCCCTCGGATCGGCCCATTCGCGCTCTACGGACTTCTGTTCACCATCGTTGTGATGTTTGCCTTGCAGGGAGACGCGATCCTGAGCGACCCCCTCTCGGTCGTCCAGATCGCGGTCCCGCTCCTTGTCTACTTCGCGGTGATGTGGAGTGTGTCCTTCTTCCTCGGCACCCGTGCTCACCTCGGCTACCCCAAGACCGCCACGGTGGCCTTCACCGCCGCCGGAAACAACTTCGAACTCGCGATCGCCGTGAGCATCGGAGTGTGGGGAGTGACCTCGGGCCAAGCACTGGCCGGAGTGATCGGTCCGCTGATCGAGGTGCCCGCACTCGTCGCTCTGGTCTACGTCTCGCTCTGGCTGCGTCGCAGACTGAACCTCACCCCGGATCTCCCGACGGTCCCTGGCGCCCAGAACTGAGCGGTTGTGGGAGATCTCACGCCGGACTGCTTGCTCCCTGCTTGCAATTGCAAGCAGGGGTGGGGCATCATTGAAACATGGCCAGGATCGATGTAATCGGACTAGGTGACTACATCCGCGAGCAACGCAACGCCGCCCAGTTGTCGCTGCGGCAGTTGGCGGCCACTGCGGGCGTTTCCAACCCGTACCTGAGCCAAGTCGAACGTGGGCTGCGCAAGCCCAGCGCCGAGATTCTGGCGCAGATCGCGAAAGCACTTCGAATATCCGCCGAGACGATGTATGTCCGAGCGGGAATCCTCCAAGAGCGAGCCGGTGACGAGGCCGTGACCTCGACCATCGCCGGTGACGCCACCTTGACCGAGCGGCAGCGCTCGGTCCTTCTCGAGATCTATGCGGCGTTCCAAGTGGAGAACGACGCGAGCCGCATGAGCGGCGACAACACGAAAGGCACATCATGAGCGAGACCACAACCTCCGCGAAAGCCGCGGCAGGGACCAGAGGCACGAAGCGGACCGTCAAGCGGACGGCCGCGAAGAAGAGTCCGGCTAAGAAGCCAGTCACCCGCAAGGCGACGGCGAAGAAGCCCCCTACAAAGAAGACGACAACGGCCAAGAAGACCGCAACCGCCAAGCCCACCACCACCAAGCCCACCACCGCGAAGTCCAGTGCTCCAACCGGATTCGCAGCGGCCGCTGTGACCGCCATGGGTGTGCTGCAGTCCAGGCTTCCGTTTGAGTTGCCGACCATCGATATGTCGAAGGTCTTCGAGATGCCGACCATCGACAAGTCGAAGGTCTCGGTCTCGGGAGTCGAGATTCCGCGTATCGACCTCTCGAACTTCTACCTGTCGAACTTCGACCTGAATGCGGTCGAAGACGCGACCCGCGCTCCGCGCGAGGCAGTGCTCAGCCGGTTTGCTGAGATTGTCGACACCTTCGCCGCCGCAGCCCTCTCGGCTCCCGGCTTTGTTTCGTCGGCCGTCGAGGACTTCCGTGATCGCGCCGGGCAGGCAACGACCGCCGTTCGCGAGGCCCTTCCTATCTGATCGAGGAATCCTCTGCTTGATCGAACGACCCGCAAGAACCAACGACCCCGTCGGCGTCGGGCTGCCTCAACGAGCAGCCGCCCCCCGCGGGGTCGTTGGCGTGAGAGACGTACGATGACCCGATGACCAACGCAGTCTCGGTGATCATCTTCATTCTCTTCTGGACGATGATCGGTCTTGGGGTGTGGGCCTTCGTCGACTGCCTGCGGCGACGTGCCGATGCCTTCCCGGCAGTTGGTCGCCAGTCCAAGCAGACGTGGCTCTTGCTTACCGGAGCCTCACCGATCGTGCAGTTCCTTTTTGGATACTTCGGGCTGTTCGGACTCTTCGGTATCGCCGGGGCCGTTGTCGCGCTGGTCTATCTCGTCGACGTGCGCCCCAAGATCATCGAAATCACCGGCGGCCGCTGACTTTCACCGCAGGAACGCACCCGATTGCGAGTGAACGACATCCAGGCACACGCGGCGTCGCGATGTCGTCCCAAACCCGACGGTCTGGTCACGCGAGGTACGACCCACCCGAATCGTTTGCGGCGCGTCGACCGCTGGATCGCATACGCCCTGGGTCGGGAACTGCGGGCCAACGAAGGGAGCGTTGTCGTCGACCTGGGCTACGGGCGTAGTCCGGTCACCACACTCGAGTGGTCAAACCGGTTGCGCAGTGCCTACGGTCCACGAATCGAGGTCGTCGGAGTCGAGATAGATCGAGATCGCGTCCGTGATGCAGCGCCGTACGCGCGCGAAGGATTGTCCTTTCAGCATGGGGGATTCGAGGTCCCGTTGGTGAACGGCGCGGCTCCACGAGTTGTCCGCGCCCTGAATGTCCTGCGCCAGTATGACGAATCCGATGTTCGGGGGGTCTGGACCAAGGTCGTGCATCGGCTGACGGACGACGGTGCGTTCGTCGAAGGCACATGCGACGAACTCGGTCGCAGATGCGTGTGGGTGACTCTGCACGCCGCTGATGCGCGTATGAGCGGGGTGGTGCAGCCGCGGACCTTGACTTTCTCTGCACACGTCTCACATCTGGGCGTACCGAGTGATCTGGCCGAGCGGTTGCCGAAAGCCTTGATTCATCACAACGTCGATGGCGAAGCCGTTCATGAATTCTTCCGCGTGTGGGACCGTGCGTGGGCGAAAGCGGCACCAGCCGGCACCTTCGGGGCGCGCCAACGCTGGATCGAGGCGGCTCACACGATGCGCGATTCCGGTCTACCCATCGCCGGTGGACCATCGCGATGGAGGCTCGGTGAACTCACCGTCGCCTGGTCGGCGGTGGCGGCGAACTGACTGGGGTTGAGATCGATAGTCACCTCGGGTCTTCGAGCGCCTTGGTCAGTGTCTGGAATGCGCTGGGCGAGAAGGCCATCAGCCGAACGAGTTCGATGTGCGAGTAGTTGACGGTCTGCGCACTTCGGATCACCGACACCGCGCGGACCCCAGCGTCGTCGAGCGGCCAGCCGTAGGCGCCCGTTGAGATCGACGGAAATGCGATCGACGTGGCACCGAGCTCGTCGGCTACCTGCAAGCACGACCGGTAGCAGTCCTCGAGCAGAGTTGCGTCGTGGAAGGGGTCCGATTCACATGGTTCGGAGCGACCGGGGCCGAGGGAGCGCATGCGATAGACGGGTCCGACGGTGTGAACCACCCAGCGGGCCGGCAGATTTCCTGCCGTGGTGGCCACGGCGTGGCCGGTCGGAAGGCCGGCGGGGTAACGCGTACGTCGTAACTCCTGGCATTCGGCGAGGATGCTGGGACCGCCCGCGCGGTGGATGGCGCCATCGACACCACCACCACCGAGCAGCTGGGGAGCGGCGGCATTGACGATGACGTCCACGTGCTGTCTGGTGATGTCGCCCTGAACCACTTCGATGCGCACAGGCCTAGGTTGGCTCATGTGAAGGATGAGGTCGATGCCATTGGCGTAATAGGCCGATGCCATTGGCGAACTGATCGGTTGATCCTTCGGCAGTGCCGACCCCCGTTTCGTCCCGATGAAGGTGCCCCAGGGTGCGCTAGGGGCAGTTCTTCTTCCCCAGTGAGGGGTCGCTGCCCTCGTCGCGCCGCTAGTCCAAGGCGATGCGGATACGTCGGAAGCCCTTTCCCTTGTTCTCGATCTTGACCACCCGCATCGCCCCGATCGATCGCGTCGATGCGACGTGCGTGCCTCCGTCGGCCTGTACATCTAAGCCAACTATGTCCACGATCCGTACGACCTCAATGTTCGGCGGAAGCAGGTTTGTCGCCGTACGAATGACATCCGGGATCTGAAAGGCGTCGTGGCGGGTGAGCTCGTACGCCGTGATCGCTCGATCCGAGGCCACCTCGACGTTGCACGAGGCCTCGATTGCGTCGCGGAAGCCTTCGGGGACGGCGTCGAGGTTGAAGTCGAGCCGACCGGTGAGCGGCTCCATGTTGGATCCGGTCACCAGCGCACCGAAATCGCGAAACACGACTCCACTGAGCAGGTGCAGGCCCGAGTGTGTGCGCATCAGCGCCGTACGTCGATCATCCTCGATTGCTCCCATGACGCGTGTCCCGGCCGGTGGCATCGGGTCCGTCGGCTCGGGGATCAGGTAGAGGTCGTCGCCGCGGCGTACGTCCACGATGCGAGTCTGTACGCCGTCCCACAGGAGCACGCCGTGGTCAGGTGGCTGGCCGCCGCCACCCGGGTAGAACGCGCATCGATCCAGCACGATCCCGTACTCGGCCGAGGACTGCAGGACGGTTGCGTTCCACTCGCGCAAGGTCGAGTCATCGAGCTCAAGTCGCTGTGTGCGTCCGTGCAAGTCCGAGGTCATCGACGCGTACCGCCTTCCAGAGTCTCTCGCTGGGGAGGATTAACTGCCTCTAGCGCAGCCTGGGGCACCTTCATCGGGGCGGTAGGGAGCGGTTAGCGGCCTTGGTTGGCCACGGCTGCGGCCGCGGCGGTCGCGGCTTCGGGGTCGAGGTACGCGCCACCTGGCACGGTAGGACGCAACGACTCATCGAGTCGATACACCAACGGAATCCCGGTCGGAATGTTCAGGCCCGCGATGTCTTCGTCCGAGATGCGATCCAAGTGTTTGACCAGCGCTCGCAACGAGTTCCCATGCGCAGCAACCAATACGACCCGTCCCGATCGCAGATCTGGAACGATCACGTCTTCCCAGTACGGCAACAGCCTGCGGACGACATCGGCCAGGCACTCCGTCGCCGGTCGTGCCTCCGGTGGTAGCCAGGCATAGCGCGCATCGTCGGTCTGCGCCCACTCGTCATCGGCGGCAATGGGCGGTGGCGGAGTGTCGTACGACCGACGCCACAACATGAACTGCTCGTCTCCGTACGCCGCCAAGGTCTGCTTCTTGTTCTTGCCCTGCAGCGCCCCGTAGTGACGTTCATTGAGGCGCCAGTTGCGGGTTACCGGTATCCAGTGGCGATCGCACGTATCCAGTGCCAATTCAGCCGTACGGATTGCGCGGCGCAGCACCGACGTGTGCAGGGTGTCGGGTAGGAGGCCGGCTTCGGCGAGGAGTTGGCCGCCGCGAATCGCCTCACCGACGCCCTTCTCCGTGAGCGCCACGTCGACCCAGCCGGTGAAGAGATTGAGCGCATTCCACTCACTCTCACCGTGTCGAAGCAGGACCAATGTGTACAGCGCGTCAGTCATGGCGGCGATTCTGCCTGTCCGCTCCGTCCCCGATGGAGGTGCCCCTGAAGATGTCCTTGGGGGCAGGCGGGACGGGGCGGGACCGACGGACCTGTCCAGGTCGCAGCCCGGTGCGGATCGATTCCCTGGTCAGCGATCGCCGGTGGGAGTTTCCAGCAGGTGCGCGAAGGGACGGAGGTTGTCGGTGGGTTGCCCACGGGACACCCGCCAGGCCCACTCGCGCTTGATCGACGACGCGAAACCCAATTCGAGGATGGTGTTGAACGAACCGTCGGCGTACTCCAACACCGAGCCCAGGATCCGATCCACTTCATCGGTCGTGATCGCGCCCAGAGGTAGGCGCCCGGCGAGGTAGATGTCGCCGAGTTGGTCGATAGAGAAAGCGACGCCGAACATTCGTGCATTGCGCTCCAACAGCCACCGATGGACGGCGTCGGTGTTCTCATCCGGATGCCGGGCCACAAAGGCGTTGATGTTGAGCGAATGCGTGCCGATGACCAACGAGCACGTCGTGCGTTGTTTGTGTTCACCCGGCATCTCGACGACAATCGTGTCTTCCTCGAGGGACTCGAAATCCAGACCCGCCTCGACCAGCGCCGCAACTATGGTTGCGTGAACTCGAGCCCGCTCGCCGGCTTCATCGCCCGCCATCTCACCCGACCTGTGCTCGTGCAAGCCGGCGCGCGTCTTCGCCCGCAGCCGCCATCGCGTCGACGTACACATCAAGAAGGGCTTCGGTCGTACGGTCCCAGCCGAACGACTGGGCGTGGGCGACGGCGCCGAGGGCCAGTCGTTCGTACTCACCGGGATCCGTGACGAGTCGATGGATCGCACGCATGTAGTCGGTCGGATCGTGTCCCTCGACGAGCAGACCGGACACGCCATCACGGACCGCGGTACGAAGGCCACCCACGGCAGCCGCGATCACCGGAGTCCCGCACGCCTGCGCTTCGACTGCGACCAAACCGAAGGACTCGTTGTACGACGGCACGACGCACACGTCGGCGCTTCGGTACCAATCGGCCAGCACCGAGCGATCCATCGGCGGCACGAAACGCACGGTCGTCGACAGACCCAACGACCTGGCGAGATGCTCCAAGTGGTGCGGGCGTTCTAGGCCTGTCCCTGACGGTCCGCCCGCGATGACTACCTGAAGCCGACCCGCCAACGTGGGGTCTTTCGCGAGCAGCTCGGCGGCGGCACGCACCAGAACGTCGGGGGCCTTGAGCGGCTGAATACGACCGACGAAGAGCAGCACGACCGCGTCCGCGGCCACACCAACTCGAGCCCGCGCGCCGACCCGGTCCCACGGCGTGAAGACATCGAGATCGACACCCGGATGAACGATGGCAACCTGATCGGGATCAGCGTCATAGAAGCGGATCAGGTCCTCGGCTTCGTCGTCGGTGTTGGCGACCAAGCGATCCGCGGCGTCGACGACCTGCTGCTCGCCAATCACGCGCAGCTCGGGTTCGGGGGTGTCCCCGTCGGCGAGTTGAAGATTCTTGACCTTGGCCATCGTGTGCATCGAGTGCACCAGCGGTACGCCCCACCGTTCCTTCGCCAACCACGCCACTTGACCGGACAGCCAGTAGTGCGAGTGGATCAGGTCGTACCAACCCTCGGCCCGCGACGCCTCCGCGCGGAGAACCCCCGCGGTGACCGCGCACAACTGGGCCGGTAGGTCTCCCTTGTTCAGGCCTTCATAGGGCCCGGCCCGCACATGGCGGACGGTTACTCCCGGTGCGAGGGGCACACTCGGCGGCAACTCGGAGTTGGTCGCGCGGGTGAAGATCTCGACTTCGACGCCGCGCTCGGCCAACCGCTTCGCGGATTCGACGATGTAGACATTCATTCCGCCTGCGTCGCCCGTACCGGGCTGGTCGAGCGGCGATGTGTGGACCGAGAGCACGGCGATCCGGTCCGGCCGACGCGGTGCCACCGGGACGACCGACACCCCGCACCTCCAGAGCCGCGCTCAGGGGCGCGATCAACCACCTACAACCCCACAGCATCCTGGCGCATTCCGTGGTGCTGAGCCACCCGAACCCCTCGTGAGCGTCGGTTCACAAGGGATTGCCGGTCCTGATTGCTAGGGACGCCCGGTGACCGAGGCGGAGGCGTACGGCTCGCCGGTGACGATGTGGACGACCCGGCGGGCCACCGTGACGGCGTGGTCGGAGAAGCGCTCGTAGTACCTGGACAGGAGAGTCACATCGATCGCAGCCTCGACGCCGTAGCTCCAACTTGGCGAAAGCACTGTCGAGAAGAGTTCACGGTGCAGTCGGTCCATCTCGTCGTCCTGGCGTTCAATGCCTTCGGCCAACGCGACGTCGCGGGCGGCGATGACCTGGCCCGTCTTCGAGGTTACGGCCTCGGCGACTCGCCCCATCTCCGCAAACGTCCCCTGCAGTTCTTCGGGGATTGCGTGGGCGGGGTAGCGCAGGCGCGTCTGCTTCGCGACATGGGCGGCCAGGTCGCCCATCCGCTCTAACGAGGAGGACATCCGCAGAGCGGACATCACGACCCGAAGGTCAGTGGCGACCGGTTGCTGGAGCGCGGCGAGGTCGAGGCAGCGGTCCTCCAACTGCTGGTTGACCGCATCGATGTCCTCGTCGCTGGCGATCACGAGCTCAGCCAGGGCCAGGTCCGCGTTGAGGAGCGACTCGGTGGCTCGGGCGATGGCAGTACCGACGAGGCGGGTCATCGTAAGAAGGTCATCGCTCAGTTGATCAAGTTGTTCGTGATAGACGGCGCGCATGGACGTAGTAAAGGCCCAGGGCGAGGCCGAGTGTCGACCGGGTGGCGAACGCGAGGCCACCGGGGGGTGAACATCGGGTTACTCGCGTGAACAGTGGGCGAACGTCGTTCTCCCTGAGGGCCTGCGTGGCGGAGTTTGGTCCGATTCGCACCTATCCTCGTGGGGTGGACGTGTCGGTCGACGCTGCGATCGCGGTCGGATTGATCGCGCTGCTGCTCGCCGTCGTGGCTCTTCTCGCCGTACGGCTCAGTGACAGAGAAGAACGGTTGCAGCAACCACCGCAACCCGAGGACGGAGTGCGCGTGTCCGAAGCGCTTGCCCGCGTCCTGGCCGCATTGCCCGAAACCTCGATTGTCGTGTCTCGCGACGGACAGATTCTGCGTTCGTCGGCACAGGCATCGGCTATGGGCGTGGTGAGCGGCAATGAACTGCGCGCGCTCGAAGTAATTCGACTGGTGGAGTTGGTTCGCCGCGACGGCGTGACGCGTTCGGTGGAGTTCCAGTCGCTGCGTCCGCCCCTTGGCAAGGGTCAGCTGGAACTGCGTGCCCGCGTTGCGGTGCTGGATTCCGACACTCTCCTCGTGCTGGTCGAGGATCTATCCGAGGTTCATCGACTCGAGCACGTCCGTCGTGACTTCGTCGCGAATGTCTCCCACGAACTCAAGACCCCCGTTGGCGCGCTGTCACTCTTGGCCGAAGCAGTCCAGTCGGCAAGCGACGATCCGGACGCGGTACGCCACTTCTCAGCTCGGATGCAGATCGAAGCAACCCGGCTGTCGAATCTCGTCCGTGACATCATCGATCTGTCCCGGTTGCAGGGTGCTGATCCCGCCAAGGTCCCTGAGCTCCTTGAGGTTGACCGGATCGTGAACGAGGCGATCGACGCAACCAGATTGGTTGCTCAAGCCAAAGACATCGACGTCGTCGTCGGTGGTGAGGAAGACATCAAGATCCTCGGTGACGATGGTCAGCTCGTGATGGCCTTGCGGAATCTGCTGACCAACGCCGTGGCGTACTCGCCCGAGCACACCCGTGTCTCGGTGGCGATCCGCTCGGTCGACGGAGTTGTTGAAGTTTCCGTCACCGATCAGGGGATCGGCATCTCGCGGGAGGATCGCGATCGAATCTTCGAACGCTTCTACCGTGTGGATCAGGCCCGCTCGCGCGAGACCGGCGGAACCGGACTTGGTCTGGCGATCGTCAAGCACGTGTGCGCCAATCACGGTGGCGAGTGTCTGGTGTGGTCGTCGGAGGGTGAGGGCTCCACCTTCACCCTGCGATTGCCCCTACCTGCGGCGCACGACACGGAATCGCCGATACGAGAGGGGGAGACAGTTCGTTGACTCGCGTACTCGTCGTAGAGGACGAAGAATCGTTTAGCGATGCGTTGTCGTTCATGCTGCGCAAGGAGGGCTTCGAGGTCGCTGTGGCATCAACGGGTCCGGGCGGTCTTGAGGAGTTCGACCGCAACGGGGCAGATCTGGTACTGCTCGATCTGATGTTGCCGGGCCTTCCCGGCACCGAGGTCTGTCGCGCGCTTCGCGCGAAGTCGAGCGTCCCAATCATCATGGTGACGGCCAAGGACGGCGAGATCGACAAGGTGGTCGGGCTCGAGCTCGGTGCCGACGACTACGTGACCAAGCCCTTCAGTTCGCGCGAACTCGTCGCGCGCGTACGTGCGGTCCTGCGTCGTCGGGGCGAGCCCGAAGATCTGCTTCCAGCGACCCTCGAGTGCGGCCCGGTACGCATGGACGTCGAACGGCACACGGTCTCGGTCAGCGGAAACAACGTGTCGCTACCGCTGAAGGAGTTCGAGTTGCTGGAGCTGCTGCTGCGGAACTCCGGTCGGGTTCTCACGCGCGGTCAGTTGATCGATCGAGTGTGGGGTACGGACTACGTCGGTGACGGAAAGACTCTCGACGTCCACGTCAAGCGGTTGCGGTCCAAACTCGAGCCCGAACCGTCCGACCCCCGCTATCTCGTCACCGTGCGAGGACTCGGTTACAAGTTCGAGCCGTGATCCGTACGGGCAAGGTCGTTAGGAGCGCGGTACCGGCACGCCCGCGTTGTAACCGTCGGAAGGTACGACGAGCACCGGCACGGTCACGTTGCCAGCGTTCTTGAACTGCAGGGTCACGTCGATCCAGGCGCTAGCTTCGCTCTTCAGCCCCACGACCTTGATCGCCGGGATGAGCCCGTCCTGACCGATGCCGACGTTGCCTGACGCGGGGACCTCGATTGGCACGAAGCGTGCTGTCGACACCGCGAGCGCTTGTACACCTGACCCGGTTGTGATCGCGGCGACCTGCGGCGTCACCACATTGGTGGCGACCCCTGTGGGCAACGCAACGCCGGTCAATTGGTCTTGGTCACCTCCGTTGAAAACGCGCAGCATCAACGACGCGTCGCTTGGAGTGGAGGTGGTCTTGGCGCTCCGGGGAACGATGAGGTTCATCCCGTTGACGACCAGGGTCCCCACGCGGGCCGAAGCCCCGTTGCCCGAGGGGCCCTGGATGTTCGTCTGTGCACGGACTCCGGCGCCGCATCCGGCGAGGATCGGGGTCGCGACGAGCAGAGCGACCAGGGCGAGGCGGCGACGGGACACGGTTGATGCTCCCTGCGGTGAGAACTGCAGATGGACGTGCTCGTTGCGCGTCAGGGTACTGGTCGGTCACCCGATTGGCGCAATCACATCACGATCAGGTCGTCAAGCCCGACAAGGCTTCTGACCTGCGGTTACGCCGATCGGGCTCGGTGTGACGCGTGTTACCCTTGGGGTCCTTGAAAGGGGTACCCGCCACATGACGTTCCAGGTCGGCGACACAGTCGTCTACCCCCACCACGGGGCAGCACTTATCGAATCCATCGAAATGCGCAGCATCAAGGGAGTCGAGCGGGAGTACCTCGTTCTTCGAGTTGCCCAAGGTGATCTGACCGTTCGGGTTCCCGCCGAAAACGTTGATCTGGTGGGCGTACGAGACGTTGTGAATGCTGAAGGCCTGGACCGCGTATTCGAGGTCCTTCGCCAGCCGTACACCGAGGAGCCGACCAACTGGTCCCGTCGGTACAAGGCCAACCTGGAGAAGCTCGCCTCGGGTGACGTGATCAAGGTCGCTGAAGTCGTACGCGATTTGTGGCGTCGTGAACGCGAGCGGGGCTTGTCCGCCGGCGAGAAGCGCATGTTGGCAAAGGCCCGCCAAATCCTTGTGTCCGAGCTCGCACTTGCCGAGAAGACCAATGAGGACAAGGCCGAGGCAATCCTGGACGAGGTGCTCGCCTCCTAACGGGAGCGTGTCGGTCCGGCGTCCTCGCTGACCCTGGCCCCGCACCCCGAGGGAGACCTCCGATGGCTCCTCGTCTCACCCGTGTTCCCAGCGTCGCGGTTGAGTTGCTCAGACTCCTGCTCGTTGCCTTCGGCGCGGGCGTGGGCTACTCACTTGCCGAGCGTTCGGGTGCGTCTCCCGACGTTCGTGTCCTGGGTTCCTTCGACGGGGTCTGGCTCGGTGTAGTCCTGGGTGCCGCCGTGGGCTTTGTCGTCGGTGGCATCGTCTCGAGATTTGTGCTCCGGCGCCTCGACCGGGCCGAGCGAGCCCTGCAGGGTTTGGCTCCTGAACAGGTTGTCGCCGGCGGCTTCGGCGCACTAGTCGGAGTGGTCCTTGTTGCTGTCGTGACTTGGCCCGTCTTCTTGGTCGGCAATGCAGTCGTCGTACTGCCTCTGTTCTTGTTCCTCGTTGTCGTCGGTGGGCTCTTCGGCTTCGGGGTTGCCCAACGCCGACGTGATGCCGTGCTATCCGCGGTAGGTGGTCGCGCTGGTCTGGCCCCGCGCCGAGGGTCGGCAGCACTGATGCCCAGGGTTCTCGACACATCAGTGGCGATCGACGGGCGCGTTCTCGATGTCGTACGCGCTGGATTCCTGGCCGGGCGGATGCTCGTGCCTGAACCGGTACTAGGTGAACTCCAGGCCTTGGCGGACTCCCCTGATGTGTTGCGCCGGATGAAGGGTCGACGAGGCTTGGACGTGTTGACGGCTCTGCAGCGGGAGTCGGGTGTCGAACTGGAAGCGATCCCGGACGACGCGTCCGGCATAACCGAGGTGGACGCGAAGTTGGTGCACATCTGTCTGGATCGAAGTGCTGCGTTGCTCACCTTCGACACCAACCTGGCCAAGGTGGCCGGGATCGCCGGGGTCCGGGTGCTGAACATGCACGCGTTGGCGCTTTCGCTGCGCCCACCGGTCGTCGTCGGTGACGAGATCACCGTTCACATGCTCAAGGCCGGCAAGGAGGCCGGTCAGGCTGTTGGGTATCTCGATGACGGAACTATGGTCGTTACCGAGCACGCGGCCGACTGGATCGGGCACGATTGCGCCGTGATGGTCACGAGTGTGTTGACGACAGGAAACGGACGTATGGTCTTCGCCAAGCTCACCTCGGGCGGCAGTGCGCCGGCGAGCAGCCCTGCCGGTCAGACCGCCTCCGGCCGGGCGCATGAAGCCGTGCCCCGCCGCACGTGATGGCGGCTGATCGCGTCGGATTGACCGAGCCGAGCCGAACTGCCGCGATCGTCCCCGCAGCTGGGCGAGGGGAGCGACTAGGGCCGGGCGGACCGAAGGCGCTGCGCGAGTTGGGTGGCGTACCGATGTTGGTGCACGCCGTACGCGCGTTGGCCGGTGCTCGTTCGATTGATCTTGTTGTTGTTGCTGCTCCTCCGGACGAGGTTTCGGGTGTGCGCGCGTTGTTGCGAGGCCTCGACGCGGAAACAGACGTATGGGTCGTGGCCGGCGGGGAGAGCCGACAGGACTCGGTCGGCGCCGCGCTTCGCGCACTTCCCGCTGATGTCGATGTGGTGTTGGTTCACGATGCGGCCCGACCACTTGTCCCCATGACTCTCGTGGATGCAGTTGCCGGCGCCGTGCGAGCGGGTGCCGATGCGGTGGTCCCGGGCGTACTGGTGGCCGACACGACGAAGCAGGTTGATGAAGCCGGCCGCGTGGAAGCGACGCTGGATCGTGGTCGGCTTCGTGCGATCCAAACCCCCCAAGGATTCCGACGGTCGATCTTGGAGGCAGCGCATGAGCAAGCCGCAGGCGCACATGACGAGAGTGCCGTCGCAACCGACGATGCTGGACTAGTCGAGAGGTTCGGTACGACGGTGATGGTGGTGGCCGGTCACGAGGACGCATTCAAGGTGACGCGACCGATCGACTTGTTGCTGGCCGAAGCGGTGTTGGCGCGACGCCGGGCCAGTGGTGTCCATGCCTGAGTTCCGGACCGGAATCGGTGTGGATGTGCACGCCTTCGATGAGTCGCGACCGCTGTGGTTGGCGGGTTTGCTGTGGCCCGGCGAGGGTGGTTTGGCCGGGCACTCCGACTCCGACGTGGCGACTCACGCATTGTGTGACGCGTTGTTGTCGGCCGCGAGACTGGGCGATCTGGGATCGAACTTCGGAACCGATCGACCCGAGTGGGCCGACGCGGCCGGGATAGCGCTGTTGTCCGAAGTGGTCGGGCTCGTGAGCTCGCAAGGTTGGTCGGTGGGAAATGCGGCCATCCAGATCATTGGGAATCGGCCTCGGTTTGCCCGTCGTCGCGAAGAAGCCGAGGACCTACTCAGTTCGGCTTGTGGTGGTCCGGTGAGCGTGGCTGCGACGACGACTGATGGTCTCGGCCTCACCGGTCGCGGTGAGGGGCTCGCCGCAATCGCCTCCGCGTTGTTGGTTCGCGAGTCCTAACCGCAAGTCGACCAGAGTTGAGTGACGGCGGGGCGCCTTGTTTTCCCGTCTACGAATGTCTGCTAGCTCGGTTGGTGGCGATGACGCCGATGGTGATGACTCCGTCGTGGTGCAGGTGGTGATGGCGGCGGCACAACAGGACCAAGTTGGCCATGTCGGTCCTGCCGCCGTCGGCCCAGTGCTCGAGGTGGTGGGCTTGCAGACCGGTGCGGGATCCGCAGCCCGGTGCCCGGCAGCCTTGATCGCGCAGGAGCAGGGCCCGGAACTGGGTGTCGGACACGACCCGGCGTGACCTGCCGACGTCAAGGACCGCCGTACCGGTGCGGATCACGGTGCGGATCCGTGCGTTGCACATCAGGCGGCGCACCGCGGCCAGCGTCAAGGCGGGTCCGTGGTCGATCCGCGCGGTCGTGACCGCCGTGGTCGACGGCGTGGACGGTTCAGCTGAACAGTTGATCTTGGTCGGGTTGGAGTCCTGATCGGGTGGGGTGTCCCCTGTTGTGTCGTCGCAGACGGCGGCTTGGACCAGGGCGACATCGAGGTGCACGATGATTGCGGCCCGTTCGTGCCCGGCGAGGCTGCGCACGGTGCCGGTCTCACGGTCGGCGAGGTAGTTCTCCGCCAACGCGACCAGCGCATCGGCCATCGACGGTGCGAAACGATCACCGGAGTCCGGGTCAGCATCGTGGTGGCGAAGGTCTTCTTTCGCGGCGTCCAGTGCGGCCAGCACTACCGCGCCGGCGTCGTCGGGGAGTTGGCCGTGGACCTCCATCGCCGAGTGGTTGTTCCACCGTGCGGTCACCCAGCCGGTGTCCACGGTGCTCGACCTCTGATCGGTGGGTTGGCCGTGGGGGTCGCCGTCGGGGTGGTGGCTGACTCCGGCTCGCCTGGCGGCGTCGGCGAGCTCGTTCCGATCGCACGTCCGCAACCCGCTGACGACCGATTCGAGGTGCGCGGTGGTGCCGTTCTCGGCGATGTCGAGCAACCCGTACAGGGCGGGGTCGTCGGGGTCCTCCACGATGCGGGTGATCGCCCGGACTTTGCTGAACGAGAGCCGTCCGGCATCCATCGCCTCCGCCAGTGGGGGCAGCACCGCGAGCCGGCGAGCGACCCGCACATCCCCGGCCGAGATCGGGATCTGGGCGGCTTGCTCGTCGGTCAACCCCACCCCGAACGTCGGCACCGCCGGCAGACCCGGCGGGCGCGGCATCCCCGAGGGATCATCCGGCGACATCTCCGAAACAGCTGGGGCACAATGACTCTGGCTGATTGTCATGACCCGAAACTGGCCGCCACCACCGACAATTCTCCGACCACCAAGGACCGTCACATGCGTCCTGATCGAGTTGATCCATGGGTGCTGAATCCGCCAGTTAGGGTCTTGGCATGACTGTGCCATTGTCCGATGCAGCTAAGGCGCTTCTCGATGAGCCCGAGTTTGCCTGCATGGCCACGATCGAGCCCGATGGGCAGCCGCAACTGTCGGTTGTCTGGATTGGACGCGAGGGCGACGAGGTCGTCGTTTCGACGATCAAGGGGCGGCGCAAGTTCACCAACATGTTGCGCGACCCGCGAGTCACAGTGCTGATCTTCCCAAAGGACCGGCCTTACTCGTACCTCGAGATTCGCGGAACAGCGACGATGACCGAGGATGGCGGCCCGGAACTCATCGATCGATTCGCGCGGGAATATCGGGGAACGGAGCGTTACACCGGCGATGACGGCACCGACCACGTACGCGTCGTCGTGCGGATCACGCCCACCCGAGTGGTGACTCGGGACTAGGCGCCCGACGACTAGGCTCCGGCGGGTGACCCTGCGCCTGTACGACACCGCCACTCGGTCGGTGCGCGACTTCGAACCGATCGTCGCGGGACAGGCCTCGATGTACCTCTGCGGCGCGACCGTACAAGCGGCGCCGCACGTCGGTCACATCCGTTCGGGCGTCAACTTCGACGTGTTGGGTCGCTGGCTTCGAGCGAGCGGCTATGACGTGATGTTCTGCCGCAACGTCACCGACATCGACGACAAGATCCTCGCCAAGGCCGAAGCCGAGAGTCGCCCCTGGTGGGCTGTCGCGACTACATACGAACGTGCGTTCGCCTGGGCATACGACGTGCTCGGCTGCACTCCGCCGACGATCGAGCCGCGGGCAACCGGACACATTCCGGAAATGATCAAGTTGATGGCCCGACTCATCGACACCGGTCACGCGTACGCCTCGGAGGGCGACGTCTACTTCGCGGTGAGCACGTACCCAGACTACGGCGCGCTCTCCGGCCAGCGAGCCGCCGAGATGCTCCCCGCCGCTGACAGCGAGTACGAATCGCGCAAGAAGGATCCGCGCGACTTCGCCCTGTGGAAGTCGGCGAAGCCTGGCGAGCCGTCGTGGGATACGCCCTGGGGGGCCGGTCGCCCGGGCTGGCACTTGGAGTGCTCAGCCATGGCCAGCAAGTACCTCGGTCCGAACTTCGACATCCACGGCGGGGGACTCGACCTCATCTTCCCGCATCACGAGAACGAGATCGCGCAGTCGAAGGCCGCCGGCGGTGAGTTCGCGAACTTCTGGGTGCACAACGCGTGGGTCACCACCGCCGGGGAGAAGATGGGCAAGTCATTGGGCAACG
>Ga0315275_10001359_pt1 | contig 21440 bp, 18 predicted proteins | sample YL17G03_0_MG_FD_205557 | JGI IMG/M metagenome (GOLD analysis project Ga0315275, IMG submission 205557) | Sediment microbial communities from Yellowstone Lake, YNP, Wyoming, USA - YL17G03_0 | ecosystem: Environmental > Aquatic > Freshwater > Lake > Sediment | place: USA: Wyoming | collected...
CAAGGGTCTCGTGTTCATCTTGATGTCCCGCTAGGATTCACCTCCTAAGCTTGGACTTCACTCAAGAATACGAGACCCCAATCCAAAAATAAACATTAGCTAATTTAGGGACAAGCCAGCGCGCTTTTTTAAGGAAATATAAATTAGCAAGTGTACCTTTTTCGTCTGAAGGCTAATGAATATGAACATATGGAAAGACATTCCTGCAGGGGACAAACCTCCTACACTCTTAAACGCCGTGATTGAAGTTGTGAGTGGATCAAGAGACAAGTACGAATTTCGGTCTGAATGGGAAGCCTTCGTTCTAGACAGAGTAATACCTTCATCAGTCGTTTTTCCTGTTGAATACGGCTTCGTACCTCAGACTTGGGCTGAAGATGATGACCCGCTTGATATAATGGTGCTCAGCTATGAACCGCTCGAGGTTGGTTGCATAGTCAAAGTGAGAGTCGTAGGAGTGTTGGTTGTCGAAGATGAGAAAGGCGAAGACGCAAAGATTCTGTCCGTTCCAGTGAGCGATCAGAGGTTTGACGGTTTCCAGGATATTTCGGATGTGCACCCACACAAAATTAGGGAGATTCAGGAGTTCTTCGAAACCTACAAGAGGCTAGAGCCAGGCAAATGGGCAAAGTTCAAGGAATGGAAAAACGTTCAAGGCGCTGCTGCAATAGTTACTTCTTCAATGGAAAAATACAGCAAGAGGTTAAGGCTTTACGAAAAATAGACGCGCTGGCTCGATCATTAATGGATCACATACGCGCTCCTTTTCGTGCCTTTACATGGTCACTGTATGAAGGTCATGTCTTGTCCGCAACAGACAAGTGTTCCTCTACCTTCTTCCAATGCATGAACCTTGTTTCTGCAAATCTCAAAGATGTATCTGGCCTGCTGCCACGTTTAGAAATGCACAATAGAGTTTATCGAGTGTTCCACTATGGACCATTAGGCGTTAGTTCGCGCGCGCGTATAGAAGGTACGATCAAGTGTGCCCTTGATGCCTCGGCTTACATTGGCTGTTGACTTGTATTCCATATCCGTTTAAAAACGGGGTTTGCAAATAATGGTAAGGGGCATCTGAAAGCTACAAACACAATACCCAAAACATCACAGGGTAATATCATAGATTTCGCATGGGAACTAAAGAAGAATGGTCTTAGCGATACAACAATTAGAAATTATTCGCTGTCATTGGAAATGTTAGTGAAGAGAGGTGCTAAGCTTTTTGATCCTGAAAGCGTCAAGGCTACAATAATGTCTCAATCATGGTCAAATTCAACTAAAGCCCAGATGATTGCTGCCTACAAGAAGTTTGCAGTTCTCAATGATATCAAGTGGACTCCACCAAAGTATGAGATTATTAGAAAGCTGCCTTTCATTCCATTGGAGAAAGAAATTGATGAGTTTATCGCTTGCACTGGCAAAAAGATGAGTGTTCTTCTTCAACTGCTCAAGGAGACTGGAGCAAGAATAGGCGAGGCATTGAGGCTTGAATGGATTGACATTGACTTTGAGAAACGCAGTATCAGCATTAACAAACCTGAGAAGCATGGTAATGCTAGAGCAATCAAAGTGTCTCAGAAGCTGATGGCAATGTTGAATAGATTGCCTAAAGATCGCATTAACGTGTTAGGCTCTTCATTGCAAGTTGTACGTAACAATTTTTGTGCGCAAAGAAAGAGGGCTGCAATAAAACTGAACAATCCAAGGTTATTGAGAATCCACTTTCATACTTTAAGGCACTGGAAGGCAACCATGGAATATCATAGGACTAAGGACATTCTATACGTGATGAAATTATTGGGACATAAGAACATCGCTAACACTTTGATCTACACGCAACTGGTAGAGTTTGAAGGAGACGAGTACTGCTCAGCAGTGGCAAGTAATGTCGATGAGGCCAAGAAACTGATTGAAGCTGGATTTGAATATGTCTGCAACCATGAGAATATGATGTTGTTCAGAAAACGAAAGTAGAATGAAATTTTACTCCTAAACTCAAACCTTATTTCCGAAGACAACAACTACATTTTGGGGATAAGCAAAATGATTCTGGCGTTCATCATACCTTTGATTCTTTTTGCAATTCTCGTCTCTGCGAAAAAGAAACTCTTGAGAAAGCACTGGTACATGCTAATTTCGCTCGGTTTTGTTCTTACGTTTCTTGTCTCATTCGTTTCGGTTTGGAGTACTTGGAACCCGTACATGTCAAGCGGCGACTTGCATAAGGGAAACTATTCAGGAGCATCAGGCCTGTCCTACCCACTTCAGATGAATGTTTATCTTGCCCCGCTAACCGTCCAAGGCAGCCTCATAGTGGGCAATGTATCCTTTGATGTGCTCATCGCAAACGAAAAGTTGCTGGAGACAAACGGTACGTTAAGCTTTCCCCAGATAACCGCGCTGTTGAACGGTTCTGGACCTGTGAGCTATCAGCTGGGGTCTCCTTTCTTTTCCGATGCAATCGGCTTCTTCGGTTCTCTGCTTTTTCTGTTCATGCTGTCCAACATGGCGGCATTTGCACTGGGACTGATTCTGGCGTATGTTGTTTCAAGAAACTTGCATTACAAAAAAATGCTGCAGTAGACGCGCGCGCATACGATTGATGAGTGTGACGTTAAATGGGATAGTGAAACAGGTTCTGTAAACTTATCGGTTGGTAGTTCTGTAAAGTCTCCGTCGGATTTGTGTCCGTGTAAATTTTCGTCGGATAATTCGAAATGAACGGTTCTGGTCTAGCGGATACTGTAAACTTATCTGTCATGGAAATCTCGACATGCGGTTCTGATTCATGTTCGGGAGCCCTAGCAAACTGATTCACACGGGAGTTAATCCCGTTTTTTCAAAACGCGACCGAAAGACATGAAGCAAAATGTTTAATTCAGATTGGACTTCTGTCTTAAGTGATGCATTATGTCCTTAAGAAAATACCTTCTCTCAGGTGCTACAGTTGTTTTGGCAATCATTAGCATTTCAATTATTTGGCAATTACTCACTGCTGATTATCCTACGCATTCAGACGTTTTCTTCATGGGAGTTGAAGCTGGTGCTCTTGCAGTTGTGCTCTTGGTCTGCTTGTCTTTGATGGGTTTTCTCTTATACCGTCTAGTGACAATACCAAAAAAGAGCCCATAAGATACCTATCAATAAGAGCTTGACGTTAGTTGATCGATGTTCTCAGGTTGTCTAGTGGACTGATATAGTTGATATAGCAGATAGATGCCAAGCAACATGAACATTAGGCTGAACATCCCCGTTAGCGTAGGCAATACCAAAACCATAGCATAACCGACCGTTCGCAGTGCATAATCAAAAGGGTATTCAGTTTTCCAAGTCCTAAATATTACAAATAAAAACCATGTTAGACCAAATCCCACAATACTAAGAGTTATCAGGACAACAGCCAGTGCAGCCTTGCCATATTCCATCCTCATTCACCCTAGAACAATCTGAAACTAGTTATGAGACAAGTGGTTAATCTGCTTGGCGGCTCTCGCAACTCACCATAGGCGATTTTTTCTTTTGTGAATGGTTTTGGGTCATCGAGCTAGCAAATGGGTTGTCGTGCGAAAACAGCGCTTGTTCCGTTATATTTGTTCGTCATCCTGACAAGCAATCATTAATGGAGATAAAATACAAGTCCTGAACGCATAGTTACCAGCGCGCTAACCTATAGCGCGCGAGCGCGCGCGTTTCCAAATCAACGATGTGACGTTAAATGGGATAGTGAAACATAAACTTATTAACGATACTGTAAATGCATTATACTTAACATCGAGCGTGCTTGATGCCGGAATCGCAAAAGCATTAGTCTGCGCGCGCATTGTTGATGGGTGACTTTTCGAATCTTTTTCACCCTCGTGGTATTAGTTTTAGGTTCATTATGAGGGGGTAAGTTTTTGATTGAATTTTGCCCCTCACAGCTTCAACTGACTATCCTATTCTTATCCTGCTTCATTGATATTCTAATGGATCCTGAAGCGGCTCCTGGCCTTCCATTGGAAGCATAAGGATACTTGTCCACTAACCGTCCGTCGTGGTCGTCGTCGTCCGTCCGTCGTCGTCCGTTTGGTTGGTTGGGGTAAAGTTTTATCCAACCAACCAGAACGTTTGCCTGTCTGCGTGATAAAACTGTTTAGCAAAAGCAGTATGGAAGAGTTCATAGAGTGCCTTCTGGGGGACCTTCTGATGCTCATTGGATAACAGCAGCTGGCGGAAGAATGCACGGGCGGCGCGTTACAGGCCAAAGTTCGGAAGGCACTATGCAGGAGTCGCGCGAATCCACGAGTCACATTCGTAAACTCCTGCACTGACATGTGTTGGTAACACTAAGGTTATCGTGACTTTTCTAAGTTCATTGTGAGCGAGTGAGATACCATCGTAATCCCAGTATTCCGTCCAACCCACAGGTAACTGGTCTCCACGATAACTGAATCTCAAAATGACGGGAACATTTCCAGTATTATTGACGTACAGCGGCAATGTCCACACTCCTGAGCCGATTTTTCCCCAAGAAATCGTGTCTCCCTGCTTGAGTTCCTGCGTTTGTGCTGCATCGAAGAATACTCTGATCATGGTTACGGCTTCAATTCCGCCTTTCTGCTTGAATCCCAAATTATGAACTACGACGGCTCCGACCAATCCTAAGACAAGTATGGTTGTTGCCAAACCGCCATGCAATGCTGATCGTGTGAGAGTATTCTTTTTTGGCAGTAAAGGATTATGAATTAGAGATAAACATGTGAACTAAGCTTTGAAATAACGAGCCGTAAGGACTCCTTCGGTTGTTCCACAGAGTCTTTTGAAATCAAAACCACTACTCATTTGAGACTGTACCAACGAACTGAAGAAAAGATGGAATGATTAAGCTTGGACTTCAACTAGACATCCAATTGTCACATGGCCATCGTATCGTACTATGGTACAGGCGTCGCTGTAATCCCCGAGCCGCATTCGTATGTTCCAGCACCAATGTCTGAAGGCAACGTCAAAGTCATTGTAACTGTTACAGTTGTACTTTGAGCCACTGGACTGCCATCATAGTCCCATGTTAGCGTCCAACCTTGAGGCATCTCTCCTTGGTTATAGTTCAGTTGTAAAGTGGCATCAACTGTTCCTGTGTTTTCGATGTATAAGGTCTTATGTTGCGGACTTGTACTCGTGATTGGATCCCAAGTAAGCGTTTGTCCCTGCTGAAGTTCCTGAGTTTGTCCTTCGCCAAGGAATATTCTGATTTGGGCGGCGGATACAACTTCAAATCTCTGACGGAAACCAAAATTGTAAACTATAGCTGCTCCGACTAATCCTACGAATAACACTGCTGCTACGATGCCAAGCAATATCTTCTTCTTCACTATGTTTCACCTCCTTTCTTCCTCTTTCTCCCTTGTGGTATTCTGAATCAGAACACTAATAAATTTTATTGTTAGATCTTACTATCTATAAAATTCATGGGTGAATCGCACTTAAAAACGCATATGGATGAGTCTTCTATACGATGCTTCTAATTCTTAGTGCATCCAGTCAATGATTAGCGCGCGCGCATGATAAACTGAAAATCCTTGCTAACTTGAAATTATTCATAGATAACAGAAATGGTTGGTTGGATAAAACTTTACTCGCGCGCGCCTCACCGAGTATGATCGATGCGACCGTCCTAAATGTTAGAACAGGTTGTTCTAATGCTTAGGATAATATAACAAGCCTCCATTACCCTCTATAGGTGAAAAAGATGGTTCAACAAGAAGTAAAAAAGAAAACTCGAACCTACGGCACAGTTGCTGTACTTTCAGCCATGGTTTTGGTTACGCTAATATTCTTTTTAGGTTCAACTCCAAGCTTCACGCCAAACTTACCCGAAGTCTCACCCATGCAAACCTTCGCTTCTTACGACGAACTGAGAAACTACCTTGTCTCCAACCAAGGAACACCAGCCAATTATAGCGGGGGACCGCTGGACGCTCAGTTCTTCGGACAAAGGTCTGAAGCAGCACAATCTCCTGGTACGAGCGCTACCGACCAAGGAACCAAAGCAAATTCCTACTCAACTACAAATATCCAAGTCGCCGGAGTTGATGAAGCAGACATCGTAAAAACCGACGGCAGATACATCTATACAGCGTCCAACGATTTTTCAAACGCGCAGAACCACGTGTACATTGTGAAAGCTGACCCACAAGATCCCAGAGCAATCGCAAAGATCACGCTCGACAACAACACTTACCTAGCAGGAATGTTCCTGAGCCAAGACGGCAACAAACTCGTGATAATCGGAAGCCAATACCAGCTATATGCTTACGATACTAATGTTACATCAACAGAAGCGGTGATTTATCCCTATCGCAGCGAAGTCAAAACGTTCATTAACGTTTACGACATCTCCGACAAGGCTTACCCAATACTGGCTAGGAATTTGACGCTAAGCGGAAGCTACTTCAACAGTCGAATGATCGGTAACTACGTCTACGTTATCGTTAGCGAATCAGCTTACGTCCTCGAAAACGGTGGATTGCCCCTGCCTACAGTGTACTTGGAAACAGGGTCCACAGACATTGCCCCGTCAAGGATCTACTACGCGGACAAAGCATACTATGACGAAGCAGAGAACAACTACTTCACTTACACAAGTTTCATCGGCTTAAACATCCTAGACAATGAACAGGAACTGACCAATATGACTGTTCTGATGGGTGGCGCCAGCACAATGTACGTTTCCTTAGACAACATATACGTGACTTACCCAACTTGGAACGGTGAGCAAGGAGATTACACGTCAATCTACAGAATAAGTGTTGCACAAGACAAGTTGGCGTTTGAAGCCAAAGGCAGCGTGGCAGGATACATCCTTAACCAGTACTCGATGGATGAACACAACGGATACTTCAGGCTAGCAACCACGTCGCAGAAGAACTCAACGCAGAACAACGTCTTCGTCCTCAACATGAACTTGACCACGGTGGGAAAACTAGAAAATCTCGCTATCACAGAAAGAATCTACTCAGCGAGATTCATGGGCGACAGAGCTTACCTCGTCACATTCAGACAAATAGACCCATTCTTCGTACTTGACCTGAGCGACCCTGCAGACCCAAGAGTCGCGGGTGAACTCAAGATCTCAGGATACAGCAGCTACCTGCACCCGTATGATGCAGACCACGTCATTGGACTTGGAATAGAAAACAATACAGTAAAGCTGTCGCTTTTCAACGTAACAAACATCAACTCACCCACGGAAATGGCGAAGTATATCATAGAAGGCGATTGGACCTATTCTGAGGCGCTGAATGACCCGAAGGCTTTCCTGTTCGACAAGGCAAAAGAACTGCTGGTGATCCCAGTCACGATAACCCAATATGGCATACAAAAGAGCGACCCTGGAGCAGTCAACGCGACCGGCAAAGAAGACAGCATAGCTCTCTCGACACAAGATTATTGGCAGGGCGCATACGTATTCAAGCTTACCCTGACAGGCGGCTTCGAGTTGAGAGGCGGAGTTACACATCAAGACAACAGCACAAGCCAACAGTACTACTGGTACGGAGACAGCAGCAAAAACGTCAACAGGGCACTCTACATCGATGACACGCTGTACACGGTATCCAACGCAAAAGTAAAACTGAACAGCCTAACGAACCTAACCGAGATAGCAGAAATCAAACTGAGCTAAACCACTCTTTTCCTCTTTCTCTTTCTTTTCTAGCGCGATGGTGCATATGCTCTTAAAGGCATCCAAGCGCACAATTCCTGAAATAGGATAAAGTGAAATACGTTGCATTCGCGTGCGCTTCACATTCCATCACCAATTTTATTTACACGACCTTTTTGTAACAGCTTTGAATTTTGGAAGACTTTCTGCGCGCGCGACGACGAACGCATGACCTGTTCCTGTGGTTGATTAGAAAGCAAAATCTAAATCCAGCATGACCTTAATAGGTTTGAGCCCCATGATAAACGTGAAATACTATCCAAGCAACGTTTTTAGAGAGAGAGAGAGGCATCTTTCAGCAGTCAGTGAACTTCGAGTTCAGATGTCATAATGCTTCAAGGCGAAGTGCCGTCATCGAGAAAATTTCAGCGGAAGGATTTGACGAGAGAGATCACTGCATTTTCAGTCTTTTCGTTGATAGTAATGCTATGTCACCGTCAGTAGAGATTGTTCCTGAAAGAAAACTGGAACCTGGAAAGACGCTTGAGATTTTCAATCCGATAGCGGAATTACCTTTGGAATATGACTTTGGACGAATAGACTTTTCGTTGAGGTTCATAAGCGAAGATGCCGCCAATTTGAAAGCGGGAGTTTCTGTCAAGCCCGTCGTTTATGAGCAGAAGGTTTTTCTCGATCTTCCGTTCAGAGGTACTTGCCTCGTTACTGATGGCCACGATTTTCTTGCTCACCATCGACGCATTCCTCTCTTGAATCAGTACGTCGAGAAGATGGGCGTGACGGCTAACAGCGTCAGATTTGCATACGACTTCATGGTGGCTGACTCTGGAGGAAAAGTCTACAAGGGAGATGGTTTAATATTGGAGGATTTCTATGGTTGGGGCAAACCAGTTCTAGCCCCGGGTGATGGAAAAATAGTTTCTGTAGCACATGATAAAGCTGATAATCCTGTCAGCATGACCTTGCCTTCTATTGCACCTGAACGGTATGAACGCCTTCGCACGCAGGCGTTTGAACACCTAGAGAGCGTGGGCTTGGAGGGGCTTCATGGCAACCATGTCATCATAGACCATGGCAACAGTGAGTTCAGCCTGATAGACCATATGCAGAAGGACTCAGTTAAGGTTGAGGTTGGAGACGAAGTGACGAGAGGGACCGTTTTGGGAGATATAGGAAACTCTGGAGACAGCTGGACTCCACATATCCATTACGGACTCCAGAATGGCATAGACGATCGTAACTCCGAAGGTTTGCCAAGCAGGTTCAGCGAGTTCGAGCTGTTACTAGGAAATACTGTCAAAAGAATCCAGAATCTATGCCCGAATACTGGAATGATTGTGAAACACTGACGGTGGTTGCATCGATCAATAAAGAAAGAGCACTCATCGCTAAGGTAGATGCAGTCTTCAGCAACCTCTAAGTAGCCCCTAAGTAGCGATTTCCTTTAGCATGAGCAACACACGACCAGCATCGGCGTTTCCGGGCTGATAACCAAACGATCGTACTTGAACGGTGTTATGCTGTCGTTGGTTGGTTTGGACAAAACTTTACCCCAACCAACCAACCACTACCACGGTCACCCGACCAGTCACTCAAACTCTCGCTCACCCACTCTGCCGACCTACTCCTACCTCTACCTCACCATACAACGCACACGCACACGGCGTGTGTGTGAGAAGAATGCACCCGCTGAAGCCGTTTCATCTAATCTTCCAGTTATTCTCCAATGTTTTCTTCATTTCCTCTTGAGTTAAGTCAACTATGCTCACTTTTCCAAATCTGCCCAGTTTCTCATGAAACTTACCGGAAGGAAGGAACCTGAAGTCCAGAGTTTCTTGTCAAACTTTGGATAATAAAGTAAACACGCAATGCATGATGTAAGAAAATGACGAACTTTTTGCAAAAGCTTGGCATGCGCTTGTCAGTATATGCAGCGCGAGTTGCGTAGCCATCTAGCTTTCGAAATGATCTTCAAGAAGTCTTCGTGTTCCTCTTCTTAGTGTTTCAGACAATGTTGAAGAGCCTACTCCCAGCCTCTGCGAAAGCTCTGAAGTATGCACTTTTCTCGGATAGTCAAAGTAGCCCATTTTTAGAGCAAGCCAAAGCACTCTTTCCTGTTTTCGGGTTAGCGTTTTTCCTTCTGGTTGAAATTTGCCTGCCTCAACAATCTTGGGCTGCAGTCCGCTCCCCTCTAGCTTGATCAGAATTTCCTTGAAGGCCTCTGGGGTCGGCGCTACAAAGGAATACGTAATCACGCTTCCCTCCAATTTTCTTCCGGACACGAGGAAAGAGTTGGTTGCCAATATGGTTCTACACACATCGCAGCCGTCAGTGTCAAACCAAAGGAACGTCTCCTTGTCGCCTTTGTGGCTGACATTAATTTCATGAGGGCTGTCTTTCGGAATATTGCGCATTTCAGAGGAAGGAAACCTTATCAAATGCCGCGTCAAACCAGTGGGTAGATTTCTTACATCAACCAAAGCACACTGCTTGATTCCTAGATCCTTGATTATTCCCAGACCTTTGCACCGAGTATTCACTATTTCGATCGTCGCGTGATACGGTTCGTCTCTTAGCCTCTGCATATGTCACACCCGCATACATTCGGGAAATGCTTAATCTCCGGTTCAGAGGCTAATAAGCCTATGCTAAAAAAGCATGAAATAGAGGTTTGAAAAAAGATGAAAAATGTGAAAACAGCAGTTTTTGCTACAATTACAATCCTAACCATACTATTCTCGAGCATATGGCTAGTCTACGCAATTGCGCCCACCCCCGCTATTTTGGACCCGAAAACCATCCCAAAGTACGTCAACCAGCTAGTAGCAGCAATACCTGTCTATGAGCCTACAAACGTCACTGACGGCACCGGAAATACAATTCAGCAGGACTACACAATAAACATGACATACTTTAGAGAACAGATTCTCCCAACAGGCACACCACTAGTCGGAGGCGACGGAAACACAATGGTTTGGGGTTATCAGGGCAAAGTACGCTTACTGGACGGAACAATACTGCCATCATTCGCGAACTCACCATCAGCATCATTCATAGCGACTCGCGGAATACCAAGCAACGTGACATGGGTAAACAATATAGATATACCGCAGTTTTTACCCGTTGATACAACGATAAAATGGGCAAACCCAGTTGGCGGCGTAACTTCACCAGTACCTCTGGTTCCTCACCTTCACGGCGGAGAAGTTCAATCATTCTCAGACGGGGGACCGAATTCATGGTTCACCTACGACGGGCAACTGGGATCAACCTACAGCACGAACGGCGCATTTTCAACCATCCCCAGTAACAAAGCAACATACTATTATCCGAACGCTCAGAATCCAACAACCCTATGGTACCACGATCACGCAATGGGCATGACACGACTCAACGTCATGTCAGGTCTAGCCGGATTCTATCTGCTCAAAGAAGCGCCAGCAACGACAATTATCACGACACCCACTGCAAACAACTTTGACCAATATCTAACACAACAATTCCCATACGGAATCTCAGAAATTCCACTAGCAATCCAAGACCGCACATTCCAGACCAACGGAGAACTCTGGTTCCCAACTGTTGGCATAAACCCCACAATCCACCCCTACTGGATGCCCGAATTCTTCGGCAACACAATAATGGTCAACGGCAAAGTCTGGCCTAATTTAGATGTGACACAAGGCTGGTATCGCTTCAGAGTCCTAGACGGATCCAACGCACGCTTCTACACATTGAGCTTCTCCAACAAAATGCCCTTCACAGTCATCGGCACCGAAGGGGGCTATCTACAACAAGCAGTTGCATTGAACTCAATCACAACTGCACCAGGCGAAAGAGCAGACATCCTCGTAGACTTCTCAGCAGTACCAGTTGGAACAAAAATAGTATTGACAAACACCGCCAAAACTCCATTCCCAGGGGGAGCACCTGCAGACCCACAAACGGTCGGTCAAATAATGCAGTTCACGGTCAAAGCTACCTCCGCAAACCCAGGAGCAGCAAAACCAGTTCTGCCCGCTGGACTAAACCCAACCCTTCCGCTCGGCGTCTTCCCCACTCTTCCTGCCCCTCCAAACACTCAAAAGATAACCCGGACATTGTTCGAGGTTCAAGGTCCAGCCGGACCGCTGATGGTAACGGTCAACGGTCAAGTATTTGACGGTTACCTCTCGGAAACACCGAAGAATGGAACCACCGAAGATTGGATAATCGTTAACCTAACCGCAGATACTCATCCAATCCACACGCATCTTGCATCGTTCCAGCTTGTTAGTCGCCAATCATTCCAAGCTGCTAAGTACATGAAAGCTTGGCTTGCAATCAACGCGCCCAATGTACCGCCTTTTGCTGTGAGCTACATTCCAACCTCGCTGGATCCAACGCCGTACCTGCAGGGCAAAGCAACACCTGCTCTTCCAAACGAAATGGGCTGGAAAGACACCGTGCAAATGAACCCGGGCGAAGTCACCATAATCCGCATTAGATTTCTGCAGCAAGATGGTGCAGCCTATCCATTTGATCCAACCCAAGGCCCAGGCTACGTCTGGCACTGCCACATAGTCGACCACGAAGACAACGAAATGATGCGACCATACCAAGTGCTGCCATAACTTCGGCACGCAATTTTCCCCTCTTTTTTTGTTCAAAGAGCAAGTTACCAATTGAAGGTGTGGAGGTGATAGTATGAGCAAAGGTAAAATGAAGATGACGACGTGTCCAGAATGTGGGTGGACGGTGAAGTCGCCTTGGGGAGAAAACGACGTCATTGACCACGTTATGCTGCACGCGAAGAATCATCATCCAGAAATGTTGAAGCATGACAAGGCTGACTTGAAGAAGATGATAAAGGACGCATAGTTACAGCAAAGAAGACCAAATTACAGCAGTCAATTCTTCTCTTCCTTTTTCGCGCGTGCGGCATCGGGAGATATACCTGATATCTTTCGCGGCTCTTCCGTTATTACGATTGGTTGTATCAGGTGGTTTTGACTTCGTGATTGTTGAGTTTGAATTCGATCTTCGAACCCAGCGCGAATCAATCCTTCCCGGCCAGGATCGATCGTGAGAACTATAGACTCTTCGAGGTAATACGAATCGAGTACAATATAGAACTATCTTCCATGGGTCTTTAAGTTCTCCAGGGCCCATACCATACGTGAAGCAACTCTGTCCTAGAAGTTCCGAGTTGGATAAAACTTTACCCCAAGCGCGCGCGAGTGGTTTCTGTTATTTTCGCTTCTGCAGTTCTTCTTTCTTCAGAAGTAGTTCGTCCTCCATATGCCTCTGGTTGCTCATCTTTTTGACTTTCAGGAACCTTCTCAAGCCCTTTTCTGTTTCTTTCTCGTAGATGCTGATCTCTCCTTCGAACAGTCCTAGAATTGCGTGAAGCTCCTCTGAGGGGTGCATCTGAGGATCTATAACCGCCAAAATTGTGAATCCCATTGACTTCAGTTCTGGAATGATTGCGTTCAGCCATCTTCTGGTTTGAACTGCGTGATGCTGTAGGAGAACATCTGAGATTAGCCCTATGCAGATTCTTCTTGGGCCCTTCAGCGACTTGTCTAGTTTGCGAATGGCTGAAGTCAAGGCAATGCTGATGTCGGTGAGGTTTTCTACGCCCTTCAGTTTAAACACGTTCGGCAGGTCCTTGACGATTGCATCTGCCTGAGGGCTGCAAACGAAAAGGCTGAAGTTTGACTGGAACCTTTCTGCGAGAGTCTTTGCTACAGTGGGGTCGATGGCGACGTAGAATGTAACTTTGCCATTCTCTGCCCCTGTCTCAAGAAAACTCTTAACAAGCAAGTCCCTCTCGTCGCAAGAGGGTGAGGTTAATGCCACTACATAATTTGGAGGTACTCCTCCGTACAGCAACTTGTCAAGATCTGCATATCCGGTGGCAACATAGTCCGCTGGCTTGGGCTCTGGGGCTACTTGACGTCCTTCTATGTAAATCATTTTTGCCTCTGTTCTTTCTATATCTATCTTGTCACCCATTTTCTGGAATATGTCTAGTGCTTGACCGAGGAGGTTGTGGGCTCTTTCCCTGTCGCCCTTCTCATCCCTCTCCCAGTACACTCGGGCATACTCAAACAGTACCATTCTAGCAAACGAGTAAACGTTCCATCGTCTAGCATTCAGAAATTCAAACCTCTGAAGACCCTTCTCGAAGTGTCCAAGAGACTCTTCCCATTTCTTCTGAGCGCGAAACTGCATTCCCCTCAACACATCCGCATACGCGATGAGCTGTTCATCTTTTGCTTCTGAAGCAAACTCGTAGATTTTGTCAATCAGATTAGCAGCTCTCTCGATTTCGCCTATCTCAAGGCAAGTCCAGGCCAGAAGTTGGGAGACACTTGCTTGTACGCTTTTTTCTCCAGATTTCTCGCACACTTCATATGCTTTTTCGAGAAGCTCTCTTGCCTTCACATAATCTCCCCTGTCAAAATAGCACTGTGCGAGACCAGCGTAGCCGCCAAAGATTGCCTGACGCTCGGTGAGTTTATCGGAGACACTCGAAGCTTCTTTCAAGCATTGCTCACTCTTTTCAGGTTCTCCTAGAATCTGATAAGCCCATCCGAGACCAATCAGAGAAAAGTAAAGATGATATATGTTGCCGACTTTCCTGTCCAACGCAACTGTTTCTTCTGCTAGTAGCTTTGCTTTGCTCATATCGCCCATTTCTGCACAGTATACATATGAGAGATTGAAGCCAATCCAAGTAATCGAGTGGATGTCTCCTATCTTCCTGGCTAATTCTAAGCCTTTCTCGTAGATTTCCAAACGTCTTTCATTTGCTTCTGGTGGAAGCGCCATTGGAAGGTTGTTATACATGCGCAAAGCGGTTTCCATGTAGCCGTTGTCAAGTGCTATTTTCAAGGCTTTTTCCAAGCATTCGATGGCTTTTCTTCTATCTCCTGTGGAGTTATAGATTGTTCCCAGGCTAGCGTATGAGCTTGCAACGACGTCAAGAGCGTTCAGTTTTTTGGCAAGTTCAAGTGCTTTCTCAGCCCAAGAGAGAGCCTTAGCTTGGTCTTCAGTCATGTAGTACATGTGGGCCATGTCCTCGTAGAGTCTGGCAAGTTCAACGCTTTGAGGTTCTTTTTCCAGAATAGCTAGCGCCTTATCGTGGTGCTCTTTGGCCTTCTCGGTATCGCTCATGCCTTCCCAGAGGAGGTTCGCCATTTTCCGATGCAGTCTTGAAGCTTTTTCTTTTTCCTTCAGCTGATCCCACAACAGTAGTGCTTCATTCCACCACTTGAGGCAAGCATCGTGCTCTCCGACGAGCGTTTTGATGTCTCCAAGCCTCTCTAAGACGTATGCTTTCTCTCGAAGCTCGCCTTCTTTTTCTTCTAGAAGCTTCAGAGCAGTTTGGAAGTAGGAAGCTGCTTCGCCATTGGCATAGATCCTGGCGGCCTTTTCTCCGGCCTTGAGGAAATAGTCAAGTGCCTTGTCCTTGTCTCCGCCCTCAAGGAAGTGCAAGGCTAGTTCGCCAAAGTGTTCATCAATCTTCTTGGCATAGACCTTCTCCAGGGTACTTCCCACAATACTATGGAGTTTCTTACGCCTGAAAGTACCGGCTTCTTCATACTCAACATCTCTCACGATAATATCAGCAAAAGAACACAAGTCTTCTCCACGTACAACCCTGTGCTTAATGAGCCCAGTTTTGAGCAGTTTATCCATTATTTCCAGTAGTTTGCTCTCCTCAATGCCAGTGACTCCGCATAAAGCCTCAAGAGTGAAGTCGTTCCCAACGAAGGATGCCATCGTCAGTACATTCTGGCAGTCCTCGTCCAAACGGCTGATTCTCGCCTTCACAACGTTTTTGACGGTTTCTGGAAACTCAAATTCTGAGGTTTCCTTGAACTCCCACCTGTTCTGTTCACGGTGGATGATTTCCTCCTCTTTCAGGGACTTCACGACTTCTTCAGCAAAGAAGGGGTTACCTCTTGTTTTCTCGTAGACCGCCTTGCACAATTCTGCTGGAATGTCGTCTTGCTCCAACATCTGCTTAATCATCTCCGAAATATCGTTCAGAGACATCCGCTTCAAAGAAACAGACTGCGGCAAGCGTTCCCTGTTCAATTCCGTCAGAACTGGAGACAATGGATGTTTTGAGTCAATGTCAGTGCTGCGGTAAGCCCCCAAAAGAAGCAACGGCGTTTTCTGCACGCCACGCGCTAGATAGTGCAAGAGTAGAAGCGATGACGGATCTGTCCACTGCAGATCGTCAAGAACTACTAGCAATGGAGCCTCTCGGGAAATATTGGTTATGAACTGTGAGACTGCTTCAAAGAGTCTATTTTGTTCAAGCTCTGGACTTATCGGAAAAGACTGAGGGATTGTCGCCAGCCTTTGCCTAATTTCAGGGACGAGCTTGGCAATTTCAGCAGGATAGAAGCCGATAACCCTGTACAATTGTTCTGGACTACTATTCTCTAAATAGTCTCTGATGACCTCCCTCCATAGAACATAGGGCGGAACACCGTCCATTCTGAACAGGGCTGGGCATCTACCATACAGAACCTGCATTCCACGCAAGCGTGCATAGGCTCTAAGCTCTCTAGCTAAACGTGTCTTGCCGATTCCAGCCTCGCCATAGAGAAGAACGAGGCCGCCCTCACCTTGAATTGTCCTGTCGACAGCTTCTTTCAGAAGCTTCATTTCCTCAACTCTGTCGATAAGCGGAATCTCTTTAGCTGCAATAGGACGGGGACTCGGAACGCGGCCGCGTTCAAGTGATGCCAAGAAGACCTCTCCACATAACCTATCAATAGAATATTGTTAAATTCTGGGCTCTTATTGCTTGTGGAAGAACATCTGATTCAACCACCAGCTCAAACTGCTTAACAAGAACAAGCCTTGCATCATCAATTGACAGCCACGTACTAGCACGCGCGACAATAGTGGAAGCGTAGCTTCATCGGACCTTTCCATCATGGCAAAACACTTCAATCAACACTATCCATAACCTCTTTTTCCGCTGAGACAATCTTCTGAGCCTATTTCCTGTACAATTCGATGTAGCCGCATTTCTCACAGTAACAAACTTTTATTTTGTCGCCTAAGAAAGCGATTTTAGAAACAAGTTCTACTTCGCTGCCTAGAGCTTGCAGATGCTTTTCGCTCTTCATGCTTGAACCGCATTTGGGGCAAGTTTGGGATTCCATACCTAGGGCTGCAGTGTTGAAGGCTTAAGAAACATGCGGCAAGAAGACCTTCTCCTAACCCAGAGAGTGGAAGTAAAGTGGAGAAAGCTTTGGTGATCTTGGATTCATAAAACCTATTTAATGTTCAGAACAACTCTAGGCGAAATGAGGTTTCACCGTGGATGTTAAGCAGCTGATTAAGGAATTGAAGGTTTCAGACATTTATGCAGAATGCTCTTGCGGTGGAGAATTCAAACTTTCCGATGCTATTCTTTTTGATGGGACGAAGCCTTTTCCGCAAGAAGCTCTCGATGTCCAAAATCAACTTGACAGCGGGCTGAAAAACCGAGACTTGGATCTCGAAAAGAGGAAAAAGCTAGCGACAACCAAGGCCGAAATTACCACGAAAGCCGTGAACGTGGGGAAAAGCTTGGAAAAAGCGTTACCAACAATGAAAGATTTCAAATGGATTGTGCCTGACTCCAAATTCTTAGGGGACCCGATTGATCTGATGGTTTTCAATGGTCTTTCTATGGGCCATGTTAACTCCCTAAGTTTTGTTGAAGTAAAAAGCGGGAATGCTCATCTTAATCAACATCAAAAATCCATCAGAGACGCAATCGAAGACCGCAGAGTCTCGTACAAGGTGTTCAAATGACAGAATTGTTTGAAGAATTTCAATTGCTTAGGAAGATACTTTGTATTTGCCCTTGCTGCGGAGACCTAGTCAGGGTTTCGGACCTGCGATTGAAAGTCAAGGGTCCCGCGGTTAGAACTTGGCTGGACGATTACGAGGCGGACAAGCGGGAGATTGCGAAGAGAGAAGAGGCTTTTGGAGAGGAGGAGGATAAGTTGAGGGAGCTGGCGAGAGAAAAAGGGAGAATAGCAGCAGAGAAAGTGTTTCGTAACGCAATATGCCCCTCTCTGAAAGCTCTGAAACTTGATCCTTTCGACGTCAAACCCATACTACACCCGATTGATTTCGTGGTTTTCAAAGGTATGACCAAGGAGGAAACAATAAGCGATATTATCCTACTAACGAGGCAACACGACTGCCCTTCGCTCAATCCAATAAGAGAACAAATAAGAACAGCAGTCCTAGCAGACAGGTACGACTGGCAGGTTGCAAGAATAAACGAGAAAGGAATCATACTTTTCGAGCAAGAAGCGCGTGCGAAAAAAATAGGAACCAATTTTCGCTTTAAGTCCTAAAATGACTGAAAGGCCAGATCATAGACTGCAAACGGGCACGACAAGTCGTTAAGGCTCTGAATACCAGCGCGCGCTTGATTGTGGTGCGCGCCTCTTCCAACGCAACCGCTCTTGTTTCTACACAACTGTGCAAACTGCTCTGGGGTAGTGCGACCGCGCGCACTTGCTAGAAGGGTGTCAATCTCGCAGTTCACTTAGCCAGTTCATATGACTGCTTTATCAGTTCCATAGCATAGTTTAATTGGTCTTTACTTGTTAGCTTGAACTCTTTTTCTCCCACTTTGATGAACCAGTGATATTCTTTGTCTCCAGTCCATCTCTTAGGATCTCTGAATGCCGCTGGGTCTGTTCTAATTCTGACTTTGAGGGCAGGTTTGGTGAGGAACAAACCTACGAAGATTGTTTTTGTGCCTGGCCGACCCTTAAAGAAAACGTAGTCAGGCCCGCTAGCCTTGTGAACAACATTGCCCAATTCTAGTATCTGGTTAGTTAGAGCCTTGGTTATGTCTCTTACACTTTGGTCAACCCACTCAAGCTTTTTCTCCCAAGTTCTGTGATGCTCTGGAACAGGCCTTTTTCCTTCAACCATGCCAAGCGCTTTTCCGGGCGGTTTTCCTGCTGCATATAGTGATTCGAACAGGTGGGCTCGGATGCTAGGTGCGTCTCGTCTAGTATAGGTATTGAATTCTACAATGCTAGGAGTAGGGTTGAGATTTTGAAGGGCTTCTTCTGTTTCTAACGTCTTCTTGTCTATGATAACGACTATGCGTGGTTGTTTTGCTATTAGTTTTGACAGTGCATGGTGAATATCATGCGATTCTATTTGTTTTTGAACCGTGGCTCGCAATAAGACGTCGTTGTCTATGCCCCCGTATAGGGCGTCGAGAATTTGGTTTCTGGCTTCCTGATTCTTGATACCATTTAGGAATCTGGTGAGTTGGTTTACGATGTGATCAAAAACGGGGTGGGATGAGAGCTCGTTCTCTACAACGTACCATTCGCCTCGCCCAAAGCTTATGACATAAGCGTCGGGTATGGAGCCAATTTTCGAAGGTGCCTTAAGGGTGTGTTTAACGTCAAAATAGAGCGCGTCTTCATCAAAAATCTCTCTGTAGTGCGCCTTCACCATTGGATGAAATTCCTTTTCCTCATCCTTAGGCGTCCAAAGATCGTACTTAACGCCGTCAATTATTAGCATACGGATCAGTTACGGTATTACAAGTGTGAAAAGTATTTAACAGTGTCTTTACGTCCGTTGCACAGGCGACTTCTGTGAACATTATCGTGCTTGATCCTTCTGCGTGAATGAACAAGGAAGTCGTGGTTGAAGGCAACCTCGCTGGTTCTAAATCCCGGCATTTGGTTTCCTGAAAAAAAGTCGCCGTGAAACTGCGAACTCAGTTCTGGCGGAACTATCGGAGTGCTTTGGCGCGGTGTCGACGTGAACGGTTCCATCGTAAATGATTCAGTGAAAGTAAGGGTTTCTGGAGCTGTCAAATACGGAGGGCCGCTCGACAGTGGCAAAAAGGTTACTACATCAATGCAGACAGAATCAACAAACTGCAGCGCAACCCGAAAGGTGAGTTTGAAAACTTGGCGTTAGCTCGGCCTCAAGAACAAATTCTTCTTTAGCGCGTTAAGCATATCGGCGCGCGCGTCGCGCATCATACACTCCAGTGGTAATGAAATCTTTTATTTGTCTGGATAAATAGAATATCTCGTGATAACCTTGACGTTCAATCCTCCTGAGGAAGGACTCAAACCCGGAGAGAATATTGTATGGGCTAGAAAAAGAGGGACAGGTTTCTTTGTAATATTCTTCAGCATGATGTTGGGTATTGGCGGGACAGTCGGCACGGTCAACGCTCTTGCCTTTGTCGGATTAGTCTTGGCTTTGCCGCTGCTGGTCCTAATGGCCATTGGGTTCTGCCTTATCCTTCGAGCCTTCATGAAAGGAAGAGGCACAAAATACTATCTGACAAACCAAAGACTGATTGAAGCCAGAAAGGGGCAGATCGCAAAAGAGATTTCCCTAGAAAGGTTTCAGGGCAAATCTCTGAATCAGTTTTTCGAAAAGAAAGTCATAGGCACGGAAAACAACCATGCCGTTTACGTCTTCAAGATCTGTGATCCACTATCAGGAGATACTCTCATGGAATTCAAAGATCTGGACACAGACTCGGTGGAGGCATTGGAAAGAATAGGACAAGTAACTGAATGTCGCTACTGCGGCTTCAAGAATTCTGCAAACAGTCTCAAATGCAACAACTGTGGGGGACCACTCTAAGACTATTGACTATTAGCAATGAGCCGACTGGGTCGTCACCTTCAACCTCTCAGACGACGCCGACACGAAGAAAATCAAAGCCGCAGACGAAGAGCGCGCGCAGTGTTTCTACCATTGTTCTTTAGTGCAACGTCCGCTATCCCCATTTTTCTTTTGTATAGGAAGACGCCTAGACAGCATTTATGGTCTGAATAGCGCGTGCGTTACTCAATGACAGCATGCACAAGCTCAAGCTTTTCCTTTCCAGCCCCGGAGAACTCCGCGTTCTCTCCGCGCATTTTCACCCCGAGTGATGATAGGAACTCTAAATGCGGTCTGCTTGTTTGGCCACGCAGATCGGATTCCAACACTTTGATTAGTTCGGGCTCTCTCCGCGCAACTTCCCCGTTCAGCCCGACGCTTTTTCCCACGCGCATAAACGTGCATCCGTATTTCCTACATGCATTCAAGTTCATAGAACCAGCTGCAAAAAGTATCTTTTCCACTCTTCTCTTAGAAACTGCCTTTAGGCTGAAGGCAGTAAATCTATTGCCATCGCTAAAGACGAAAATGTCTCCAAGGGCGTACTGGCGTTGGACTTTCTTGATGACGTCAGCTATCTCTTGTATTTTCCTCCAGCCGCCAAATTCTAGTACTGGTATCTTGAGCCTTGTTCCAGGTATGTTGTTGGTAATGAACGTGGAGTAGCAAGGCCCATCTTCGGGTGTGGGCCTTACTCCCAATCGGCCCAGCAACCCAGGGATTTTGCCCATGATGAAATCATGTGTCATCTCCCGCACGCGTGTGTGCAATGGGATCCTGGGAGCACTAGTAGCATGCCTGTTCGCCAATTTAATTATTTCGCAGATGTCGGATTCAAGCTCCTTCTTGCTCAAGACAGTGCACACAAAACCAGTCTTTGAATTTATCGTTCCTGGCAATCTGATTATGCGCCGCGTGTCCACCGTTACTTTTTCATCGAAAAGTATGCCCTCTCGCTTCGCTTCCTGGACTATCCTCTTTCTCCTTTCAATCGCCTCAATCTCTCGCTTCCTAGGGTTCTCTTCAGATATCTCGTTGTGCCAAGGGTCGTCGCATACTACATGAAAGCCTTTACTTCCAGAAAATGCAGAATAGCGCACGTTGATTC
>Ga0315275_10001360_pt1 | contig 21440 bp, 17 predicted proteins | sample YL17G03_0_MG_FD_205557 | JGI IMG/M metagenome (GOLD analysis project Ga0315275, IMG submission 205557) | Sediment microbial communities from Yellowstone Lake, YNP, Wyoming, USA - YL17G03_0 | ecosystem: Environmental > Aquatic > Freshwater > Lake > Sediment | place: USA: Wyoming | collected...
CCTTAGTCAACGCGAGTAACTCGACAGGATCGGGGTTGCCCCGGAGAATGGCCTGCGCGTACCCCTTGGCCAATTCGGCGTGGCCGATCTTCACGTAATGCACAAAGTCATTCCAGTTGTCCTCAACAGTCTGGGCAAAACCGGTGCTGACCAAAAGAAGTGCCGCCGCCAAAATCGCTGTGAAGGTTCTTTGCTTGAACATCGATGTATCTCCAAAAGACCCCTTTTGCCCTGCCCAAAGACCGGCCTCGGCCGCCCTTAGCCTCAATTACAGCCCTGATAAAGCCACATTCCTGCTATCCGGCTCAAAGGCAAAAGACGCAACCCATTATAGTTATTTCGTCCTCATAACGCCAATAGTATTAGCAAATACCCCCCCTGTCAATAAAAAACCGCCTTCCGAGACCTCCGAAAGCCCACTCATAACACATAAAATACTGGACAGGGCCAAGCGGATGTGTTATCCTATTGTGTTCGGTCGTTCGTCGGAAGACCTTTGGAGAGCTGCAAATGTTCGAGTTCGATGTTTCTTTTGGAAGGAGAGACATTATGAAACGCCTATCGGTTCCAATCCTGCTGTTCATCCTGGCCTGCCCCGCCCAAGCGGGACTTCACATCTGGGTCAACGGCGAGCCCCCCGATTCCGAAATCTACGTCCTGCCGAGCGACACTCTCAATCTCGGCATCTTCGCCGACCCCGGCGAACACGCCGTTTGGACCCTCATCTTGGCCGTTGATGGACCGGGGCAGATTGAAGGCCACACCATGATCTACCCCAAGGGTTACTACGAGGAGGATCCCGTGTTAATAGATATACGGTGTCTCACGCTTGGTCTCGGTTGTGGGTGGGACGATGCGTCCTATATGGAGTTTGTCGATATCTCCTCACACCCTGACCCGCTCGAAGGGCTGGTGGTCACAGACATCATCTTCCACTGCGAAGCTCCAGGGGATGTCACTCTGTGGTTGCTCGACGGCGCCACCAGGGAGCCATTCGATATTGTTACAATCCATCAGGTTACTGACCCGCCGCGACCCATCGCCGAAGCGCACTTCACAGGTATCTTTCTCGGCGTACCACCGGCCGGCTCGAACTGGACCATCAATCCAATCGACCCGAATACAACAAATATCATCAGTTTCTCAGGTCACACGAGGCCTTATTCCAATGACTGTTACTTCTACAGAGCTACGCAAGATCTGCCCCCAATTCTCACCGTTTCCTATGAGGCCAGAGCAATAGAAATGTCGTTCCATACGGACCCTTCCATGTTCTGTATTGACCTGTGGGATCCCTTGTATGGCTCGATCGAGGGTGAGTTTGGACCGCTCAGCGCCGGAGATTGGCGATTCTTCAGTGACGACCCATATACGACCTTTTCTATTCAGTTCACTGTTTACAGCGGGAAGCTTTTCGTCAACGCGACCCAGGGTAGCGATACTAACAATGGAATATCTGCTGAGACAGCCTTCGCTACCATACAGAAGGCCATCGATACCGCGATTGACGGCGACACGATTACCGTCGCCCCCGGCACATACACGGAGAATATCAACTTCCTCGGCAAGAATATCACGCTGACGAGCAGCAAGCCAACCGAATCAAGTACCGTGAAGAACACTACTATCGACGGTTTCGTGCGTTTTCGCGGGACGGAGGACCCAAACTGCACGCTAACGGGTTTCAATATCAACGAGTCCGTCATCGGCCGCGACTGGGAAATCGACCCCGAAGGCAAGAACCACACGCGCGCCACAATCAGTCATTGTATCCTGGAAAACATCGCAACCGGCTGCGGCGGAGTGATTCAGGCCTGCGACGGGGTAATCAGCAACTGCATAATAGCCAACACTATTTACGGCTGCGCCCGGCCATGGCCCGTGCCGGCAATCGTTGGATGTCACGGGCTGATTAAGAACTGCACAATGGTAAATATGTACGATGGTATCGAGATTGGCTCGGGCGGAACGTGCACAATGGAGAACTGCATACTCTATGATTCCTCTCCAATTCTCGTACCGACGGGGGCAACGCTGAACGTCTCATATTGTGACATATACAGTCCTTCCGGGATAGCTTTTGTCATCGGAACTGTCAACTGGGGCCCCGGAAACAATGGCAGGGACCCGTGCTTTGTCCGGGTGGGGACGTGGGGCGACGACGGCGATTATCACCTCAAATCCCAGGCCGGCTGGTGGGATGCAGACGAGGAACAATGGACGACAGACGAGACGACAAGTCCCTGCATCGATGCAGGAGACCCAACCAGGCCGATTGGCTTAGAGCCATTTCCAAACGGCGGCATTATAAATATGGGCGCCTACGGCGGGACGGCGGAGGCCAGCAAATCATACTTCGGCAAACCACCCTGTGAAACCATTATCGCCGGCGATGTAAACGGCGACTGCGCTGTCGATATGAGGGATTTCTGGTTCATTAGCCTGCATTGGATGCAGGACAGCAGCCCATAAAATTTACACTTTTTAATAGTATTGCGGAGCGGTTTGCGGTATAATATCCCTTGTGCCACGGCAGTCGTATTAAGTCCGTGCAGCAATGAGGAAAATTGAGGAAATGACTTGGGAGATTGAGAAATGAAACACGCCATCCTGAGAGCCTTGCTACCGATGCTACTTGCCGTCGGTCCGGCAGCGGCTATCGAGTTTCAACTGACCGTTAATGTCATCGGGAACGGCACCGCCGACCCCAACGGCGGCACGTACCAGTCTGGAACAGTCGTCACGATCACGGCCCGGCCCCAGCCCGGCCACCTGCTCAAAAGCTGGAGCGGCGCGGATGATGACTCATCTAAAGAGCTGGCCAATACCGCGACAATGAATGCCGTCAAGACAGTTACCGTCGAGTTCGTGCCCGCAATTATCGTGCGCAAACCCGCCGGCGGCGAGGTCTGGTCGGCCGGCAGCACACACAATATCGAATGGTCAACTTATGGCGCCGGCATAGTGTATCTGTTCTTCACGGAAGACGGCGGGCTCAACTGGCAAGTCATTGGCGCCGCCGTTCCTGATACCGGCAGCTACCGCTGGCCCCTGCCGAAAACGGCAGACTCCGACCGCTGCACGATCGTCGTCATACCGGGAGCGCCTGAGCCTGACGTTGTCATAACAGGCAGCGGCCGCTTCACGATACAGCCCTATTCTCCCGGCCCAGAAGTTGAAGCCAAGTGGAAATCCCTTGCCGGCGATTTCCAGCGGACAGGTTTGAGCGACAGCAATGGTCCTCGGTTCGGCTGCGTCAAATGGAAATTCCAGACGGATGACGCAGTCCCGACAAGCGTGACCATCGGCCCCGATGGGAGGGTCCACGTTGCCTGCGAAGACGGTAAGCTGTACGCACTCGACGCCGACGGAACGCCCCTCTGGAGCTACGATGCGAACTCGCCGCTGATCAGCTCGCCGACGATAGGACCCGACGGGACCGTGTATGTCGGAAGCGCCAACGCAAAGCTCTATGTCATCGACGCCAACGGCAATCTGAGATGGACGCACACAACCGGCGGACCCATCCATTCATCACCCGCCGTCTCGCCGGACGGCAATGACATATACCTGTGCTCCGAAGACGGATTGCTTTACGCTCTGGGCCGGGACGGCAGCGAGCTTTGGACCTTCGCAACAAAAGGCCCCGGCTCAGTACCCACCGGCTCGATCTTTGCATCGCCGGCGGTTGGCGCAGACGGCTCGATCTATATCGGCGGACTGTATGACCCAAACCTCTATGCACTTGACCCAAACGACGGCGATGTCAAGTGGTCCTGCAGCTTCAACCCCGGCGGCTGGCCCTTCGCCTCGCCCGTCCTTGCCCCGAACGGCGCTATCTATCAAACGCTTCTATACGACGCCAACTTATACGCTATAGACCCCAACGACGGCAACATCATCTGGGCCACGAATCTCAGCCTCTTCTGCCAATATGTCGCGGATTATCTCTGTGAATATGATCGGCTTCCCCCGTCCAATATGATCGAGTACAACTGCGACAACTGGTTTGGCTTCTCGCCACATGAGCACGAGGACGCATGTTCGGCCTATCGCGAGCTTGCTTACGCCGACTGCTGGTCCGAGCCGGCGGTCGGGCCGGATGGGACAATCTACGTCAGCTTCGACGACCCCTATCTCCGCGCAGTCGAGCCTAACGGCAGCTTCAAGTGGGCCACCCAACTGGGAACCCTCGGCGGGTTCACCCTCACCGTCGGCGGCGACGGCCTTGTATATGCCGCCTGCGATGACGGCAACCTCTACATCGTCGATTCAGACGGCTGGGAAACGGCCCGATTCGAGAGTCAAAGCTGGCTCAACTACCCCGTTATCACCGCGGAGAACGTCCTCTTGATAAGCGATGCAAACGATCATTCACTTCTAATCAGCGACCCCAGCAACACCCTCTGGGCAATCGGACGGGATGGCTGCCCGGACATAACATTCGACGGAGCCATCGACTTCAACGATATCGCCCTGCTGGCCGCCCAGTGGCTCGAATGCACCGAACCAGATGCGCCCTGCAACTACGCGGGCCCGCTCACGTACCTGATCGCCGACGTCGATAGGGACCAATACGTCCGCCTGCCCGACCTGGCGCTGATAGGGAATCGCTGGCACGGTGCTGAGAAGGTGCTCAGACCCGCCAGGGCGCCTGGCCGAGCAACTAATCCCTACCCAGCCAACGGTGCAATAGACGCATGGCCGACCGATTTGACCTGGGAGGCCGGCACGGATACAGCATCCCAGGATGTGTATTTCGGAACCGATAGCTCGCCGGCGTTTGTAGTCAACCAGACCGCTTCAATATTCGACCCGGGGCCGATAGCACCCAGCAAGACGTACTACTGGCGGATCGACGGGGTAAATCCAATCGGCAAGACCACCGGCGAGCTTTGGAGCTTCACAACACGCAGCAGCGGCGGACGATAACACAGGCGGAGAATTCTGGGTCAAGCTTATGAAATCGAGAAGCGCTTTTAGAATAGGAGACATTCTGGCCGTCCTGGCCTGTGTCCTGATTCTGCTGATGAACCTTGGGGCATTTGGCAACGCGACCCGCGAGCGGGCCAAACGCGCCGTCTGCCTTGCTAACCTTGGCCGATTGACAATGGCGTGGCAGGCGTTCGCCGACGACCACAACGGCAATATCGTAAATGGCGCAGCGGGAATCAACCGTCCCGGCGAACCGCCGTGGGTGCCCACGGACTGGCACCTGGACTTCTATAGCGGCAAACAACTACCCCTGAACATACAACAAAAGACAATAAGATCAGGAGCGCTCTGGCCCTACTCTGGCAGCGTCAATCTTTATCACTGTCCGGCCGGGATCAGGCAAGCTGTGCGAACCTACGCAATTGTTGACTCGATGAACGGCTTCCCCCAGCCCAATGATACGAGAGGTAGAGGCCCTGTAGCCAAACTCATCGTCAAGAACATACGTAACCTCACTAACCGCGCCGCCAGAATCGTCTTCATCGACGAAGGCTGGAACGCACCTGACAGCTACGCCGTTCACTACGATTGGGGATGTTGGTGGGATGACCCGCCCGTAATACACAATGCCGGCGTCACCCTCTCCTTCGCAGACAGCCATGCCGAATACTGGAAGTGGCAAGGGCGCAAGACGATTCTCAAACCCGGCGACGATCCCACGACAAGCGGGGAATGGCGGGACTTGCTCAGGGTGCAAATAGGCGTCTGGGGTGGACTGGGATACAACCCGCCGGTCTGGTGAGACTATGGACAAGAACAATAGGTTTGCCGGAAGTGACATCTTCGCCGCAGTAATCTGTGCGGCCCTTCTGCTGACCAATCTCGCCCTGATCGGCAGCGCGGGTCGTGAGCGGGCCAAACGCGCCGTCTGTCTTGCCAACCTTGGCCGATTGACGGTGGCGTGGCAGGCCTTTGCCGACGACCACAACGGCAACATCGTAAATGGCGATGCAGGACACGATCGGCCCGGCGAGACCGCCTGGGTGCAGAAATGCTGGTACGATAACTACGGTGGCCCCCCACCCTCTTACGATTGGCAGACACCCGCAATCAAAGCCGGAGCACTCTGGCCGTATTGCCAAGACCTGCACCTGTACAAATGTCCCGCCGGCTACGGCAAAAATGCCCTGACCTATGCCATTGTCGACTCAATGAATGGCTATCCTCAGCCGGGCAATACAAGGGGCAGAGGCCCCGTGGATGAGCTGATCGTCAAAAACATACGCGACATCAAGGACCCGGCATCCAGAATCGTCTTCATAGAGGAAATCGTGCCGACCCCCGACAGCTACGCCGTTCACTACGATTTGCAGTGCTGGTGGGATCTTCCAGTCGCCAGGCACAACGGCGGCGCGACGTTCTCCTTCGCCGACGGCCACACAGAGCACTGGAAGTGGAAAGGCCGCGATACAATTGAGTTCGGCCTGAGTAATCCTCCGGAGTACGGAGAGTGTCCAACAACATTAGACGGGATACGTGACCTGGTCAGGGTGCAAATTGGGGTCTGGGGTGGACTGGGATACAACCCACCGGTCTGGTGAGACTATGGACAAAAGCAATAGGTTTGCCAGAAGCGACATCTTCGCCGCAGTAATCTGTGCGGCCCTTCTGCTGACCAATCTCGGCCTGATTGGCAGCACGGGCCGAAGACGCGCCAAAGAGGCCGTATGCCTCTCGAACCTAAGAGAATGGGGCGTGATTGCCGAGGCGCATACTCAGGACAACGATGGGTATTTCTGGGCCTCCGACCCCGGAACGCCGTGCTACTGGTGGATAAAATACCTCGACGAGCAATACAAAGACTGGAAAATAAACAAGATATGGTTCTGCTCTGAGGCGAAGAAGCCTCAATTCGACGAATACGGCCATACGTGGCCTACTCTAAACATCTTCAACGCTTGGGGCATCTACAAAGGCAGCGGACTGGGGCCAAACGGGATTTCAGGCAGCTACGGCTTGAATGGCTATGTTCTTACGCCTCGTCCTTTGGGCGGCGGCGCGACAATATACGAAGGCGGAGTATCCGTCAGGGATGGCTGGAAGACACCGTATGTGGCCGGTGCGGACAGCATCCCTGTGTTCCTGGATGCGCTTCGCTTTGACGTCTGGCCAAGAGAAGTCAATGGCCCCCCCTACAATGAGTTTGCGGCCTGGAGTGCGAACCACATGGCAAATTGCTGCGTAAACCGCCACAATGGCGCGACAAACTCCCTCTTTATGGACTGGTCGGCAAGAAAGGTCGGCCTCAAGGAACTATGGAAGCTGAAATGGCACCGCCAGTTCAATACAGACGGCCCGTGGACCCAGGCCGGCGGCGTCACACCCACGTACTGGCCGAAATGGATGAGGAGCTTCAAAGACTACTGACATACGGAGCCGGCAAGGTAATACTCAGAAATGGCAAAGCCTAAAGTCAACTTTTCGAGAAGAGACCTGCTCCTGACAATCCTGTGCACTCTCTTTGCCCTCGCGAATCTCGCAGGCGTCGGCAGCACGGGCCGAAGACGGGCCAAAGAGGCCGTCTGCCTTTCTAATCTCCGCCAATGGGGCGCTATCTTTGAAATGCTCGCCAACGACAACAAGGGCTGGTTCTTTAATGGCGAGGGCAGCGGCAACGGGTATTGGTGGATGGACAAGCTCCAGGCGTACAACAAGGACGACAGGCTGCGACTCTGCCCCGAGGCCCCAAAAACTGCGGAAGGCGTCCCACTCAACGAAGTCGACTGGTCGCACACGGCCTGGCGTGCAGGCCGAGTGTACAACAGCAACGGCGACATCGGCAGCTACGGCTTGAACAGTTGGATATGCAACCCTCGGCCCGGCATAACAGGTCTCTGGGGCCGCAATCCCCCCAAATATGGCATGTCATTCTACTGGCGCACCTGTAATGTGCGGAATGCCAGCACCGTTCCCATCTTCTGCGGAAGCTGGTGGGTTGACTTCTGGCCGTTACCGGATGACCAGCCGCCGCCGCTTCTGAACGGCGTGCCCATTCCGGACAGGCCCGGCACAAACGAAATGGATCGCTGCTGTGTTGACCGGCACAACGGCGGGGTGGGCTGTCTGTTTATGGACTGGTCCGCTCGTAAGGTGGGAATCAAAGAGCTGTGGACACTGAAATGGCACCGCCAGTTCAATACAGACGGCCCGTGGACCCAGGCCGGCGGCGTCCAGCCCACGTACTGGCCAGCCTGGATGAAAGACTTCAAAGACTTCTGAATCGAACGCCTTGCGACGCTGCACAACGAATGGACCAAAGAATCGCTCAACCGGCAGGGAGTGCTCTGACACAACAGAGAACCGACCGTCAGGAAGGATGAACGATACTGTAGCACAGTCGTTCTGTCAGGCATATCACCCAAACGCCGCGCGCAGTACGGCAAGGCTCTTAGGTATGGCGGTCTTATAGTCTTCGTTGCCCTCAAATTCAAGGGAGACCCAGCCGCGGAAATTGTGCTTCCTCATAATCCGTGCGATTCGCGGATAGTCCAGGTCGAGCGTGTACCACAGCCCGCCGCCGTAATAGGTCTTGGCTTGCATAAACACGGTATGGGGGGCGCACTGCTCTAACTTATCGTAAGGGTCTTCCAGGAAATTGCCCGTATCAAGCAGCACCCTCAGCCACGGCGAATCGACCGCCTTGATGATTCTAATCAGGCCCTCAGGCGTCCGCGCCAGGCCCCAGTGGTTCTCTAATCCTAAGAGCACGCCGGCCTGCTCCGCCGCAGGCAGACACTTCTGGATGCTCTCGATAACCCACCTGAAGCCGTCGTCTTCGGTGTATCCGGGCAGCACCGGCTCGATGCCGCGGTTCTTCATCAGCTCATCGAAGTTGCCGCTTGTGCCCCACCTGCCCGTATTGATGCGGATTATAGGTATGCCGAGTTTATACGCCAGCTCGATAGTCTTGAGCGTGTGGTCGATGTTCTGCTGCCTTTTGTCCTTGTCCGGCGAGACAAAACCCTGGTGCGTGGACATCCCGCAAAGGGAGATCCCGTTGATAAGCGCCCGGCGCTTCAGGCCCTGCAGATAAGCATTGCTTTCGCTTTCCATCTGCATGTGCAGTATCTCGACGCCGTCGAAGCCCATCTCGGCAGCCTCGTCAATGCACTGCTCTATCGGCAGTTTCAGCCCATCCTTGAACCGCCAGAACGAATACGTCGAAACAGCGATCGGATTACCTCGCCGGGCCCGTCCCGCCGGGACCTGGGGTCCGCCCAAATCAGCACTTTCCGCGCCGCCCTGCCCCGCCAAACGTGATGCCAGGCCGAGCCACGCGACAGCGCCGCCCGCACCAACCAAAAATCCCCTGCGTCCCATCAGTTCCATAGTCTTGATCCTTTCAATGCCCCCGCATCGTTCGACACACTAAGTGAGGTTTCTAACGATTCGGCCGGCGTTAATGTCGGCCGCTATCTGCATAAACTTCGGCCCGGCGTAATCGAAAAAGCGCTTGTACGCCTCGCAGTAATAGCTCTCGCGCCCGAAGTTGGTTTTGTCAAAGGGGGCCCTGTCCTTCATACAACCGCCGCGACAAATCGCCAGGTGCCTGCACACAAGGCACTTGTTGCAAAGGTTCTTCTTATTTCGTGCGAATTTGCGCTTCAAGGCGCCGGCCGCCAGCTTCTCTATCGGCGTCTGGAGAATACTGCCCAGCCGCCACTTCGGCTCGACAAAAAAATCGCATGGATAAGCATCGCCGGCGTGCTCAATAACGATATACTGACTGCACTGCTTGTCGAACGTGCAGATCGTCTGGCTGCTGGCGACATAGTAAGATAGAATCGAATCAAAGTCGCGGATGCTCAAATTGCCCGGCCCATACTCGACCCAGCGATCAAATATCCGACACTGGAACTCCGCATATTGCTCCGGTGTAATGGAAAAATCTGTCACTCGACCCGTAACTGCATCAAGCTCCACGCACGGAATGAACTGCAGGAACTTCACCCCAAGCCCCACCAAAAAATCGAACACCTCGTCCGGGTGCTTCACGTTCACATCGTTCAGCAGCGTGAGCGTATTGAACTCAACCTTGTGCCCCCTGCAATTCTCGATCGCCCGCATCACCCGCTCGAACGTCCCCGCACCCGAACGGTCCAGCCGATAGTAATCGTGCATTTCCTTAGGCCCGTCGATGCTCACCCCGACGAGAAACCTGCTCTGGTGAAGGAACCTGCACCACTTCTCGTCGAGCAGAATTGCGTTGGTCTGCAGCGAGTTGCCCACCTCCTGCCCGGCAAAACCGTACTTCTTCTGCAACTCCACCGCCCTTTTATAGAAATCAAGGCCCATAAGCGTCGGCTCGCCCCCTTGCCAGGCAAATCCCGCCAGAGGAAACCGCAACTGCATATAATCCTTGACCAGCTTCTCGAGCACCTCCTCGCTCATTCGCTGTCGGCCCCGGCCAATCTCCGCCGGCCTGCACTTATAGAAACAATATGTGCAATCGACATTGCAGTCCGAACCCGACGGCTTTATCAACAGTGTAAACGGCTGCATTGCGCTCCCGGCCCCTGTATCATACAGGGTTAATCATCTATTCTTCTCAAACTGACCAGTTTTTAAGAAAACGGCACGATAAGTCCTTATGCAACAGCAATATAGCACAGTTTGTCATTCCCGCGAAACTTGTCCTCGACCTGATCGGGGAGCGGGAATCCACTCAGCCGCCACACTACTGGATACCTGCTTTCGCAGGTATGACAAGGCGAATCGGTCAGTTTGAGTACTCTTGATTTGGGTATCTCGGGCGACAGCATATCACGAATCGGCCCATATTGCCACAATCCTCCGGGTGCAACATCGACAGAACCGGTCCGCCGCTGTTATTCGATTCGAATTCTGACTTTCTCCGCCGAACGCGTTCGCCTGCCGACCGATCCGCTCTTCACACCCGCCGCTATCTCCATAAGTCTCGGTGTCGTGTAATCGAAAAACTGCTTGTACGCCTCGCAGAAATAGCTCGGCCCATCGCGCCCGCCGCCGGCGCGGACCCTGTCCTTCATACAGCCGCCGCGACAGATATCCAGATACCTGCACGCAAGACACTGACTGCATAGCCTCTGCTTGTCCCTGGCGAACGCCCGCTTCCTGCCGGCGCCCGCCAAATTCTCCAACGGCGTCTCCAAGATATTGCCAAGCCGCCACTTCGGCTCCACGAAGAACTCGCAGCAAAAGGCATCGCCGTCGTGCTCGATAACCACAAAGCCCGCGCACTGCTTGCTGTAAGTGCAAATCGTATGGCTGCCCAGCACATAATACGTCACCAGCGAATCGAAGTCGCGTATATTGAGCTTCTCCGGCCCGTATTCGCACCACAAATCGAACAACCTGCACAGAAAATCGCCGTACTGGCTCGGCGTAATCGAAAAATCCGCCGTCTTGCCTGTAGCCGGATCCGTCTCGATACACGGGATGAACTGCAGATACGTCAGACCATTCTCGACCACAAAATCAAAGAGTCTGTCCGGCTGCTCCACGTTTATGTTATTCAGCAGGATAAGCGCACTGAATTCGACTCCATTCTTCCTGCAATTCTCGATTCCCCGCATCACCCGCTCGAACGTCCCCGCCCCGGAATGGTCCAAACGATACCGGTCGTGAAATTCCTTCGGCCCATCGACGCTGATGCCAAGCAGGAACTTGTTTTCATGCAAAAAGCGGCACCACTTCTCATCCAGCAGGACACCGTTGCTCTGCATCGTATTGCTTATCTGCTGGCCGGGCTTGCCGTACCGCTTCTGCAGCTCCACCGCCCTCTTGAAAAAATCCACACCCATCAGCGTCGGCTCGCCGCCCTGCCACGCGAACCCCGACACGTCAAAGCCCAACCGCATATAGTCCCCGACCAGCTTATCGAGCACCTCCTCGCTCATTCGCTGCCTGCCCCGCCCGAACTGGGCCGGACGACCCTTGTAAAAGCAATATCTGCAATCGATATTGCAGTCTGAACCGGATGGCTTAATCAGAAGAGTAAAGGGCTTCATTGTGGTCGCATCAACAAACGCTGGTCGTCACGTCTCTGTCATCTTGTGCTTCTTCAGCCACGTTTGCGCCCATTGCTCGGCCTGTTTGGCTGTCCGCAATTCCCCTTCCAACTGCGCAACGTACATCTCCCGGGCCAACTGGCCCAGCGCTGGCCCGGGTGCGGCCCCCAGGCGTATCAAATCGTGACCGTCGAGCAGCGGCTTCGGACGAAGCTCAACGTCGCCCAGCGTCTTTATCCTCTTGCTCAGCGCAATCAGCGCCGCGATACTCTTCCTGCCGCCGTACCTCGCCTTTTGAATCGCCTTCTGCAGCTCGTACAGGTCCTCAAAATACGGTTCCGCAAGGATACTCTTCAACTGGGCCAACGGCATCTGCTCGTCAAGCAGCCGACCCCTGTTCGCCAGCAGAAATTCTATGTGCTTGCTCTGCTTTTTGCTCAGCCTCAGAACATTCAATTTCCCAAGTGCAAATTTCGTCCCGCACCCGGCAAAAAGACCGGCCAGCCCCAGCGCAAAACCGACATTCTTCGGCAGTTGCCCCAGCACGCCAACCGCAAAGTCCGCCTCCCACTTCACAAAGCCGCTGAAAATCTGCTCAGCCAAGCCGCTCTCAATCAGCATCGAAACACCCGCCGACCGATTCGGGCCGGTGAGAATACCCTCCAATTCCGCCGCAATCCGTTCGCCGCTTATCCTCTTTATCCCCACGGCGTTGTCGCAAATCGCCGCGAAAGCGGCCTTCTCAATCGCAAAGCCGAGCTGCGTCGAGAATCGCACCGCCCGCAGCATCCGCAAATGGTCCTCGGCAAAGCGTTCCTCCGGCCGACCAATCGTCCGCACGATCTTCCGTTTCAAGTCCGCCTGCCCATCAACATAATCAATTACTTCTCCCTTAACCGGGTCGAAAAACATCCCGTTGATTGTGAAATCCCTTCGACCAGCGTCTTCCTCAGCGCCGGCAAACGTCACCGCCTTCGGGTGCCGGCCGTCCGCATAGTCCGCGTCCGTCCTGAAGGTGGCGACCTCCACGTTTTGCCCCTCAATCAGGACGATCACGACGCCGAACTTGGCCCCCACCTTCAGCGTCCGCCTGAACAGCTCCACCACGTCCTCCGGCCGGGCGTCCGTGGCAACGTCGTAATCGCTGGCCCGCCGGCCAAGCAACATATCACGCACACAGCCTCCGGCCAGCAGCGCCTCGAAACCCCCGCGGCGCAGGACCCTGACAACCTTGATAGCCGCTTCCCTGCTTGTCATTCGTCCCTTTCTCGTAAAATAGTCACCACCATACTCCCCCACCGCCGACGCTCGATAACTCCGAACCGCCCGTACTCATCAAGCAACGACACGCTCTGGTGCGTGCGCACAACCACAATCCCCCCGTTGATCACCTGTTCGCCCAGAACATCCATCAGTCCACTCAGAAGCGAGCCTGCACCGACATCACTCGTCTGGGCATAAGGCGGGTCAACAAAAACCAGATTGTGCTTCCGCAGGTCCGTCCCGACCGGCGAGCCGAGTTTGAACGCATTGGCCCGCACTACCTTTGACTCTTTAACAAAACGCGCCTTCTCTATGTTCTTCTCCAGCACCGCAATAATCTTAGGGTCCTGCTCCACGAAAGTCACGAACTCCGCCCCCCTGCTCAACGCCTCGAGCCCCAGAGACCCCACGCCGCAGAACAAGTCGCCGACCACCGCCTCGCCCGGCAAGTCGTACTTATATAGCACGTTGAACAGCGACTCTTTAACTCGGTCGGTTATCGGCCGGGAATCCTGCGTCTTGGGACTCAGCAGTTTCATCCCCCGGTTTCTGCCTGCTATGATTCTCATCGCGCAATCTATCTAACCACTATCACTTTTGCAAAATTGCAGGTTAGGCCTGCTTAAAAAAGAAAAAATCGTTTCTTGATTTTTTCTTTTTAACACCAACATATTGTGTCATAAGTGCTTGGGTAATTATTGAAGAAAATCATGAAAGAGATTTTCTTCAACAATACAGGCCTAACCTGCAACTTTGCAGAAGTCCTGTAACCTCGTTCAATATCTGTCACGCTGAGCAAAGCGAAGTCGCTGATCCCGATCGCCCGGGGGCATCTGGTCTGCGAACGGAAATCGCCTGCCGCCGGTTGACGCACTATTTGGCCCAGTAGTCAACAACAAGGACTTTATCCAGATGCGGCTCCAGAATCCTGCCGAACTCCTTGTGGTCAGGATGAGGCAGATACTTGGCGCGGTCGGCCTCACTCTTGAACGTCACCAAGAAACAGTGGGTAAAGCCCTGCGAGAGATTCTCAACGCTTATATCCGTGCCCCACTCAAAATCGTGTATTGTATCGACCTTGCTCGGCAGCGCACAAAAAGCGTTCACAATCTCTCTTACCTGCTCCGCCGTCGTGCCGTCCTTGAACTTGAGCAGCACTACGTGCCGCAGGACCTGAGCAGGCTCCTTCGCAGGTTTTGTCGCCCCTGCCGCCAGTGCGGCCTGGTCGCTCGTTATGAGTTTGGTCTCCTTCTCGACATTGACACAGCCCGCCAGAAGAATCACGCCGAGAGCCAGATACAGAACATTCTTTGCCATACTTGCTTACCTCCAATAATTCTGACCTTTATTTTGTTCACGTCGCTCCTGCAAAAGGCTGGATTTTATCACCAACGCCCTCCCCAGTCCACCCCAAAAATAGCGAACCTGCTTCGGCAGGCGTAAGCTTTCCCGTTCCACAGTGAATCCGCAGTTTATTGCGGGATTTCCATCCGCATCGCCCCCAGACACCGCAGAAAAGCAATTTACCTCACCCGTCTAAACGTTATAATCAATACCCAAGAATTTCGGGAACCGGATACCCGGACCGATCAACAGCAGGCTCTCTCAAACAAATAAGGACTTGCACTATGCCGGAAAAACAAGAACATTCATCTATGGGAAAAAGCAACCTCGTCGTCGGGCTTAGCACTATCGGCGCTTTAGTCACGGGAATCGCGGGATTAGCTATTGCTTTGATAAGTTTCTGCATGAGCAATCGACTTGAAGCCGCCGCTTGTTTGGGCGCTTCAGCTCTGGCCTTCGGCCTGCTCGCAAACGCCGTGTTTCGCCGGTAGCCGCCGAATACAAGAAACAGTGCCAGCGCACGTTCAATTGCCCAGGCTTATAGGCACATAAAGGAGAAGCTCTCGCGGAAATAAACCATGAAGGCAAACCACATTAGCACGGCGCCACTTTGTCTGGAACCCTGGCGGGAGGATGGGGACGAATTGGTCGTTGCAGCATCGCTGGACGATCCGCAGGGCAAGCGCCCTCGGCTGTGGTGGCGGCTGCGCGTGCGGTGGCGCGAGGCGAGGACGGCCAAAAACCTACCGGCCTGCGATACCGCATCAACTCCGCAGCCCTGACATTCGACAACGAAAAAGACAAGCAAGCCAATGCTACTCTGCGAAGTAGCGAGTCGTTTCGCTACGTAGCACGAGTCCCTCCGCCGACCCCAAATAGAGTTGCCAGCCCCCTGTTCAGAGGCTGGCAGAATCTCCATCATCTCGGAATAACCAATCAAGCCCGTTCAATGCACCTGCATCGTTACCTGTCGCCGGCCTTGTGCTCCTCTGCTGTTTCCATCAACCTGCACGCGAATCCCCATGGACCGCCACCATTCTGAATCCTCAGAACGAGCTGATTCCTGCCCTTCTTGAAAGTGACCGGAACGCGGTCATTGTCCGGCGTGGCGCCGCGGCCATGCTCTTCCCAGTGCTCGTGGACAAGCTTGCCGTTGAGCCACACCTTCACGCTGTCGTCGGAGCCAATGCCGAGGACTGTCCTTGTCTCTTCGCCCATATCGACCTCGGCCCATAGGTAGGCAATCAAGAACCAGTCTTTGAACAACTGTGTCAGATCCACAACGCCGTATTCGGACTGCAGCAGTGCCCATTGATATTCCTTGCCGTCGATGGTGACGCTGGGCTTCCACTGGTTTAGGTCGAAGGAGGGGTTGCTGCCGAAGGCTTTCTTCTGCGCCTCATCATCCGGGAAGAAGCCCTGGCCATTCCAGGGAATATTGACTGGGCCCAGAAGAAGCCATCTTCGCATGAACTTCCCCGGCTCGAGGCCGTCGTACGTCGCCGCACTGAGATCAGGCTTGGTCTTCAGTATTGTCACGCCGCCCGACGCTTGGCTGCTATCACTGGCCGTGCTTTCTGTCTCTTTGCGGCCGGACTCAAGGTTTCTCAGATACCATTTGCCGTCCTGATAGACCATGATGATAGAAGCTTCCCACAGCAGTGATCCTTTTCGGCACAGATCCAGTGCGTAGGTATGTCCGTTTTCGGGTTTGTCCGGCCATTGAGGCAGGTTGAGGACATCGAGGGCATCCATATAGTCTGCATACTTCTCTATGCCCTCACCATCGAACTGGCCGGCTGCGAGCTCTCTGAGGGTGGGTTCCACCAGGCCGAGAAAGAGGTCCCTGTCCTTGTGCAAGAGGGCACTGTAAATAGACAGCAACGAGTCAAGAGGCGTAGTCTGGTCCTGATAGGTGCCGCCGGCGAGTATTCTAGCAGCTTCACGGAGGCCCTTCTGGGCAATTTCCGACAGCCCTTCTTCTTTGGGGCCGCGATATTGGGGGGGAAGGTCGGCCAGGGTGGTCCCGTCTTTTTCGGGCCAGAGGAAGGCAATGTGAAAGGTGCCGTCACCGAGCGGACCCGTATAGGCCCTGCAGGTCACGGCGACCCGGCGTTCGACGCTGTCAACCACAGCCACCTGGCGGCTGGAGTCCACGAAAATCGCCGATTTAGGCAGGATCAGCCGGCAGTAATTGAGGCGGTTCGGCCCGTTCAAGCTGGGTCTGAGATGCCACAGGGGGCCCTCCTTCCAGGCCGAAAACACGCCGCTTAGTTTGCTGACAAAGATATATCTGAAATTGTCCCCGGGCTGAACCGACTGGGAGAAATGCAAAGTGTAATAACCACTTTTGGGATCTACCTTTTCGAGGTCAAACGGCAGTAAATTGCCCTGCAAGTCGTAAAACTTCGGTTCTTCGAGAATTGAATTAAGTCCTATGGGGCACACGTCGCTCGGTTCGGACTTCTGGTTGCGTTTTTCGGCGAAGTAAGCAAGCGTGAAAAGACGTTCATTTTCCATTCTGATATTGAGAATGCTGGTCTCATCTATTTTCTCTTTTCCTGCCCGGGTTTCCTGCTCCACCCATTTGCTGATTTCCATTACATCATCGACCATTGGGTCATCGACGGTCACGGAGAGCTTCTGGTCCGGGGTAAGTATGGCCTTTCGGCCGGCATCGACGGACGCACTTGCTCCCGCTGTCCCGGCGACGACCTTTCCTTTTCTGACGCTCACCTCTGTCTTTTGCGCGGAACTGATTGTTTGCGACACAAACAGGATGATAGCGCAGACTGTGATTAAATTGGATTTCATTTCAATGTCTCCTTCTACCTTGTCCGTACAGCAAGGCGGCGGTTTGCGTGGTCTATTCGACCGTGACTGTAAATTCTGTCCCAAGGGCCTCTACTCGCCCGTGTGGAGTATCGATGAAGAACGGGCCATGCGGACTTTCCAAAGAGGCGGTGCACTCGCCATACTCAAGAAAGAACTGCGTCTCGCCGTTATACGACTTCAAAACAAGCATGCTGTTTTGATTCAATTCAACCGTGGATTTGTCATCCAGCTCCAGCGCAAAACCAGACCTCGCCGTCGAGTGGAACTTGTCGCCAAGCCGGACGGTCGAACCAGCCTCCAGAATATCCCACACGTCCATACCCGCATGCCTGACCAGAACGGTCCCTTGAAGATTGCTGACTTGCATCGGGACTTCAGCCGCAAGCACTACGCCGCCCGGCTTGACGGAACCCGCCCTTCCAAGGGCAAAACCCAGGGTCAAGCCGGCCGCCAGCAAAATACCTGCCGCAACGGCCCTGCGCATCCACGTCAGCCTGATTCGGCCTGCGTCAGCGTCTCGCGCCTGCGAACCGCCTCCTTCGGAAAGCCTTTCCAGAATTACTCCTCTGGCCTGCTCGCTGCTCGTCCCGGACACAAAGGCATCCTTAATAACATCCTGCATCAGACCGCAGCGCTCGAATTCCTCCCTGCAGGCATCGCACGTCTCCGCGTGCGTCTTTAGCTCTTCGAGCTGCGTATCACCGATGACGCCGTCGAGGTATTGTTCGATAAGGTCTCTACATATTTCACAGGTAATCATGATTTGATCTCCTCAAGCACTGGAGCAAGGTCCTGGCGGAGTATGTTATAGGCACGGTGCAGCCAGACCCTCACCGTCCCCGGACGTTTGCCCAATTGCTTTGCAATCTCCACGCAAGAAAGGCCCGCCACAAACCTCATTACTATTAACTTCCGGAACTTCTCCGGCAATCGACCCACCGTCTCTCTGACAAAACGCACTTGCTTCTCGCTAAGCCCGGGATTCGCCGCAACCGCACACAAATCCGCACGCGCAGGCGCCTGCCGGCTTAAGACCTTGTTATTGTGGGCCGTCTTTCGGATGTAGTTCACGCACTGCTGAGACACTATCATACACAGCCACCCCGCAAAGCGAGACGGGTCTCGAAGCCTGTGCACGTTCGAATATGCCTTGAGGAAGCTCTCCTGTGCGATATCCTCCGCTTCGGCGGCGTTATGGGTTCTACTCAGCGCCAATCCGACGGCCATCTTCCAATAACGCTCCACGATAGCCCCGAAAGCCGAGATATCGCCGCTCAATGTCTCGCGGATAAGCTTTTCGTCGTCCAAAGTTCTCTTAAGATCGTCTGCCATCGTTTCCAACCTGAACTGAGTTCCATACTATCTTACCGTATAGAACGCCAAACGGCCAAAAACGCTACACCCAATTCCAGCCGATTTACGTAGGGTGTGCAGCTTGCTGCACACGCGGAATCTCACCCGCACCCGCCCCGACAACAACCTCCAACCCCTCGTTTAGCCGTCGCCGCAACGGCGACGCAACCTAAAAACCAGTAATCAATCGCGCGTACGGGCGACCCCACGTGGTCGCCCCACTCCAATATGAAACTTGTGCCCGCGAACGCGGATATCTGAAATTTGCAATCTGCAATTTGAAATTTGAAATCTCCCTTACCCCGCCAATCTCCGCTTCACCATTCAAAATTCGATGTTCGATGTTCGAGTTTCTCGGCCCTCCATCGCATCAATCCGACCTCTCCTACTCGTCCAACGTGTCCGATCTGTCCGACCCCTCTCCATATCACCCTAAACACCCCCACCGCCTGCGAAACCTATCCGCACCATCGCGGGCTAACCCAAACATCGCCTGCAACCCAGCCAACCAACAACCCAATCTTAAATCTGAAATCTTAAATCTGAAATCCATTTCCTCACCCCCCATCCAAAGCATGTCCTGAGCGGAGCCGAATGGGCCAGATTCCCCCAACTCCGCCGTTTAGCCCCCGGCCCTGTGCCGGGGGTCACCTCCGACCCACATAATCCCCCCGCATCCTGTCATGCCGAGCGCAGCCGAGGCATCTGTTTGAACGATTGCCGCGCAGCGGCTTCAACACAACATTCGCTTCCCCTCCTTGTTTTCTCCCCCGGAAAATACCTGACAAACAGACTAAACCCTGATGTCCTATACCTTACAGATGCCCTCTTGAATTAGCTTCAAGCCCTCACCAGGGCGAACAGGCAGCAGAAGGATTGATGCCTCTTCCAGTTTCAGCAGACTTTATTTCCTCCCACTGTTTACCGGGCGACCAGCAAAGAACACGCCCCCAAACGTATTGGAAGAAAAAGATTTTATCGAAAGCACTCCCATCGAAACACTTGTGAAGTTCTGCAAAACCATTGAATGTTTCGCACGGTGTTGAGCCAATCTGTTGGGAAATGTCATTACCACTAACGACCAGAAGCCAGTTCTCATCTACTTCTACCGGACGCGGTGTCTGGAGTTTCTTTGAAACACATTTCCCAAGTTCCTCTTCGGTTATGCCAACCCAGGCCGAGGAGTTGAAGTTCCATGGCATCCAGCGACCCGCTTTTTGTAGGTGTATCTTTTTCAAGTATCTATTTAGCAACGGATAATTAGACGGAAAGGAACGAAACCAACTTACTTCTTTCGTCAAGGTTTCACATTGGCTAATTCCAAACTCCAGAAGCTCTGTGACAAATTGTCCATGTTCTTTGGCTGGGGGCATTTCTAATTCTCTAAAATACAGACACCCAAGCACGTCGTTGAGTTTGGGATATTGCTCCTTCTCCTTGATAAACAAAGCACGAATCTTGCGTCGTTCTTCTTCTACCGCTCGCCATGAATGCCCCCTGGGACTTTTACGCACAGAATGATAGTCAGTTAGTTCGACAGCAATTCTATTAGACTTGTAAACGATATAGAAATCAGGAGGGTCTTCACCACGTTCAATATGCTCCGATTTGATTTCCATCCTCTGGAGAAACTCTTTGATATAGAACGATTCCGCTTCCTCTTGTTTCTGTCTATTACTCATGAATCAGCCCCCCTATTCTATTGACGCAACTCCTTCTCCAACTCGGCGATAAGTTCTGTTTGACTTATTTGACTGTCTCCGGCACTCTCAGGTAGGAGGTCTGGTGCATGCTTCCGTATTTCTTCACAGGTCTTCTGTGCGGATGCGGGATTAAGCCCCTCTTTTGCTGCCTGCCCATAGTAGTCCAACTCGGCATCTGGTGTATTAAGTAGTTCATGCTCAGCTTCTCTGTATCGACCACAAAACTCAAGCCCTATTGTCTTATTACCGAATAGAACCCCGTGCAAGACAGCCATTCCGTTTAGCCACCTATTTTCCTTCTCCGCTCTATTCGGCTCATCTGTTTCATCCAGCCTTCATCAAGTATATCACCCCTTCGCCCGGTAAACAACCAGTAATTTCAACACCCCGAGGTTCCTCGGCGCTCTCGGCGATCTCTGCGGTAAATCCGTAGTTAGAAAAAAACTTCACTTGACATCTAACTCTGTATATGATATAATACATATCTAACTAATAGAAACTGAATAACGATACTCAATACGGCCCCGATCCTTTGGAAAACAATATCCGATGTTCAAAACCGCAATTGGCCAAACCAGGCACCCCTGGCGACGACGAGTTGTTTTCAATTTGGGTCATTTCGATTTTGACATTGTTTCGGATTTCGATATTAGGATTTCGGATTTCAGCCTACCAGATAAATCCTTATGCAACAATATGTTACCGTCAACACAACTATGTGGTTTGGTAGTACCAGGAGGTCAAATCATGTCAACCCAACCCCAAATCCTCGCAAACCGTCTTAACGCCCAAAAATCCACCGGCCCCAACACCCCCCAAGGCAAGTCCGTCGTCTCGCAAAACGCCCTAAAGCACGGCCTCTCCGCCCGCCACGACGTAATCACCACCGAAAGCCAGGCCGATTTCGACCTCCACCGCGATAGCCTCCTCGCCGAACTCCACCCCGTCGGCCCAATGG
>Ga0315275_10001362_pt1 | contig 21437 bp, 11 predicted proteins | sample YL17G03_0_MG_FD_205557 | JGI IMG/M metagenome (GOLD analysis project Ga0315275, IMG submission 205557) | Sediment microbial communities from Yellowstone Lake, YNP, Wyoming, USA - YL17G03_0 | ecosystem: Environmental > Aquatic > Freshwater > Lake > Sediment | place: USA: Wyoming | collected...
ACCCGCGGCTGCACGCCGAGGACTCCTGGAAGCAGGTGGCGGACATGGCGCTCATCCACGACATGTACCGCACGATGAAGGGCGGCCTTCCTTTCATTCTCATGGAGTCGAGCCCGTCGGCCACCAACTGGATGCAGACGCCGCAGCTCAAGAAGCCCGGCCAGCACCGCCAGGAGATGCTCGTCGCTGTCGGCCACGGCGCGGACACGACGATGTACTTCCAGTGGCGGAAGAGCCTCGGAGCTGCGGAGAAGTTCCACGGCGCCGTCGTCGATCACGGCGAGGCCGAGCGGACGCGTGTGTTCCAGGACATCGCCGCGCACGGCGCCTTTCTGAAACACCTTGACGCCGTTGTCGGCACGACGGTCAGGCCGGAGGTGGCGCTGGTGTACGACACGGAGGTGCGCTGGGCGCTGATGTACTCGCAGGGGCCGCGTCAGACCAACCCCAGGACGCCCTTCGACAAGGAGTACGCGCAGACCTGCCAGGAGCACTACCGGCCGTTCTGGAAGCTCGGCATTCCCGTCGACGTCATCGAGAGTCTCTCGGATTTCACGCGCTACCGGCTCGTCGTCGCGCCGATGCTCTTCATGCTGAAGCCGGGCGTCGTGAACCGTCTGGAGTCGTTCCTCAAGAACGGCGGGACGCTCGTCCTGACCTATCTGTCCGGCGTCGTGAACGAGACGGAGCTGGTGCTCCGCGGCGGATGGCCTGGCGGCGGTTTGCGGAAGCTCGCCGGGATCTGGTCGGAGGAGATCGATGCGCTGTATCCGAGCCCGCCGCAGCGCATTGTGCCTTCGGCCGGCAACACTCTCGGCATGACCGGCGAACACCCGGTGAAGGACTACTGCGAGCGCGTGCACCCGGAGGGAGCGGCTGTTCTCGCCACGTACAAGACCGACTTCTATGCGGGTATGCCGGCGCTCACCGTCAACAAGTATGGCGCCGGGCAGGTGTACTACCTGGCAGCAAGGCCCACGGCTGACGGAATGCTGGACGGGTTCACGCGCGGGCTCATGTCGCAGATGAAGCTGGCGCGGTGCCTGGACGTTGAACTCCCGGAGGGGGTGACCGTGCAGAAACGCTCGGGCGGCGGGCGCACGTTCTACTTCCTGCACAACTGCCGGCGTGAGGATCAGGTCGTCGATCTCGGCGGCACCCGGCTGAAAGACGTCAGCGACGGACGGATCATCACCGGCCGCACAACCCTGGCGCCGTTCGCGTCGTTTGTCCTGGAACGCGTGTAGACAACAGGCCGCGATGTGGGGTCACCGGGCCCTCGGGCGCGGATCGTGACAGCGGACCGAAGGCCGTGGGTGGCCGAGGTGCTTTCCGTCTGCCGCAAGAAGGGCTGGCGAAGGTCACCCGAGGACAGACGGAAACACCTCGGACAGGACCCTCGGCTGAAGGCGTGTTGATCCTGAATCGCGGTTGTCTTTCTACCGCTCGATGTGAAACACCTCCCGCAGGTCGCGGGACACGGGACTCGCGTCGGCGTTGGCGGGCATGATGTCGCCCATGTGCCGCCACCACCGCCGGCAGGCGTCGGTGGCGGCGATCGCATTCCAGCGCTCCTCGTCTTCGACTTCCACGTAGCCGAACAGGTCGTGCGTGGCCGGATCGAGAAAGATCGAGTAGGTGCGCACGCCGTGTCCGAGCAGCACCTCCTCCATGTCTTTCCAGATCGGCCGGTGGCGCCGCTCGTATTCGTCGGCAGCGCCGGTGTTCACCTTCATCCGAAACGCCTTGCGGACCACGGTTTGTCTTCTCCTGAATCGTCAGGGCGCCCTGCGAAGCCCCTCCCACCTCACCACCCATCGGCCGTCCCTGGGAAAGCCCGGGGCCGAACCGCCCGGCGCGCGGTCCCATCCCGCCGCCATCATCGCCACCGCATAGAGCAACCCGCCGTTCCCCGGCAGGTAGATCGTCAGGCCCGGGCGCTGATGGTTGTGACCATTGGCGCGGTAGACGTTCTTCGGCGTGTCCATCAGCAGCGCGTCGATCGCGCGGTCCGGCTTGCCCAGGCGCGCAGCGGTCATCGCCATCATGGGATAGTCCCAGCCCCAGGTCGACGGCCAGTTCCAGTGCGCCCAGATCCAATCGAACGTGCGCGCCATCACGGCCTGGTCGACCCCGGCGCCAGGCAGCACGCCCATCATTGCCACGACGGAGGGATGGTCGGTGGCCCAGCGCGGGTTCGAAAAGGTGTCGGGCGCGGTCTCGGCAAAGAGGTACTTGCCGTCCGCGACGACGGGCGCCGACAGGCCCCGCAGCACGCGATCCCATCGTGCCTCGCGCGGCAGGCCCAGGCGCTCGCGCCACGCCTGGGCCGTCTGCAGGCCCCAGGCCCAGTAGTTCAATTCGAACGCGCAGTTGATCGTGCGGTCCTTCGGGTACGTCTCCTGCGCGCAGTTCAGGGGCGGCCCGAGCACGTAGCGCCGTGTCTGTGCATCCCACGCCGGGAACGACGACATGAACTCGGCGGTCTCGAAGACGATGTTCCGGAAGCGTTCGAGCGTCGCGCGGTCGCGGTGTTCGCGGTACGCGAGTTCGGCGTAGAAGATCGGGTGCGGCTGCTGCCAGACGAGAAAGGGGCCGACGCTCGACGGCGATTCGTCGCCCGCCGGGCCCGTCATCTTCGGCCAGCGCGCGCCCGTGTATCCCTGTCGAACGGCGGTGGCCTGCGCCTTTGGCAGGATCGCGTCGTAGTAGCCGAGACTCCGCTCGAGGAGCGGCAGGCGGTCCCAGAGCGCGAACTGCGCCGCGTGCCACCAGTGCATCTCGAGATGGAACTTGCCTTCCCAGCTGTTGAACGTCAGCCCCGATTCCTGTGGAGGGAACCGGCCGGCGCACTGGATCGCCGTCAGGTACTGCGACAACACGATGCGCCGCTCGAGTTCCTGCCATCGCGGGTCCGTGCTGCCGGAGAGATCAATCGCGCCGCCCGTGGACCAGAACCGGTTCCAGTGGGCCCGGGCGGCGCCGCGCGTGTCGTCGAACGTCGGCGGCGGTGTTGCGGCCGCCGCCGGCGAGAAGACGGTGGTGACGGCGAGCGCATCCGCGCCGGAGGCCGCCGACAGCAGGAACGTGTGCGGCCCCGTCTGCGCCACCGTCGCGGCGGGCGACCACCGCGCCGACGCGACGTAGCTGTCCGCATCGAGCGTGCGCACGAACCGCGCTTCATCCGCGCGGGCCTGCGTCAAGGCGGTGTGGTGCGCCTCCGGCTTCGTCCAGTCCCCCGCCGTCATCTGCCCCGTTCCATAGGGGAACGAGAACTCGATCGCGACCTGTCCGCGGCCGAGCAGCCCGGATCGCACCCGCACGCTCACCGCGTCCCGCACCGGATGGCACAGCGTCTCCACTTCGACCTGCTCGCCCTCGAACCGGAAGTGACTCGTAATGACGCCGTTCCAGAGATCGAGCGTCTGCCGCACCTCCGTGAGATCGGCGGGCACGGCGCGCGACCCGTCCGCGCGCGTCAGGCGGAGGCCGAGGCGCCCCAGGTGGAGGCGGTGCGGGTTCGCGCGCAGCCACTCGATTTCCGGCGTGCGCCCACCGGGAATGTCGGCGTAGCCCACCGGTCGGCCGTGGCTGTCGAACGGCTTGAACGCAAACCGGTCGATGTGCCAGTTGCCGGGGTTCGGCCACGTGTGCCAGCCCCACTGCGACAGCGTGCCGAGCGGAATGGTCTGGTCGTACGCCTCAGGGAAGGTCTGCAGCCCCGTCACGTCCGCGGTGAAGGCGAACTCTCCGTTGCCGACCGTGAGTGGCGACTCCGGATCGAGCCGCGTCAGCGTCACGTTGTGGCGTGTCACCAGGGCATGGCGATCGATGGGTGGCGGCCCCGCCGTGTAACGGGCCGCTGCGAGCGACAGCAACGCGAGCAGTGCCGCCGCCTGACCCGCCGTCCGGCGCGGAGGCGGGAGAAAGGGGTGCGGCCGGGGCGGAATCATGTGGTGCACTTGATGCGGGGAGCGCCGCTACCGGTCCATCCAGACAGGCGTGGCGGCGAACCAGGCGATCGTGGCGATGAGCATCCACCGCTTCGTCGCGTCCAGATCCATGTACCCCGTGAAGAACAGCACGGGCGGCAGGATCGTTCCCACGAGCGACACCAGCGAGACCAGTCGTGCAGCGGTTTTCACAGCCGCACCTCCTTCCGCTGCAACAGCCGGCTCAGGACGATGTAGAGGGTGGCCGCAGCGAACCAGCCGGGAAGGCCCACGAAGTAGATCTGAAGGCCGCCCATGCTGACCACGGCGAGGCAGCCCGCCAGCGTCACGACCCACGCGAGGCCAGCGGCCCAGTTGACGGAGATGCCCGCCGCCTCTGCATAGCGGCTTCTGAAGCCGAGGCGCTCTGCCATCCAGAAGTCCACGAAGACGACGGCGCCCATGGGCATCAACACCAGGCCGTAGAGCGCGACGAAGTCGAGCAGTTTCATGGCAATCGCCGGGAACAGGCCGGCGAGCGTGGCCAGGGCGCCCGTGAGCAGTGTGACCCGGTACCTCGAAGACGAGGGGGCGATGGCCTGGAAGGCGAGGCCCGCGCGGTAGATGGTCGGGTTGGCTGTCGTCCATCCCGCGACGATGACGCAGATGAGCCCCGCAATGCCCGTCGCGTTGTACGCCAGCGGCCCCGGGAGGACGTCCGTGTTGCCTGGCGTTGCGCGCAGTTGCTGCGCGTACAGGATCGAGGCGGCCAGCCACGCGATGAAGTGGCCGAGATACATGCCTGCGGCGGTGCCGACCGCGTACCACGACTTGCGCGCGTAGCGGAAGACGCTGAGGTCGGCCATGCCGATGTGCATCGCCATGTTGCAGAACCAGGCGAAGAACATCACGTGCCAGAAGGTGAACTTCGCCCGGCCCGCGAGCGGCGCGCCGCCCGTCCAGATGAGTTCCTGCGCCTTCGGCCAGAATTCGCCTACCGATGTGATGCCGAGCTGCCGCGCGCCGACGATGCCGTACGCGATGAACACCAGCACCATCCAGGGCGCGGCGATGTTGGCGATGCGCGCCACCACCTTGTAGCCGTACGCCGCCACGATCGTGATGAGCACGCCCATGACCAGGACCGCGATGACCCAGCCGACGCTGTTCGGGTACAGGTCGTTCAGTCCCGGCATGGCGATGTGAAACCACACGCCGGCGGCCGTCGCGTTCACCGTAACCATCGCCCCGGCCAGGAAGCAGAACATCACGCCGTTGGCGAGGTTGTAGGCGGTGACGAGTTTGCGCCCGCAGATCTTCTCGAGCTGGTAGTACAGCGTCATCCGCGCCCGGACCGCGATGGGCGCCGTCAGGAACATCCAGCTCAGCACGGCCAGGAGGTTACCCACGAACAGGCCGCCGACCACGCCGACGGCGCTCACCCCCGACGCGATGAAGAGCGGGCCGATCATCAATTCCGTGCCGGCGGTGTGCTCGCCGGCATACTGCCCGACGAAACTCGAGAATCCAAGAAGGGCGCGCTTCGGCACGGGCTCGCGTTCGTACTCGTCGACGGGCTCGACTTGCCGGGTCTTGGTGTCGTCAGCCATGCGTGTGTCCTATCGTGTGGATGTCACGGTGCGCGCTGGAGGCGCCGCTACGAGGCGGATGGGGCCGAGAAGCCCCGCGGGTACCGGTTGGACCTTGTCCATGTCCTGTGGCTCGAAACGTGCGCCGTAGCGGAGGTTCAACAGCTTGTAGTCCGGCAGGGCGTGGCCCGCCATATGGTTGATCGCCAGATTCGCCACGTCGATACGAATCGTGTTGGGCCCGGGCCGGAGCGCGGAAGTCACGTCCAGCCGGTAGGGCGGACACCAGACGGCCCCCATGCGCCGGCCGTTGATCGAGACAACGGCGGCGTCGCGCACCGGCGCATCGACCCACGCCTGAACCCGTGCACGCGGGCCGCCCACCTCGATGGCCCTGGGCTCGCCGAGGTCGATCCATACCGCCTGGCCCTGGCGCAGCATCGGCGCGGCGAGGTCTACCGTCTTCTCGTAGACAGCGACGCCCGAGAAGTGCCGCGTCGTCTCGTCTTCGGTCCACGATCGCAGCGCCGCCCAGTTGGCTGGCGTGCCGGCAGGGCCGAAGGTCACCCGCCACCCGGTGCTGATGTCGAGGGGCGCCGGGAACGCCGCCACGCGCTCACGCGCCGGCGGCGGCACGCCCGGCTGGCGCGAACCGCCCGCCGGGAACACGATCACCGTGGACGCGTACGGCTCGAGATCCAGGGAAAGCGTGGCGGCCTCACGGCCCTCGGCCCGGCGAACCGCGATCGACGCGGCCTTTCCGGTCATCGGATCCCACTGTTGCGCCTGCGTGGCTGCCACCCGGAACGTGGCCTCCGTCGACAGGCGGACATTCGACGTGTTAACCAGGAAGTAGAGATCCGCCCGGTCAGTGCGCCGGTGCACGAACCCCATGTCGGTTGCGCCCGCCGACACCGCCACGTCGGGTTGCATGCCGGCTCGCAGCGCTGTGCCCAGATCCGCATCGCGCTCGACGAAGGCTCCCGCCGCCGCGCCGCCGCCGAACAGGCGGTCCGCGCCCGCCTTCACGGCCGCATGGTCCGCGGCGGTCGCAAGGTGACCCGGCGCGAGGGCCGGCGTCCGGCGCGTGGCCACGACGCGCACGCCTTGTTGCGCAAGCGACTCGAGCGCGCGCAGCGTTGCGGGCGGAATGCGCTCGACGGCCGGCAGGACGATCACACGATAGCGATTCTGGCCGATGACGAGATGGCCTCGCTCGCCCTTCGCGCCGGCCAGCACGCCGTCGTCGATGAAGTCGAGGTTGAAACCCGCCGCGAGAATGGCCGGAATGAGGTCGGGCCCGACCATCTGGCCCAGGGCTTCGATGAGCGAGCCCACCTTCCCCGGCACGAAGTGCGCCCAGGCATCGTCGACCGGCAGGTAGAGCGCAACGTCGTTTGCCGGCGTGCCCTGGCGAAGCAGGAAGCTCACGCGCTGGAGGTACCGCGCGACGTCGGGCATCACGATCCACCAGGGGTTCTTCTCGTTGAACACCCCGGCCGCGTAGAACCGCCACCCGGGATATGCGACGCCCTCGGCGGTGTAGGGCCAGCCGTGGCCGATGAGCTGGTTGATGCCCTGCAGGAAGTGGAGATCCGCTTCGGCCTTGACGTCCAGCGGCGTGGCCCTGAACACCGGCGAGTGCAGCCACGTCCACGTCTCCGATGAGATGACCGGCCGGTTGAAGAGGTGCCCGATGGACGCGGCCCAGCGCGAGGCGCGCACCGTCTTCCACTGGGAGCCTTCGCCTTCGGGCAGATCGACGCCGGCGTTGCTCGAGATCGTCGCCGGCGGGATGCCGTAGCCCTGGATGCGGAACCGGGTGCCGCGCTGTCGGGCCCACGCCTGCATCGGCGCCAGGAACCGCTCGTCCAGCAATTCGGTGAGCGTCTGGCCCCAGTCGTGCCGGATCGCCGGGGTGGACGGCCCGCCGTCAAGGAGCAGCGCGGGCAGCAAGGGGCGCAGGTCGTAGCCGCGGCGGGTCTTGAAGGCTTCGAGAAAGTCGCCGGTCCAGTCCGATTCGTACACTTCGAGGCTGTCGCAGAACACCGCGTACGGCGGCGCGGCGTCGAAAGCCGAAAGGAGGCGGTCGCCGACTTTTTCGAGGTAGTGATCGAGCGCCGCCCGGTCGTAGTGATTCAGGACGAAGCCCTCGGCGCCGACGGCCGGCCGCTTCACCATCATCCCCGTGCGGCTGCTGATGAAGAACAGCACCTCCCGTGCGCCCGGCGCGCGATCCGGCAGCTGCAGCACACCGTCACTGATGGAGGCGACCTCCCGAATCCCGTCCGTCGTGGCCGGCGCGGCCGCCGGTGCAAGGAAGGCCGCGATGAGACGCTCGCCGGCTCGAATGTCAGGCACGGCTACTCGCGAGGTGCCGGCTGCGACTGCCACCCGCTCGATTCTGAGCTTGCCGGCGGCCCGCGTGATGTCGACCTGCGGGCCGCCGTAGGGCCAGCCGCTGCCGATCGTGAGATCCGTCCGAAGCCCGAGTTCGCGGGCCTTGACGGCCGCGAACCGGAGGTGGTCGAGGAACGCGTCAGACAGGAATTGATGTGTGACGGGTCCCCGGGCCGGGTCGTCGAGCGCGACCGGATAGACCGGCTGAATCTCGAAGCCGCCGATGCCGCCGTCCTTCATGAGGCGCATCTCGCGCTCGAGTCCGGCTTTCGTGACGGCAGGCCCGAACCACCACCACCGCATCATGATCCGCGCATCGTCCGGGGGTGTGCGAAACGCGCGCTCGATATCGGCGAGCCCGGCCAGGCCTGCCGGGGCGGGTGGTGCCGGGGTCTGAGCCGCGCGGAACGTCCCGCCGGCGGCGATGGCGCCGACGATCGCCAGCGCGGCAATGGCAGCGGCCGTCCTCGCTGAGCGGCCGGAAAGGCGCGTGTTCGTAGCCACGGCGATCCCTCCAGAATCGACTCCGGACAACACCGGGAATGGAGCACGTGGGCTTCAGCTTGCGTGTCCGGGGCGAGCGTGAGCAATTCAAGAGAGCCCCGGGTCCAATGGAGTGTTCTCCGTGTCAGGGCCGAAGCACAAGGGCCAATATCACGGGCCCGCGTGTTTACGATCGCGAAACCCCGACCGCCGACGGATGCCGGCAATTCGCTCCGGTTACTTCTTCTCCACCGGCTCCCGGCGGGGCTCGGGCAGGCCCGGGCTGTCGTGGCCTGACAGGCCGCGCACATCCTTGAGCAGCGCGAACGGCACGCGCGGCGCGAGCCCGGCCCTGACGTGGTCGAAGTGCACATCGGTGACGTCGTGCAGCGCGAACGCCGGCCGCAGGTCCTCCTTTGCGAACCCCACCTCCACGTCGCGCAGCGTCACGTTTCGCGCATGGCGGAGATAGAAGCCGTACGCGGGCAGCGTGCCGAACATGCTGGGCTCTGGATAGGCGGCCTCATTCTCGGGAGGCTCGCGCGCGGCGTCCTCCCTGGTGCCGCCGCCCCGGTAGAGGATGCGGATGCCGGCGAGGGTGACCTCCTCGACCGGATGGCCGGCGAGGCCGGCGATAAGCGCCGGGTACCGCGGGTCGACGTCGGTCGCCACTACGTTGCTGATCGCGATGCGCCGCATCCGGCCCGGAGGCGGATCGCCAGGGGTGCGTCCGCGGTTGCCAAGCCGGAGGAAGAGGGGCGCTGTGGTGACGTCCCGCATCGTGAGGTTCGTGACGGTCACGTTCTCGACGTCGCCCCCGTCCACCGTCTCCAGCGCGAGGCCGCGCGAACGGTCGAAGACGCAGTTCGAAATGGTGATGTTGCGGAACCCGCCGCTCGACTCGGTGCCGAGCTTGACACGGCCGGTCGGGCCGTCCCTGTCCGGCGCGCGTTCCTGCGTCCGCCCGAAGGTCCCCGCGAAGAAGGTGCCGGGGTCGAACCCGCTGACGTGGCAGTTGGTGATCGTCACGTTCTCGGTGGCCCGCGCGACGCCGAGCGCGTACGAGCTCTTCAGAACGATGGCATCGTCGTTTGGCGAGTTCACGGCGGTGTTCGAGACGCGCACGTGGCGGCAGGCGTCGATGTCGATGCCATCGCGGTTGGTGTCGATGGCGAGGTCGTCGATCGTGAGGTTGTCGACACCGGTCGCGAGAATGGCGAAGTGGCCGCCGTTCAGGACGGAGAACCCCCGCAACCGCACGTTGCGACAGAGCTTCAGGGCGATGGCCTTGTTGCCCTGTCCGTCCATGGCCTGCCGGGCCGCCGCCTCGGGATCTCCGCTCCTTCCGGCGGCCGCACCCATGCTGAGCGGACGGTCACCGGCCGCCCGCGACCAGCGCGCGCCCGGGCCCCGGCGCGTGAGGCCAGCCCCGTTGATGCGCCCTGGCCCGAGAATCTCCACGTCCTCGAGGCCGATACCCCAGATCAGGCTGTTCTGCCAGTGACTGTGGCCGAAGTCCTGGTAGAGGTCGTGCTCGTTCGGTTCGGGCGGGTCGTAGCGTCCCCTCTCCGGCGACGGCTCCGCCGCGAGCAGCGTGGCGCCTGCGCCAAACTCCAGCGTGATGTGGCTCCTCAGGCGGATCGAATAGCTGGGGTAGGTGCCCGCCGGCAGGTAGACGGTGCCGCCGCCGGCCCCTGCCGCCGCCTCTATGGTCGCGTTGATGGCGGGAGTATCGAGCGTCCGGCCGTCGCCCTTCGCGCCGAAGTCCCGGACGTCGTAGACGGGTACCGCCGGACCTGCGCTGAGCGCAAGCGCCGCCAGGACGAGCGCCGGCACAGAGATCAGCAACGGATGTGGCCGCACCGCGTCTCCCTCCATGAACTCGCGGAACAGTACCACATCGGCGGTCTTGGCGGCCGCTTCGGCGACTTCCACGTTGCTCGACGCGGAGAAGGTCTCGATGAGGCCCGATGCGATCGCGGTTGCGCCTCGGGCGGGGTGTGTTTACGATGAGCGTCAGCCAGACGAGGCGGCCGCCACGCTCGAAAGACGGGCCCTCATCGTCGGCGACCCTGATCAGTCGACGTCATTGAGGGAGGCGCGTCATGAATGTGCCCCGGACACTTCTCGCGGTGCTGAGCGTGCTGGCCTGCTTCATGCCGGTCGCCGCGCTCGAGAAGCCGGACGTCACGTACAAGATCTTTCAGTTCCCCGCCGACAAGATCCCGCGCATCGACGGCAGCACGGACGACTGGACCATGGTGCCTGAACGCTATGTTGTCGGCACGGACCAGCTCCGGGACGATTCCAGGAAGCATCCCAAGCCGGATCCGAGGACGCTCGACGTGCGAGTGCGCGTCGGCTGGGTGAAGGGGCTCAACCGCCTCTACGTCCTCTGCGAGGCTTATGACGACTACTGGGATTACTCCCTGCCGGGCCTGCAGAACGACACGTTCGAGATCGTGGTCGATGGCGACGCCTCGGGCGGCCCCTTGATCGACAAGGGGCACAAGGAGTTCTGGACACCGGAACGGGTGGGCGAGGCGGCCGCCGCGCCGGACGACCGCATCACGGTCGACGAGGCGCACTGGGCCATTCACGGTGTGCACGCGCAGAACTACCACGTCTTCACCCCGGCGGTGAACAAGGACTGGTGCCTGGCATGGGGCGCGCCGTCGTGGGTCAAGGAGCTTCCGTGGGCCAATGCCGCCACGTCCTTCCACGGCAGGCCCGGCGAGCCGGGCCGACTCGTGCTCGAGTTCTGGATCACGCCCTTCGACTACGCCGGGCCCGAGGGTCCGCAGCGCGCCGTGGAATCCGTGCTGGCCGAGAACAAAACCCTCGGCCTGGGTTGGGCCGTCATCGACTACGACGATGTGAAGGCGCGGGGGAACAACGGATTCTGGAACCTCTCCCCCCGGCACACGATGTACGGCCACGCCTCGGAACTGTGCGCATTCCGTCTGATGCCTCTCGAGTCGCCGTTCCTGAAGCAGATCGAGGCGCAGTGGACCTTCAAGGTGGTCGATATGGACCGCCGGCTGGTCGCCTTCAAGGACGTGTCGGTCGGCAAGGTCACGTCGTGGAAATGGGACTTCGGCGACGGTGCGAACTCGACCGAGCAGCATCCGCTCCACGCCTACGAGAAACCCGGCAACTACGTCGTCGTGCTCGACATCTCGGGGCCGGACGGATCGTCGCGGCGCTCGAAGGTCTGGGACGTGCAGTTGAGGTAGACGCATGAACCACAAGTCACTGTTCTGGTGCTTCGCCCTGTGCTCCGTCGCCCTCGTGACGGTGCGCGCCGAACCGGCGGCCGACTCTCAGATTCCACGGCTGGAAAAGCGCGGCCAGGCCACGCAGTTGATCGTCGATGGCCAGCCCTGGCTGATCCTCGGGGGCGAAACGGCCAACACCGCTTCTTCTGACCTCGCCTACATGAAGACGGTCTGGCCGCAGCTTGCGCGTCTCAACCTCAATACCGTCCTTGTCGCCATCTCGTGGAGTTGGGTCGAGCCCGTGGAAGGTCGGTTCGACTTCACGCTGGTCGATGGCCTGCTCGATGGCGCGCGGCGGAACAACCTGCGAGTGGTCTTTCTGTGGTTTGGCAGCTGGAAGAACGGCATCTCCAGCTTCGTGCCGGCCTGGGTGAAGGCGGACCAGCAGCGGTTCCCCCGTGTTCAGATCAAGAGCGGCAAGTCTGTTGACATTCTCTCGACACTGAACGAGGCCAACCGCGAGGCCGACACGCGCGCCTACGCCGCCTTCATGCGCCACCTCAAGGAGGTCGACGGCCTGAGACGCACCTGCCTGATGATCCAGATGCAGAACGAGGTCGGCGTGCTCGGCGACTCGCGCGACCGCAGCGACGTTGCCAATGCGGCGTTCGCCGGCCAGGTGCCGAAGGAGTTGATGGATTACCTCGGCAGGAATCGGGCGCAGCTGTACCCGGACCTCGCCAGGCGCTGGGCGGCGGGCGGCGGCAAGACCGCCGGCACCTGGGAGTCCGTCTTCGGCACCGGGCCGGCGACCGACGAGATCTTCATGGCATGGAACTACGCCCGCTACATGGAGGGCATGACCGCGGCGGGCAAGGCGGAGTATCCGCTGCCGGTGTTTACCAACACCTGGATCGTGCAGCCCGAGGACAAGGGGCCTGGCGACTACCCGAGCGGCGGCCCGGAGCCTCTGACCATCGACATCTGGAAGGCCGGCGCGCCGTCGATCGATTTCAATGCGCCCGACATCTACCTGCCGAACTTCGCCGACTGGGTCGGCTGGTTCCACCGGCCGGACAATCCGCTCTTCGTGCCCGAATCACGCAGCGACGCGGCCGGCGTGGCCAACGCCTTCTATACCATCGGCCGGCACGCGGGCATCGGCTACTCGCCGTTCGGCATCGATGACACGAGCCGCCTGGTCGCGCGGCGGCCGGGTCCCGATACCGGCGTGCCGGCTCCGAACGACCTCGACACCCTGCCGCTGCCGAAGGCCTACGCGCTGCTCCGGCAGATGACGCCGCTCATCCTCGACGCGCAAGCCAGGGGGACGATCGCCGCTGTGTCGCTCACGGCAGAGAAGCAGACGGAGACCGTGCCGCTCGGCGACTACGCGATGAACTTCGAGGTGCGGCGCAACCGGCGCAACCCGGCGCAGGTGCCGGCGCCCGGCTACGCCCTTGTCGTGGCCGCCGGGCCCGACGAGTACTTCGTGGCCGGCAGCGACATCCAGGTGACGTTCACGCCGCGCATGCCCGGGCCGGAGATCGCCGGACTCGCGACGGTTGAGGCAGGCCGATTCGAGAGCGGCCGGTGGATCCCGACCCGCCAGCTCAGCGGCGACGATGTGCTCCTGGATTACGATCTCGCTGGCGCCGCGGCCAGGAGCCAGTCGGGCAGCGGGCTGCGCTTCAACCCCGACGGCCCGACCGTCCAGCGTGTGAAACTGTACCGTTACCGTTGAGTCTCGTTGCCGGAGGGTGGCCATGCGAATCGCGCATACGCATCTTCGCACCGCGTTTGCTCTGGGCCTGTCGTTCGTGCTGGCGTCGACGGCATCCGCCCAGATCGGCCGGCGCTTCCCGTCCGAGAAGCGAATCGTGCCCGATCCCGTGACCGGCATCCCGCTCACGTTTCTGACCAGCACGCCCGCCGGGGACTCCAAGATCTACCCGACGCATCCGCAGTGGACGTCCGACGGCAAGTGGCTGATCTTCCGTTCCAGCCGCGCGGCCGGCCAGGCCATGGCCGTGAACGAGGAGACCGGGGACATGGTGCAGGTGACCGACGCGGGTTACACCGGCATGCTCTGTGTCGCGCGTCACTCCATGAAGCTCTACGTGATGCGTGTTCCGGCGCCAGCGTTCTCACCCACTTCAGCCGCAGCCGGCGCTGCGCCCGTTTCCGGCGCGCCTCCGGTGGGACAGGACGCGCCGGGTGCCGGCGGTGGGGGTCGGCGGCGCACCCATCTCCAGATCGTCGAAATCGATCTGGCCAGGCTTTTCGCCGACAGCGAAGCCGGCACGCTCAAGGCCGCCACCGTTTATGAACGCGTTTGCGGCACGATCCCGGCCGATATGGGTGCGGCCGGCGGCGACATGGCCCTCGATGCCAACGAGGACGTCGCCTACTTCCGTATGAGCGGCGGCGATCTCGCGTCGCGTCTGCCCGCCGGCGCGAAGATGGCCGAGCCGTTCGGCCCGCGTGGCATGGGGGCCGGTCCTGCCGGTCTTGCCGGAATGAACCTCCGGACCGGCGAGATCACCTTCATCGTCGCCGTACCCTTCCAGATCGGCCACGTGCAGACCAACCCCTGGGTGCCCGGCGAAATCGTGTTCTGCTGGGAGACCGGCGGCAAGGCGCCTCAGCGAACCTGGACGGTGATGGCCGACGGCACCGGCCTGCGCCCGCTGTATCCCGAGGCGCCCTACGAATGGGTCACGCACGAAGCCGTGATCACCAGGGACGAGGCGGCGATCGCGATCCTGGGACACCGCCGGCCCAATGCGAGTGCGGGTCCCGGCCAGGAGGCTGCCTGGGGCCCGGCTGGCTTTCCCGAACACCCGACGGGCGTGGGCGTCGTCAACCTGCGGACCCGAGAGATGCGCATCGTCGGACAAGTGCCCGTGGGCGACCCCGGCAGCTCGATCTGGCATGTCCACGGCTCCGCCGATGGCCGGTGGGCCGTCGCGGATGATTTCCAGTACCGTCTCTGGCTGATCGACCGGCACTCCGGCGAGATGATCCTGCTTTCCGACAATGGTCAGAAGCGGACCGCCGCGGATCATCAGCATCCGACCTTCAGCGCCGACGGCACCAGGATCGAAATCCAGTCGGCCATGCTCTCTGCGGACGGGCGTTCGATGAACATCTGCATCGTGCCCGTTCCGAAGTCCTGGCTGGCCCGCATCTATCACGACCGGAGCGTGCGGTGATCCAGTTGCGTCCCCTCCGCCCGGCCATGTCTTCGACACGAGGCCGCAGCGGCATCGCCAGATGCTCGAGGACAACGGCGCGAAGGTTCTTCTCGCCTGAGCGCCAACACCGACAGCGCGCACCGATCGACTTGTCTCCGGCCGGGCCCGGCGTGCCGCTGAGGTCGAGCTGAATTTCGCAGACCAAAACACCAGTCCTGCGTGTGCGCCCGCATCGACGCCGCAGTGAACGCTGAAGTGGCTCTTCGAAACGAGATTAGTCGCGGATCGCGCCCGCCGAATCCAGCCAATGCATGGTTTTCCCATGCAAACCTGTCCGGCCACCGGCGGCACTGATTGCCCGGCGCGGGCGGCGGCGCGACAGTCTTTGCGGGCGCGCCGCCAGGCGTACTTCGCACTGGGAGGGAGGATTCCATGAGACGCAGGAACAGGGTCGGGCTGTTGTGGGTGCTCGCCGTTGTCGCGTTGCTGCTGCCGGCAGGCGCCGTCCTCGCCCAGACCGGGAACGGTTCGATCACGGGAACCGTGACGGACAGCAGCGGCCTCGTCATCCCGGGCGCCACCGTCACGGTCTCCGATCCGACGATGAACGTGACGCAGACGGTCGCCACCGGCAAGGACGGGGTCTTCTTCATGCCGCAGCTTCCGCCGGGCAAGTACTCGGTGACAGTCGAGATCAGCGGGTTCAAGAAGAGCGAGAAGAGCAACGTGATCCTGGGCATGGCGGCCAAGATCAACATCGGAGCCGTGGTGCTCGAAGTCGGCGATCTCTCCGAGACGGTCACGGTCGAAGCGGCTCTGGGCCTGTTGCAGATCCAGACCGAGTCGGGCGAACGCTCAGAGATCGTGACGAAGACGCAGCTCCGGAACATCGCGCTCAACGGGCGGAACGTCATGGACTTCATGAAGATGGTGCCCGGCGTCATCACCACGAACGTCCGGACGCAGTCGACCGTCCTCAACATCACGGACGGCATGAACATCAACGGCACGCGCAGCATCCAGCACGAATACACGGTGGACGGCGCGACGAACCTCAATCTCGGCAACAACTCGGGCGGGCTCGTGTCCGTCAATCCCGACGCGCTGGAAGAGGTCAAGGTCCTGACGTCGAACTACCAGGCCGAGTACGGCCGGGCCGGGGGCGGCTATATCGCGCTCACGACCAAGGGCGGCACCACGGAGTACCGCGGCAGCCTGCGCTATTTCCGGCGTCACGACAGCATGAACGCCAACACGTATTTCAACAACCTGAACGGCGGCGCGGACAAGGGCTATCCCAAGCCGCTCTACCGCTACAACGACTACGGATGGGACCTCGGCGGCCCAGTGCCCGGGGTGGGCTCGAAGAGCAACCGCAAGCTGCTCTTCTTCTTCGCGCAGGAGTACTACGACCAGTTGGTGCCCCAGGCGACGGCCGTCAACATCCGCGTGCCGACGGACGCGGAGCGCCGGGGCGACTTCTCGCAGAGCGTCGACGGCACCGGGAAGGTGATCACCGTGATCGACCCGCTGACGGCCAAGCAGTTCTTGGGCAACGTCATTCCCGCGGACCGCATCTACGCCCCTGGGCAGGCCACGCTGAACCTCTTCCCGCTGCCCAACCAGGCCGGGGCGGCCGGCGGCAGCGTGTACAACTTCTCCTCGCAGGTGCCCAGCCAGTACCCGCGCCGCGAAGACATCTCCCGCGTCGACTGGCAGATCACGTCCGCGATGCGCCTGAGCGGGCGGTGGATCCACAACTACGACGCCCAGCAGTTCTCGTACGGCACGACGACGGCCGCTTGGAATTTCCCGCTGACGACCACCGAGCGGAGGAACGGACCGGGGAATACCCTGTCGTTCACGCTGACGCAGAACGTCAGCTCGACGATGTTCAACGAGTTCATGTTCGCCTCCGGCCGTGGCGGCGTCAACATCGCGCCAACCGACAACAGGGCGACCCGGACCTACAACAAGATCACGACCCCGCTGCTGTACCCCGACGTCAACAGCCAGTGGGGCGACTACGTGCCCGCCCTGACGTACGGCGGCATCGCGAGCGTGTCGACCATCGGCTCCACGGCCGGCACGACCGGGCCCTTCGACCAGAAGTTCCTCATCAACACCTTCTCGGACAGCCTCACCAAAGTGGCCGGCAGGCACACGTTCAAAGCGGGCGTTTTCTACCAGCGGGCGTCGAACACGAGCAACTCCCAGACGAACGTTGCCTCGTCGATCGACTTCAGCAACAACTCCGCCAACCCGTACAACACGGGCCATCCCTACGCAAATGCGTTGCTCGGCGTGTACACGTCTTACTCTCAGGCCAACGCCAAGCCGCTGGCCAGCTACTTCTATTACGACCTCTCGGGGTACGTGCAGGACACGTGGAAGGTGAGGTCGAACGTGACTCTCGATCTCGGCCTGCGGCTCTCTCACTACGAGCCGTTCTACAACAAGCTGGGCGACGGCGCGTACTTCGATCCCGTGCTCTACGACGCCTCCAAGGCCCCGCGTCTATATAAGGGCGTGTGCGTCACGACGGCGCCCTGCTCCGGCACCAATGTCCGCGCCGTGGACCCTGCGGCGACCGTGCCGCCGACGCTGGAGAACACCCTTCCGACCTACTACGTCGGGAAGCTCGTGCCAGACTCCGGCAGCCTCACCAACGGCATGGGCCTGACGGCCCAGGGCTATCCCCGGAGCGGCATCGACGGCCAGGCGATCCTGCCCCAGCCGCGTCTCGGCTTCAGCTGGGACCTGGCGGGTGATCGGAAGACCGTCGTGCGCGGGGGTTACGGGATTGCCTTCGATCGGTACTCCTCGAGCGACGGCTCCGGGAGCGGCGCGACGAACCAGCCGTTCGTTCTGAATCCCACGCTGAACTACGGCTACCTCAAGGACATCACCGCCGGGGGCAGCGGCTATCTGGCCCCGCAGGCGGTCGTGGGCGTCGACCGCAACGCCAAGTTCCCGATGATCACGACCTACAGCGTGGGCGTCCAGCGCGATCTCTGGAAGGGAGTCATCGTCGACGTGGCGTACGTGGGATCGCGGTCACGCTACAACCCGCGCCGGATGAACCTGAACGCGCCGGCGCTGGGGGCGGCGTTCCAGGCGGCCAACCAGGATGTGACCAAGTTCGCGGGCGGTGTCATCCCGGCCGTGGAGCCCAGCCTCCCGACCATCTACTCGACCGCCGGCGTGAACTTCAGCGGGGCCAACGCGATGGCGACCGACTTCATGCGGCCGTATCGCGGCTACGGCGACATCACCTACTACATGTTCGACGGCAGCACGACGTACAACTCGCTGCAGGTGCAGGTGAAGCGCAGCTACGCGAACACGTTCAGCTTCGGGCTGTCCTACATGCTGTCGAAGGCCGTGACGACCATCTCCACCGACGGCATCTACACGAGCAACCTCGACCCCGAGCAGTACGATCGCGGCCTCGGCAACTGGAACCGCACCCACTACTTCACGGCCAACTACGTCTGGAACCTGCCAAAGGCCAGCACGCACTTGGGCAGCGGCGGGTTCTCCCGCGTGGCCGGCGCGCTCCTGGACAACTGGACCTTGGCTGGATTCACCTGGATCGTCTCGGGTAACCCGGCCGAGCTCGCGGTCACCATCTCGGGTGTTGACGCGGGGCTCCGGCTCATCGGCCTCCCCACGAGCGGCAACCTCTCGGGAAATTCGGTGCACTACTACGTGACGGGCGATGCCCAGACCGCGCCCAACCAGATCAACACGTCGGCCTACGCCGTTCCTGGCGTCATGAACATCGGGCCTTACGACCGGTACGAGCTGACCAACCCGGGGTTCATGAACACGGACCTCTCGCTCCTCAAGAACATTCCGCTCGGTGGCAACAGAAAGCGGAGTCTCCAGTTGCGTGTCGAGGCCTTCAACGTGTTCAACACGGTGCAGTTCGCCGGCGTGAACCGGACGACGAACATCACGAACGGGGCGGGCCAGACCGGCGGCGCCATCTTCAACGACTTCACCAATCTCACGGTCACGAACAACCTGCGGCCGGCCGGCAGTACGAAGGCGCTGGGCACGTACTTCGGCGAGTACACGAGCACGCGCGACCCGCGCATCATCCAGTTGGGGGTGAAACTCTACTTCTAGTACCCCGCGTACGTGCTGACGCCCATCAGAGCGTCGTTCGGGTAGAAGTGATCCACGTTCTCGCGCGTGATCACGTGATGGTGCACGAACACCGCCGGGGGCACGGCCTTGCGGGACAGAATGTCGAGCGCCAGCTTGATCAACCCGTCGCCGTAGTGCTCCGGAAAGTAGCCGATGGACGCGATGAGCGGGGACCGCGGCTGGCGCAGCTCGGCGCGGGCGTCGGGCTCGGCGTTCTGCCCGACAATCGCGCACGTGTCGGCGCGGCCCGCTTCCTGGAACGCCCGGGCGGCGCCCAGCGCGCTCGGGTCGTTGGCCGTGCCCACGAGGATGCGGCGCGCCCTGGTTTCGCGCAGGTGGCGGCGCACGCGTTCGAGCGACGTCTTGAACTGGCCGTCGCCATCGATCGACACCATCGGGCAGGCCTGCGAGTCGTGCAGGATCTCGTGGATGCCCGCCGTCACCCCCTTGATGCGCGCGTGCGGCAGCGAGCCGGCGCGCTCGATCTCAATCAGCAGGATTTCATCGATCGTGCCGTTCCAGTGCTGCCGGGCCCAGCGGGCCAGGGTGCGGCCGGCGAGCAATCCGGCGGTGTAGTTGTTGGCGCCGAAGTACGTGGCCCCGGGGTGGGGAATGTCAATGGCGATGAGGGGGATGTTCGCCTCCAGATACGTCGCGGCGATCGCCGGGGCGACGGCCTCGTCGGTCTGGAACTCGATGACGAGTTGGACGCCCTCGCGCACCAGGGATTCGGCGTTGCGGAGCGCGGTTTTGGGCTGATAGCGGTTGTCGACAATGACGAGATCCACGGCCTCCCGCTCGGCGGCCTTGACGAGGCCGGCCTGGACCTCGCGCGGGAATGAGGTGTCCTGGCCCTGTGCGGCGTAGCCGATCCGGTAGCGGCGGCGCCGCCGGATCTCGGAGGTGAGGCGGTAGCGGTGGGCGTCCGCCTTCTCGAGGAAGCCGCAGTGACGCAGCGTGTGCAGCAGGCGGAAGCACATCCCCTTGGCGAAGCCGGTGCGGTCCATCACATCGCGCAGGCGGAGCGCATCGCCCATGTGCTGGAACGCCCAGAGCACGTCCGAGGCGTGCACGACGGACTTGATCAGGTACACGTCGTGAGCGGATCGTCGTGTCGATGGCGCTGGATCCTCGGTCATTGGCGTTTTGTATAGCACAACTTTGCCGTCTTGTCAGCGCAAAGCGTGCCGTAGAGATCCAGGCTGGAGACCCGCGCTTGATGAGCCTTTCGCGCCAGTCCCGGCATGAATCCCGGACGGGGCCGGTTTCTGCATACGAACCCGGCCGCGGTATCTCCGCCGCCCTTGCGCCGGTCGGGGGCGCCGCGTCAGAGTGCCGCTGCCGCCGCGAGTCTGGCCCTGGGCGGCGCAAAGGACACCTCATGGCGATCGCGTGGGATGCGCCGATCGAGGACGATTGGCGCCGATCTGAGCCGGCGCTGCTCGATGACTACGAGCATCTCGGACGGCAGTTGGCGCGCCGCGGCATCGATATTACCGCCGTCCAGGCCCGCGCGGCGGCCTTCGTCGTGGCCGTGCCGTCATGGGGCGTCGCGACGGGCGGCACCCGCTTCGCACGGTTCCCGGGCCCGGGCGAGCCCCGCAACGTCTTCGAGAAGATCGACGATTGCCACGTCATCAACCGCCTGGTCTGCATCACGCCCGACATCTCGCTGCACATCCCGTGGGACGAACCTGACGATCCCGCCGCGCTCCGATCGTTCGCGGCCCAGCGGGGGCTGACCCTCGGCACGACGAACTCGAACACCTTCGAGGACCAGCCGGACCAGGCGCAGTCCTACAAGTACGGCAGCCTCTCCCACACCGACCCGGCTGTGCGCGCCCAGGCGGTCGATCACAACCTCCACTGCATCGAGCTCGGCGTGAAGCTCGGCGCCCGCGCGCACTCGATCTGGATCGGCGACGGCGGCAACTTGCCGGGCCAGCAGCACGTGCGGCGCGCGCTCGATCGGTACCTCGACAGCCTGCGGGCCATCTACGCGGCCCTGCCGCCGGGCTGGCGGCTCTTCATCGAGCACAAGCTCTACGAGCCGGCGTTCTACTCCACGGTGCTCAACGACTGGGGAGTCAGCTACTACTGCGCCCGCGAACTGGGACCGCTCGCGTTCTCCCTCGTGGACTTCGGCCATCACGCGCCGAACGTGAATGTCGAGATGATCGTCGCCCGCCTCATCCAGTTCGGCAAACTGGGCGGCTTCCACTTCAACGACAGCCAGTACGGCGACGATGACGTCGACGCCGGGTCGATCAAGCCGTTCCAGCTGTTCCTGGTCTTCAACGAGCTCGTGGACGCGGAACTGGAGCGGGTGGCCGGCTTCGATCCGTGCTACATGCTCGATCAATCGCACAACGTGACCGATCCGATCGAGTCGCTGATGGTCAGCGCCATGGAGGTGCAGCGCGCGTACGTGCAGGCGTGCCTGGTGGATCGTGCGGCGCTCGC
>Ga0315275_10001365_pt1 | contig 21408 bp, 17 predicted proteins | sample YL17G03_0_MG_FD_205557 | JGI IMG/M metagenome (GOLD analysis project Ga0315275, IMG submission 205557) | Sediment microbial communities from Yellowstone Lake, YNP, Wyoming, USA - YL17G03_0 | ecosystem: Environmental > Aquatic > Freshwater > Lake > Sediment | place: USA: Wyoming | collected...
CGATAACGTGTTCACTTTCCATCCTGTCAATGCACACTCGACGAACGCTCCGTACCCGGATGTTTGCATGTAATAGCTGAAATCGAGAAGGATTCCCGTGTCTTTTTCGTACGTCGCTTTGCTTGTAAACGTGTTACTACTCGATGGTTTATATGTTCTGACATACGTGTATTCGTACATGTCTGCATACAAAACACTTTTATTGAAACTCGTTCCTGCGATCGGTAACATCTGCGGCCTGACAATTGCTCGTTGGTAAACTTCTCCGTTAAACTCGGTCGCACCATCAACGTTTCTATAACGTAGACCGTCGATGATTATACTCATCCCGTAATAATAAGACGGGGTTTTCACTATCATGCTTCCATTCGTGAACAATCCAACAGCTTCGACGTTGCTGGATAGCCAATATGCTTTGATGTCCCAGGTGTACCATTGCCGGTCACCGAAGACTTCCTTGATTACCTTGTCGCCTTTTGTAGTATTTCCCGCAGTCGTGGTTCCGTTAATGGTGGCTATGAAATAAATTTCATTGGAGGCTTTTGGATACGATTTTCCCCAATCGAATGTTACATACGATGTTTTTACATCATACCTGAACCACGAACCGATAGCGAACATGTTCGGGTTTTTAACTTCTCCGATCGATGCGCTCAGCGTGTTTTTAAATGCGTTGCTCGCGATCGATCCGTACGTGAAAGCTCCAAGCCCGAGAAACACTACAAAAACAACGGCGAAAGTTTGCCATGTTTTCAATCCTTGTTTATCTGACATGATCTTATCGACCGTGACTTATGACGGTTACTTAAGAAATGAACGCAGAAATATAAAAACGTTTTCGATGGAAACGACGATTAGATCATGACGTTGTCTGTCAACGGTTTTTCAACCGTGACGACGATCTCGTCATTCGGATCGATTTCTCGTATGAAATAATGATCTCCGCTCCATTTCGGATTGAAAAAAGCGAAGTAATACGGTTTTCCTTCTTCAGACGCTTTCAAAAATTCCGGCGTGAAGTTCGGTTCGAGCTGATTGTTGACACCGCCATTTTGGTAGAACGTTTCGACATTTCTTCTCTGCACCCTGAACTTTATCGTGAAGATCGTTCCCGTTTCGAACCTGTGGCCTTTATACTCCGTCGGTTTCGACGTGATCAAATCGGGGACTCCTGGTTGCATGGCAGAAATATTCGCTGGCTCGTCAATCAGTTTCGCAAACCACCATTCTGCCCAGAATCCGAACCATTTTTCAGACATGTCTTTTCGTATTTGCGTGATGTACGATTCTGACAGACCGATGGTTGCCAATTCTGCCATGTCCTGAAGCCCGTATCCTTTCACCGTGTAATAAGCGATGAAAGCTTGCTGGCGATTGTATCCGGATTCCATTGCCTTTTGAAAGAAGTAATGCGCCATTGCTTCTCCTGGCGAGGAATCGCCGTTTTCTTCAAACTCTCTATCCGGTTCTTCCATGATACGTTCATATTCATCAGCGGTCAATGATTCCGGCTCTTCATCGGATATGTCGATGTCCTCTCCAGCTTCAACCATTTTCAACTTGATCGTGTCGAGTATGTCCCTCGCGCGAGTGCCTATTTCTCGCCATTGCTCGTAATGATGTTTTCGCAACCATGCTCGAACAACACGCGAGTTAGCCCATAACTTCGGTTCCTTGTCAGCGAAAAACTCGATGGCTTTTCCGGAAATATCTTCTATCATGACCTCGATCTGTTTATCTTTCGATACAGTAAAATCGCCACTCCCGACACTCGCGAGAGATTTCGAAACCTCGCCGTCAAACCAGGGGCAGTAATCGGAAAGCTTGAGATTGATGTATCCTTCTTTATTTTTCCATTTTTTGTGGCACGATTCCAAGAGCGATTCCCAAGGTTCAAGCATCATGACTTTCTCGATGTTATCTTTCAAGAAGTCGGATTCTATTCCCTTTAGCGTCTTCTTGGTCATCAACTTGTAAATTTCAACATGTGCCATCATACGGTACGCTTTGATGACTCCCAAGGAAATGCTATTGACGATGATGACCACGCGAACGTGACGTGCCCCCGTGATGAATTTCTCGAATTGTTTCGCGTCGTTAGTCAAGGCATCCTTCGCGTTCATTGATATGACACCTTCATCGATTAGGACGATGTCATTTTCCTCGATTTCGTTGGTGAAAGTTATGGTTCTCACGCGACTTGCCCACTGCATCCCTTTTTCTTCTCCCATATAATAGATGAGTTTTTTCTTGATAACTTCTTCAAGAGCAGGAGGGGTTTGCCACAAGGCGAGTTTCCGTTTCGCGTCGCTTGCCATGAGAATCGTGGAAATGATGAAAGCTCCTGCCGTTTTACCTCCACCTCCAGTGCCGTATTGAAGAATGAGTGCGGAGAATTCATCATTACTGGCTCCGTCTTTCAAAAATTTCACGAACTCTTTGGTGAGATCCGCGATTTTCTTGTCATCTTTTTTCTCCACGTTTCTCCTGTAGGAGAAGTGACGTTTCAGATCGTCGAATAATTCGCCGTCGAAAGCCATCCACATCACTTCTTTATTTCTTCTTTACCTTTTCCAAAAACAGAACGCATTTTACCCATGAACTCGTTCATTCCAGTTCCTTTTGTCTTGATGAGTGGTACTTCTTGCAGGATGAGAGCCGAATTCATCTGGAGTATTTCTTCCCAATGATGAAGGTGATAACCACACGCGACTCTCCATGCGAACTTGAAGTCCTCGTACATCTGCCTCGTTCGATTCATTCTCGGCGATGGTCTCATCAGTTGGTAGGATAAATCATCAGCTTTTATTATGAAGTATATCATCGACTGCTCATCTCCAGCGATGACGGAAATTGCCTCTGTTATTTTTGATTCTGTTAGTTTCGCGAGTCTAACACGTATTTCGTTTTTTGTCGCTCTCGTGTTTCTCATTAGAAGGTATCCGACTGATGTTATTACCTTCGATACTTCTAGCATTGCCTTTCTCTGGTTATCCGTCCTGGTGACGATGATGGTAAGCAGGTACGAGACAAACGTGTCTCGCATGTCGGAGAAATCTCCACCGCCTCTCATTGCCATGATTTTGCTCCTCTACTTGATAGATGCGAATATCGTCGTGACGAGGAATACGACCCATAATAATGTCGCGATGAATGAATAAGTCTTGATACTTGACGGTATGATTTTCACGATCCGTTCTTTTTCAACACTTGCCGGTACTTCTGGCTGCCAATCGATCTCTTCGAGCTTCTGCTTGAGTTCATCGTATTTCACGATGAACGTGTTCGTGAGTGCACGCTCTTCTTCAAGCGCGTAATCAGATTGCTCAAATTCTGTCTTATACAGTGTCACCAAGCTCATCAGGATTTTCTCTTTAATTCCTTGCAATGCTTTTGCCTCGTGAACGATGTCAATTTTCTTGAAGGCATCAGCCGGAGAAAATATGACGAGAAATATTGGTATCTGGCTGTTTGCCCATCCAGCCGTGACGGCAGCGCACTTCGCGCATTGAACAGTGACGGGATAATCCTCGTGATTTACACCCATTGATTTTGGCGTGAACTCGTCAGCATACGGCCTTCTCATGATGAGAGCGAATCGTTCGAAGTCGACCCCGGTGTTAAAATAACTCGCCGGTTGATAATTCTTGATCAGTTCGAGCTGCACGTCCTCGGAAAACAGTTCCTTGAATATGCGTCTTACTTGAAAAACCCTGTATTGTAAAGCATGCAATGCATCATCATCCGATAATCTTGCCATTATCTGTTCGCAGTTTTCAAGCGATGTGATGCGGAACTGCAATTCACCAACCGTCATCTTGGTCATGTTTTTATCTGAAGGCTTGTAATCCGGTGTCATCTTGTCGAGATGCGTTGAATGCTTGAGAATTTCTTCCTGATCACTACTCAAGGAATCTGTTTTCGATTTCAAGGAATCAATGGTTTCTCCCATTTTTTTCATGTCGATATCGATTTTTTCCCGTTCTTCCTTGATATACCTGGTTATTTTATCGATGGTATCCTTTTGCATGGCAATTATCTGATCGTGTGCTGCTTCCGGTTCTGTTTCAACCGTGTCCTCGACAGTTTCGATATTCGCCTCGTGAACGAGTTCTTTCGTTTCCCTTCGCTCCAGCTCGTATTCGAGTAGTGCCTTCTCCGATTCAAGGATACATGACTGCTTGATTTCGATGAAATTAGGATCTTGCTCGATTGCCTGTGCTTCCACGTCAGACGTTGTTAATGTTTCATGAGCAGCGACACCGAAAAGAAAGCTGTCACTTTCTTCTTTATTTCTATAAATTTCCATGTCAAGAAACGTCTTTCCTTCAACAGCTTTCCTGTGCTTTTCGGGGAGTTTCATGCTGGCAATGATCAACAAGAAAATATAGATCATTATTCCAATGGCAATTAAAACCCAACCTAAAACAGTTCCGAGTCCTGATGTGCCATAAATGTAAATGCCGACAGGTACGCCGATGACGGAGAGGAGAACGATGGTCGAAATTAAATTCTGACCCTTGTAAATATTAGTGCTCATGATTAACCAGAAATGGGAAAGAAACGTATTTAAAGATTGTCTCGTTCGGTATAAAATCAAGGTCTACAAACGATAAGAAAAAACAAGAAAGATGAGAGATATATCAAGTCGTTCCATTTCAACCGAATAAATCGCGAAGAGTTTTTTTCTTGTTAGCCACGATGCGAAACTTGTTGAATCCGTTTTCTCCGGTTGCCATGAAAACAGTGACGCGTTTTTCTCCTTTTTTCGGTTTGACCGTCGTCTTGAAAAGTTGTCCCTTGACGGGGTTATCAACACCTTTGAGGCTTTTTACTTTTTTCGCTCGCTTGAATATATCCTTTTTTTCATCGTCGGTCAATTTATTCTTCGTTTCTTTTTGTGGTTTTTTTCCATCTGCGTTTTTTTTCGTCATTTCTTTCCACTTTTTTTACTCGTGCATTTTAATGAACGATGTTTTAAAGGTGAAATCTTCACGCCTTCGGTCGTTTTAACCTCACCGTTAAATGTCCATTCGATGATATCGGCAAGGCTGATATCTTCTCGTTCAATCGTTTCTATATTTTCTTTCAATATATCTTTTTCGGCGTCTGGTATGCTCGACTTGTCGATGATACCCATCAACACTTTTGAATTGCTGGCAACCCTCAACCGTACTTCATTCATTCCTTCTATAAACATTGCATCGTCCAATATGTCTTTAGTCATGGTGAATTGTTCTTCTGCTTTTTTCTTTACAGCATTTTCGGCTTGATTGTAAGCTACGTCTAATATTCTTCTAATCCTGACATCTCTCGGATTGGTGTAAACTTTCGTGATAGACTGTGCATTCTTCTTGACGAACTGGTTCATTTTGTCGTTTATACCAAATACCATTTCGAACATGAAAACCCTTCCGGCGTCCGTCAATGCAGGTTTCCTGAATAATGAAGTCGTGGCGGATATCACTTCATATTCTGGTTTTTTCGACTTGATACTTTCTCCTTTCATGGTCACTTTTTCGACGTAGATATAATCCGATTTCTTGTAAGACGGCGAATCTTTCAGATAATCAACGAGTCCTTTATTTCCAAGAGACATGCTAATTTTGTCGGTTATAACGAGATCCTTTTTCACGATCAGAACATACCGTCCTTTGTTGACGAGAGCGGTTTCGAGAACCGATTTTAACTCGAGAATTTTCGAGATCTTTCCAACTGTCAAGGCGATCGCACAAGATTCGACGGAAGATGGCTTCGATATCACTTTACCCTTTTTTTCGACATCACAGTTACCGTGAATGATGTAACCATTATCACCATCGACCTGTCCAACGAGTATTTTTTCACCGTCAAGCATTTTTGCGAACAGTTCGACTCCACCGAGATAGATCCATTGCGGAATCTTCGTTTCATACGGATAAAGTTCTTTTTCTTCAACGATGACTTCCCCGTATTTTTCACTTTCCGCTTCCTTTACTTTTTCTTTCGTTCTTTTTTCCGATACCGTCCATTCTCCTTTGCTTTCCAACGCGGATTTCTTTGCCTGGATCGATTCGATCAACTTTTCTGGAAGGCAGTGAGAACCTCCGGTCGCCCCGCACACGCTTTCATCGTATTCAAGTATAGCGGCTATCATCTCTGATTGGTTCGTCTTGGTATAATCTGCCTTGAACCTTCCGCCAGATATTTCCCTTAGATGTATGGATATATTCTTTAATTCGTCGAAAGACGGCATTCCCTCGTGCTTCTGCCACCGATCGACAAGTTCCTTGACTATTTCATCTTTTCTTGCCATGATGTTCTACTCGTGATTCGTGAGTCGATAAATCGGGAAATCTTTGATGATATTATTCCCACTCCAGATAATAAGTTTTTTCGTTCGCAAATTACATCGAACAACAGGTGGAGAAAAAAAGATTATTTCTTCGACGTGACATCGAGTTTTATGTTCATGAGATATTGCGAGATGATGTGCGCCATCGCAGCGGAAATGGCTTTTATGATGAAATACATCACGATGATGGTTTCCCACGAAACTGTTCCGAAAGCCATCATTGATGAGATGTAAAAAATACCCGTCGTGTAAAATGTTGCGTTGAATATCCAATTGAGGAAACTTCGCAGTATGTTTCTCTGCCGTTCCGTGTACCACGACACGAAATACGACGCGTTGTATGATTTCGCAACAACGCGCGCGACGGGAAATGACGCGATGTACCCGCCGATCAAATCAGAAACGACATAAATGCCTATGATCGCGAAAAACTGCTCGTACCATGCCAAGAAATAATTGTTACTCAGCACGTATGCCATTGGAAGAAAAAAAGGAAGGGATATGATCGAACTCAACAAGAAGTAGAATATCGTGTCGGCATGCATCGGTGTTGCACTCCCCGACGGGGGGATCTGTTCTTTCCGACGACTGACATTGATCGGCTCGTATCCCGACTTTTTGCTCATTTTCGTTCTACTGCCTCGCTGACAAGGTCACGATTTGTCTTTGATCGATCATGTTTTTTATTGATTCCAAGTTTTGTACCCACGTAACATAATCTCTTTTCTTATAAATACCAAGAACTTTTGCATATTGAGTCCCGGTGTTGATCTCGAAAATCTCCCTCACGGTCGCGATTTTACGCTTTAACCTCGGTTTTTCTGCATTGTAACCGGCCGGCGCGAGAGTTGAATTGACGAGAATGGATACCTCGTTGTACAGATCCGACACGCGTTTATCTATATCTTGAGGGCTATAATCACCGGTCATCCTGCTCACGGTCGCCTCGCTAATCATGTATCGACATTTATCCTGGTCACCAATCATATTGGTATCCGGATCTGTTGCCAGGCCATATCGTTCGAAAAATTGTTCAAGATGTAAAAGAGAGACGATATTATCAGTTCCTATCCTGAAACCAAATCCTCTGAGATATTCTTTAACGTTTGCCCGATCCGTTGAATCTGCGATCACGTCATTTAATTTTATCGGTATCATGCCGCATTCATCACATGATTTCGTCTTGATCGTTCCCGTGGTCGATGAACGCGGCAGATCTTCTTTCAGTATATTTTTTACCGATTTTGATCCGTGGACTCCGTCGTTATACATGTGATAATTACCCTTGTTATCCGTCTTGAGACCTTGTCCATAAACGATCAATTTGCGTACTTGATTCACCATGTCTTTTTGCGATGCAGCGCGTGGATTGGCAATCATCCGAGATACACCTGGAGCTTTCGGATTCATTTTTTTCATGTCCATGAGTTCCCGGCTGGAATGATGCAAATCCATTGCGAACGGCTGCTTTGCATGCTTTCGCATCTGGCCGATGATTTCACCGTCGCTTGGATTCTGAACGCCGATATACTTGTTCACGTTTTCATCCTTTACACATCTCATTTCATCGAGTTCGGCGGTCACGACGGAATAATACACGCCTCCAAACAATGCCCATTTTTGTATCGTGTTGACCTTTGCGACTTTCAGTTTCTCCTCGAACGGAGGCGCGTTATCATCAGTCGACATTCCATTGCCACTATATCCTAGTCCCGGCTCGTATCCGAGAGCGGCATCGATCATCAGCGAACGGAGTTCCTCTCCTTCTTCATCCGTCAATTGCGATTCAAACCGGTCGTACGAATAAACACCGCCCTGATCGAGCGATTTTTTATGTGGCTTGATACCGCGCGTCTGCATCTCTGCCTTGTCAATCCGCTCGCTTTTTACCGCGAGTGTCTGTATCCTTCTATTTGTTTTCCAAGGTGGGATTTCGAGAAATCGTTTCGAGCTTCCTCCCTTCCGGAACTCGTTTTCTGGACGGACGTACGCGATCGTTCCATCTGGAAGCATGAAAACCGTTCTTACCATTAGTTTGTCATCTTTTAGAATGTGATTCCATCGTGATTCCTAATAGGTTTTTCTCCATAAAAGAGTTTCCCATCTCACGCGAGAATCCCGTTTCGATACGACATGACGCGATCGTCGCACTTGCGAGGTTTCCTGTTCATCATGCTTGCACGTATGCCTTCAGCTTTGTCTTTCATCCTTCTCCCGTCGAATCGTTTCGATCTCGACACCGTTAGAATGAAAAGAACTGTCAGTATTGCATAATACATGATTATACTCATCGTCCATAATCCAGCGGGATCTGGATAAACATAAATGACGAAATACGCGATGACCTGGAAGAATACACCGAAATAATCTATTAACGATAATCCAGCGAACACGCCAGGGTCATACACGAAAACAGCCACGAACGAGATCACCACGAGCACGAGAAACGTTACTAGCGCTGAAATCAACGCACTTTTTATCATCTGATTCGACATTCCTTTTCTTTCTTTCGTGACATCTTTCTGCGTCCCGTAGATGATAAAAATGATCACGGAAATTCCAAGCGCGGTGAAAAGTCCCGTGAGGAGCAATAACTCCACCCAGAATAGTGACTGTGATACCGAAACGATCTCTGGGAGTGCAGTTTTTATGGCATCAGCCCATATCACTTGTATCATCAAGAAAACGATAAACGAAATCAACGCTGAGATACCGACTGTTTTCGTGACGATTTCAGATTGTACCATTTTCGTCTTGTCGATGGTTTTTGTCTTGATGACCCTTTTTTCTCCGGTGTCCTTTTTGAACTTGTTGAAAAAATCTGCCATCACTTCTTCGTTCATGATGTATTTCGGTTTCATTCTCGTCATCATTTCTCACCTTTTAGACGAAAACTTCCCAGCCGGCTCTCGCGTTGAGCATGATATGCGCGAGTAACACGAAATCTATTCTCCTGATAAGCGCGTAAGCGACCGAGAACTCGATACCATTGAGGATGACAACAAGTAGATCTGCCTGGGAATATCTGGATGAATGAGCGAGACCGAAAACAATTCCTACTATTGCTCCTACTGCCATTTTCACCAATATTTCTTCCCATCGTTTCACTTTTCTTTTCATCATGTTTTCGATGATTAAAGATGACATCGAAATAATGGCCGAAACGAGGAAGTACCTGAAGAAACTTTCCTCTGCAGGAGCCGCGAAAACATAGAAAAGAAATTGGTCGAGTGCAGAAACGTTTAATTTGACAAATCTTAATGCTTGCGTGGCAACGATCACGATGAAGAATATTCCAGCGAGAAGCAAATCTAAACCGCTGATGCGATCCTCGGAATGCGGTTTCGACTTCCGCAGTTCGAACATGTTAAACGGAACTGTTCTTGATTGTGCAAATCCCCAAGCAAATCTACCAACAACGCAAAAAAATATGTTGAGGATGTTGAAATTGAGCATCTCGCTCGCGGCAGGATCTTGAAGAATCAACCCGTATTTGATATACAGGTACATCTCGACGCCGATCGTGACGACAATGAGAATATCGAAAGTTATCGACGGCTTGTACGTGAATTGTCCGAAAAACTTGTATCCAGGTTCGAAAAATACGGTGCCCGATGTTGGTTCTTCAGTGTTCGCATCGCAAGTTTTTCTCTGTTTCGTGACGATGACGGGTACTCTACGTGTCTGGTTGCATTTCGACATTTGTTTCACCACTTTTTATTTCAGCCGTTCTCGGGTTTCCATCCCTGACTTGCGTTTTTTTCGACTCTATCAATTGTTCATCCCACCATCCCTTTAATTTTTCTCCGGATTTCTCGGCACGATACTGATCAGCTTCGTCAATCGCCTTGTCTTTTTTAGCGTTGATCGATGTTTCGATCCGTTCGATTGCCGTTCGCAATTTCTCGTGGAAGGATGATAATGATGAAAAAATTCCAGGCTTTTCCTTCGTTCGCCAATCGAACTCGCGGCAGTCATTTTTCTTGATCATCCTTGCCTTGACCGATGCGAGCAAGCATTTGAATCCATTGCATTTTTCTTTCAACTGATCGATCGATAACTCGCAATACTCGGCGACATTCTTGTTGATCCGCACGTCATTGAAAGCTTCCCAAAATATCTCTTTTTGAGACAGTTCAATGATTTCGGAAACTTCTTTCTCGCTCGTTACAAGACACCTCCGTGCCGTGACCCAGGTCTAGCTTTCGAGATACTTGGTGGTTGGCGTTTCATCCGAGATGAATCTTTTCTTGCCGCTTTTGGAGTGTTACTATTTTTGCGGTCGAGTACCTTCGCGACATCTATTTTTTTACGTGCATCTTTCTTCTTGAAGTAGTTTCTCAGGAGAAGAAAGATGATGAGTCCAATCATCCCGATCACGACGAAAACCGCTATTTGTGTTGATTCAAGCATGGAAGGTACTTGCCCGACAGGTATCGATGCAAATGTCGTGTCGATCGTCCTGCTTGAATTATCAAAGAAAATGGTCTTGAACTCGTTCCATTCTTCCGATGGTTCGCTGGTAAATCTCGCGAGAAATTCACCGGTTGTCAATCTCGATAGACGATATTGATACGTGCCCGTGGGAACAAATTCGGAGATGTAATCGCTTGAATATACCGTGTAATTGATTACATGCCCCCTGAACTTCAACTCGACAACGATGGGATACGCGTAGCCATTCATGATCTTGAGTTCGATGATACCAAGTATCTCCGAATTGTCAGACCAATTCACGAATAACGAGAAATCCGTGCTCCGTATCAACCTGCGTATTTCCTCGTTACTTGACGTGATCTGGTTGAACTCGACCGCGAAGCTTCCGTTCAAGAGTAATGTTTGATTGTAAATCTGATATTCGAGATTTAATGTTTGATTTGTAATCGCTCCCGTGAGGTTATTCAATTGGAACTGTATGAAATTGCTCTGATCGTTCACGACTTGCGTTATGTATCCCGTGAGATTCGAAGTTTGATTATTCATCAAATCTGTAAAGAACGCCTGCGTCAAGTTGACATTCATCGATCCGATCGTGTTGTTAATATTGACGAGTATCGTCGTGATGGTATCATACTGATCACCTATCGTGCTGTTGATGTTCGTGAAGTAACTCGTCAGGATGGTTGTCTGGTTGTCAATCGACGCGTTCACGTTAGCTATCAACGACGTGATATAACTTGTTTGACTGAATACCGTCGAATTAATATTTGCCAGCAATGTCGTTATGTAACTTGTCTGCTCGTCAATTGTCGTGTTGACGGAAATGATGTTAGCTTGCATGCTGAGGAGCTGCGTACCAAGCGTGGTGTTCAAGTTTGAAATGTTGATGTCAACATTCACGATGGAATTGTTAATTGCTGAATTCTGATTCGTTATGTTGATACCGACGTTCGTTATCTGGTTTCCAATTGTCGAGTTGACGTTCCTGATGTTATTAATAGCATTCTCTATCGTGAGATCGCTATCGATCAAGAGATAATCATCGCCGAATATGTTAAAACTGTACGTTACTGTATTTCCGAGGTAATCTCTTGTTCTCACCGCGTAACTACCCGACGTGAGCTTTTCCTCCGCGCCCGTTTTCGGGTAAAGATACCTGCTCCAGTAAAATCCAGGCGCAAATGATTTCGTTATCGTGTAGTTGACGAAATGCTCATCCTGGTTGTAAATCATGAGACTGTGAACGGTGACGATGACGTTGATGTAATTCGAGAAACTGCGAACGGTGTACGAACCGTAAAACACGATCTCGTTGAAGACATTCCTCGATAATAACGTGATTGTCGTGCCAATTTCTGCCTGGAATACCGTTCCAGGAATTAACTGGAACGTTTCCCCGACAAGAAGATATGTTCTGACGTTACCGGCGGATATGCCACGCTGATCAGTGTATTCAATCGTTATATCTCGTAACGATGGAGGAAGGATGTTGATATAATTGCTACCGTTCGTGATTTGCGTCGTGTCAAAGAATGCAACATCCGTTGTCGGTATCGATTCAGCGATTATATAATAACTACCCGTTGTTATGTTGGTCATTGCGAAGGCATTCATGCCAATATATTCCGAATAGATAGAATAATCATGCATGTACTTCTTGAACGAGTCGATAAGTTGTGGTGTCCTGCTCGTGAGCGTCACGGTAAAGTTTTCTATCCAATACGTGCCGTTCGTCGACCATATTTTCACTACGAATTCACTTCTCGTGACATCTATGCGGTGCAGGACATGATATAACGTGATATCGTTAGTCGGAAATACCATGTATGTCGTGGAATCGCAAATCACTTGTATTGGATAGCTGCCATTCGTCGCGTTGAGAAAAAATGACACGTTGTAAAAAGATCCTTCGTACAGATTGAAATCGCTCCACGTCGATGTCGTGAATGTCCTCGAAAGCGATGAATGCACCGTGAAATTTGACGCGGCTTGATCGATGACCATTGCTGCCGGTGAATAATTATGAGGTACTGTCGTGTCATACTCGAAATTCAAGTTATCTAATATCCCGTAGGAACTTCTCCACGTCGCTCCGGAACTGTCGAATTGACTCACGTAATTGATAGTTGGAACGCTAACGAAGGAAAACATCGTTCTCGATCCTGCCACCGGTATTACAGTTCCTCCTCCGATCGTTGCTCCGGAGAAGTATGCCATCGTGCTTCGCGATGCAAAGTTTTCCCATAAATACGTGGAAAGTGACATGTTACCGACGGTAAATTCGGTCTGCGTGTTAGCGTATTCAGGATTTATCACGTCACCGTGAAATATTACTTGCTGGTTTATCGCCAGGGAATTTCCGGTCGAGTTCCATTCGAACACGAAATAGTTCCACGTGTCGTTACTCACCGCATAGCTTGTTTTTCGCAACCACGGTGTCGTCCCGTCAAGATCAAAATATATGACGTTTGATTGTTCCTTCGTGTCATCGAAACCGTTTCCTATCGAGAACCCGTGAACGGTATCATCCGTTGAAATAGTTCTCGTTCCCGCGTCATCATAAATCGAGAATTTGAATCTTGCAGAATTGTACGAACTATTTATGTATAACCAGAAGGAGACCCTGCCTCGCACGTCATAACCGTACCCGTTCGGGAAAAGGTAATATACCGGTTCAATATCTGGATTGTCCAATCCGAAAAATGATGTCCATGAATTTGTATTCAAGAGATTATAGGCGTTGTCGTGAACATCATCGATAAAAATGATATTGCCTTCATTTTTTTTCGGTGAACCCTGATAGAAAGCGGGGTTGACTGATGTTATAGGATCTCCTACCAATGACGTGTCAAACGTGAATTGCCCGTTCGGGTACGTCGGCGTTATTTTTTTCATGTTTCTACCGATCTCGTAGAATCCTCGATACGTGTCTGAAGATTCCCACGAACTTCTCCATATCCCGATCGCGTCGACATATAGGTGATGAATACTTCTCGTCGTCGCGAACGTATCATACACGATCATCCGGTAAAAACCTGTTGTCATGTAACTGCGAGATACTTCCTCGACACCGTTGACATAGATCGTTGTCGTGTAATTCAACAATGATCCGTTCTCGATTCTCACGTCAAATCTCACGTGATTCCATACAGATATATCCGCTATCGGGATGTCCACGGTTTCGAATTCATACGAATAGCTATTCCTAAACGTCACGTGCATCATTGATGCCGACGCGTTGAATCTCAAGATCACGCCTTCACCATAACCACCATCATGAAACCATATCGGCACGCTCTCGTTCTCGTCCTTCGCGTTTACCCAAAATTCGATCGTCCAGTTCTCGTAGGGAACTACAGTCCCTCCGAAATCGACTTGACCCGAACCTGGTGAACTGAACGGCTCGACATAGATTATGGAAGGGTTTGAATATCCCTCCATGCAACTCGTGTAATTGAGAACATTATCGTGGCCATCCAATGTCTTCAAAAACTCGACATTTCGCCATCCAAAGCATGACCCGTAATCTCCATTCACGATTGACTCGTTAATCTCTAATATCTTGTCAGGAACGTACATGAAATTGCCAAAATCGTCAAGTCTTGTATTTTGATAGATAGCATCGACAGCGTGATAATAATCATAGCTACTTTTTGATTCCCACTTGAACGTGTCACTATTCATGTACTCGATACTTGATTCCCCGTTAATGATGATGTTGTCCACTTCATACGTGGTATTCTTGTAACTCCACATGTTCGCCATATTATACTTGATCGGAGCTGCGGCTGACGTGTTCGCTACCAATGACGTGAAATCACCATTCCATCCTTGAACAGCAGTCTTGTTTATTGCCCCAAAAGAGATGTCAGAGACTGACGTGGAGTTTGTCATGGCCTCGTAAACCGGATTGAAATTAACAAATAACGTGAAGTTAGAATCGCTTTTACCCGGCGTTCCTGGATGACGAAGGATGGCGAAATGATACCACGTTTCCGGAGCGAGTGACATGATTTTATCGATACCTCCGAACGAAAACGAACCGTTGAAAAATGTCGTCGTCACGTACAACGTGCTATTGATGATCGAGAAAGAAAAATCGATCCCTGATGATATGTTATACCCGGCGAACGTGTCCATGATATTCGTGAACATTGCTATCGATGTATTCGGTGGCGTGTACATCCAATATGATATGAAGCTACTTTCTCTCACGTTCATGATATTCTGGTACAATAAATTCCAGCACGGGTACTGCGCGTCCATAGCGTCATGTTTCATGGAAGTCGGTATCATTGTCTCATTGATGTCGAAAACATTGTATTCCCATTGCCGTATCAATGCGACATCACCAGGGAGTGTCGAAACGATGAATGATGTCGGGTTTTCATCGCTTCCGTATAGCAATCCACCTGCTCCCTGGTAAATATCGCTAAAGCTTCCTTGCATCATGAACCTATCGACATTTCTCGAATAATTCGAGGAATCTGTCTGGTAGAAAGCATTGTTCACCGTGTTTATCGGGGCGATCGATGCGAGAACTGACGTGTAAAATGAATTGGTAATTTTCGCCGACGTGAATCCGACAACAAGATCTGATTTCCAATCAACTGACGGATCGTGATAGAGTAACTTGTATTGAATGTCGTATATTTTCAAATCGAAAACAGGCGATCCGACGTGAAAATCATACGGATCTACTTGTGCGTCATTAATATTAACAATGACGTTTGCTTTCGAGAAATGCTGGGAGTTAATGATCAAGTTCGTTTTCAAATTATACGTGACATCGTAATCATCATCTCCAAGAGAAATACTATCATTAGCGTTGATGAAATCCGTCAGTTTCACGATGATATTAGCTGACAAGCTCGCGTTTTTGTAAATCATCACGGGGATCTTGTACTTGATGACGAAGGTCTCCTTGAAGTTTGACGAGATGTAATTCGAAACCGGTAATATCATCAAATCTGGAGACGTGACACCGTCGTAAATTGTTGCATTGAATGCTAACGAAGAATACTCGCTACCGTTCATCAATAACTCCTTATCAAACACCGTGAAATTCATATACTCGATCGAAACGATGCAAGTTGAAGGACTCGCTATCGGAGGTGTCGTGTCAACGAAATAACCGTACACGTTGTACAGGAAGTAATTTCCTGATAAATATTCGATTTCTACTTGCGTGATGTTGACATCATCTATCCTCACAAAATATCCAGACGAATGAATCCAAGAATCGAAATCTTTAGCTTGTTTCTCGATCCCGATCGCCGTGAACTGAACTCCCGACACGATAATCATCATCGCTATCGAAATGATCGCTTTTTTCACGTTATTTAATCTTTTCATATCGCGTTTCACTCTTGGATGTCTTATTTGCCTTTTTACCGGTATTTTTCCCTTTCGGTGACATCTTGCTTGTCAGTTCATCCCTTTTTTTCTGGTTATGGCTTCGAAGCTTGTTACCAGATTTCTCTATCTTCTTCATTTCCCTGTGATAATCACGTCGTCTCTTGATGAACAGCACGTAGAAAATGAAAATGAAAAAAACTGCACACGCCATGACAATCAACAACGTCATTAACCACGTCGTCGACATGATGACATCAAAAACACCACTTTTTCTCGTCATCAACATGGAGAAAAACGACGAGCTTCCATTTATCGTCAAGTTTCCTTCCATGAAGTAAATGATCGACGTTTCGATACTATATACTCTCAAGATACCACCGGTTTCATTATAGACCGCGCGATCCGTCATCCATGATGAATGTCTCGTCCCTTGGTAATACGGGGACATGCCTTGCATCGAGACGGTATTGACGACGGAATTTAAAACGATGAATGCCTCCAACTCGGATGGCAAAACGACTCCTGAAGTAATGTTGACATCGTAATCATCAAGATCGATCGAAAACGACACGTTCATCTCGAATCCATCAAAGGACGGGTCACACAAAACACAATCATAACTCGCATTGATCTGGCCTTCTTTATAATAAGCACTGCACGGGCTGGCGATCATCACCAAGGACGTGAAAGTAATCACGCAAATTACAAAGGAGCGTAAAAGATGCGCGTTGTGCTTGTTTATATCGATCATGTCATCACCTGTTCGATTTAGTTATACATCGCATGGTGATTTAAATTTTGCGAACGGCAATGAAAAGGAGAAAAAAAAATAAAAATTTACAAGAATGACTTCTTTCGATAAGCATCGGCTTTCTTTTCTATTTCTTTTTTAGGTGCTTCTTTCTCCGGTTCGCGAGGTTTCTCTGCAACTTTTTGAGGTTTTTCTCCACCGACATTTATAACGACCTGAGGCCCAGATTTGACACCTTTACTTCCTAAAGCACCACCGCCTCTAGCGCGCATGAAAACGACTATCACGACCACGACTCCAACAACAACGATGATCAAGACCAAGGATGCCATTGGATTCGAGAACAAACCAGCAAAAGACGATGCAACATCTGCCCAGAACGCGTTCCATTGTTCAAGTATCGAAAGCCTTGGTTCTGGAGTTACTAACTTCCCTCCTGCACCACCAGGCGGGCCGATTATTATCGTGCCGTTTCCGTAGTATCTCGGATCATCTATTGGTAATCCTGTAGTCGTGAACACGAAATAATTATCAATGATGGTAGAAACGATGACGGAATATCGTATTCTCTCGATGATGAAGTTGTTGTTGACGGTGATCGACGTGATCGGGTTGACACTCGTCGTCTTGTATTGTTCTACATCCACTTGATCGGTGAAAATCGGGTTGTTAAGCAAATCTTTTGATCTTGGATCGTAATACGTGACCCATTTCGCCTGGCAATTGACTTTCTTCGCTTTTATATCCCACGACGGCTGGATGGTCATTCTCGGCTTCACGGTTACCTCGTCCGGTGCATCCTTGATGAGCTGGAGGCTGCTGGTAAAATTACCCATCTGCTGGTTCGATGCATTCGAGAAATACATCGGCATCGCAACACCTCTCGGTGACGCTTGCGTGTAAGATGTTATTTGTTCCTCGTCATTCGTGCTCGTCTCGGGAATAGCGTTTACCGAATGAATGTTAGACATCTCGTTTATTTTATCGTTCTTGGTGTCGTATGCAGGCGAATATCCAGGCATGTTTTTCTCTTTCACATCTTCAGAAAACGCCTGGGTTATTTGAGATGCATATTTCGAAGACTCCGACGTGTATGCATTTTTCACCGTCCCGTAACTCGTGCTGATGACGGTCGCATCGGACAAAACCGCGTATATTTCAACATCCGTGCCGTTAATATTTATCGTGTCGGTCACGAACGGGACAAGATGCATGTTGATCTCCGGAACGACAACAAGAGGAACATCTCCACCAACAGCCGAGAATATCTTGTTCTTGTCAAGTGACGTTGCCTTGTATTCGAACTGCTGTCGTATGGTCGCGACCTCGTTCACCTGGCTTCCTCCCATAAGATTCAATATTTCCCAATTTAGAAAAGGGCCATACGACCAATGCCACGTGTAAAATCTCGGGTCGGTTTTCGGCATGCTTCCAAAGCCTTTGCTGTTCAACCACCATCCGACATTGTTTGAATACGTAGCATCGATATCGTAACCAGCAGGAAGTCCTTCTTCAGCAACAAGAAGATAGTTCCTCGTGTCGTCAACGGTCTGGTTATCACCAGTAACGGGATCTTCTGTCGATTTCCATCCAGGCATCGACAATGTTTCCACGTAATTGACCGTGTCGGATGGAAGGATGACACTCGTGTACACGAGAAAATCGACAGCATAGTAGTATCTCCTGTACATGATAAGCGTGTTTCCGACTCGTGTTTGCGATATGACCGGAGCACCTTGTTCAGCTTGAGCGGTGGTGATCGGCGTGCCGTTTACATTCACGTTAAACGGATTCGATATTGCCCACGATAATTGCGTGTATCCTGGCTTGCTCCAGCTTCCAAGAGTTCCATCCACGTTATCAATGAGCGTCGTTCCACTGCTGTCATATATCTTCACGCGTGACATGCCACTCCTGACTTGATTGAACGAGAACTCGACCCTTTTCTCCGTCGTCGTGTCCCCCGAGACGGGGAACGCGAGAGGTAATGCCAACGAGACAGAAAACGCGAAAAGAAACAGTAAAGAGAATGTACGTTTTCTTGTTATGATGTTCATCTTGGCATCACCTTTACAATCCTTTCAACATCATTTCCCCGTACATGAACTTGACTGACGTGAGATTCGCTGTTGAAATATCAACGTGAAATTCATAGTGATGGAATCCTCTCGCGAGGAACACGTAGTAGATCACTGACTTGTTACCGTTCTGGAGATCGATCGCACGCATGAGGTTTCCGGGGGTGCTGATAGAAAACGGATCCTGGAAAATGTTCAACAAATCAACCGCCGTGGCATTGTCAACAGCACCGTCAAACGTGAAGTTGATGTAGAAGTACGAAACCGTGCCGTTATACAAGTTCGGATGCCACGACGGGGAATATCCAGAATCGCTCCCGTTCGCTGCATTCATCTGCAAGAAAATCGTGTCGTCACCAGCATAGTCCAATCCCATCGTGCTGTTGAAGACATACGCGTTGAATGACGACGGATCCTTGTAAACTTTCATGATATACACGCCATTTTGCGAGATGAAAACGTAGAAATCCGCAAATTGAACATACCCTGATATGTTTGTCGTGAATTCAAGAACGAAACCGGTGATGTTATTCCCACCAAACACGTCTCCTATTCGCAAGTTGGCATCTGCTGCCGAACCGTTGACACCACGTATCCACGATCGGTAAAATAAGAATGTCGAATTGTCTTCCGGATTCTCCGTCACGAACGCTTTTAATGAATACTCGGTCGTCATGTTCGTGAAATCACCGTCGTTGTAGATGTTGATCTTCACCTTTTCCGACGATTCTGACGGGAAACCGAAAAGTGATGCACTCAAAGCCCATGCACTCAAAAGGAAAGCGATGATGATAACTCCAATCGTCGCCCATGTTTTCCACGACGAAAAAAACGCTTTCGTTTTTTTCGGGTCTATCTTCGTCAGTTCGAGACGAGCGTCACGATTATGAGTCGTCTGCCGATATTTTTTTGCCTGTGACATGTAAAAATCACTTTATATGTTGTTCAACATAATGAGATGACGATAGCGTTAAAAAAGTTTACGTGCATGCTGTTGAAAAAATATTCGATCAGTCGCGATCCATCCGTTCGCAAAATTGATGATTCCAATTGATGAAAAAACATGAAGCATTCGTCCGTTCGCAAATCGATGCAAATATTTATAAGACGGTGTTTGTATTATCGAGATGATACACCATGTTCGACATTAAAAACGTATCTTGTAACTTCTTCATGTTGTTTCCTTGCGATTGCAAGACACATTATGAATGCAAGACATTTATAGACAAAAACGAGTTCACGAAATTCGTCGAGGACGCGTGCATCGCGTTCAGGACGGAAACCATTACCGAGAAGTTTCCTATCATCGCCGGCATAACAAAAGGAGATCCGTTAGAAGATTATTTCGTGTACAAGTTCAGCGCGAGCGATCCGAAAGAAAAACCGTCGAAAGTCAAGTGGATCGGCGAAGGAACTATACATTCATTGATGATGAACGATACAAAGAAAAAAGATTTTTTCTTCGTTATGAACAAGGAAGTCTTCATCATCAAGTCGAAAAACATCGAGAAAATTCACGGTCTCTGCGTTGACATGATCGAAAGAAATACCTAATTTTTCTTTTTCCGTTTTTCCGTTCGCAACCTTAAACTACATTATTTTTAGCGAACGGACATACGACATGTAATATCCATCTTGTTTTAACGTCATATCTCCTTCAACGATAACCTTTTGTTTCAAAAGACGAGCAGGATTTACCATCCTATGTTTTATTGTTTTTCCACTACGTTTGTCGAAGAAATAAACCTTGCTTTGACTTTCACTGTAAAGACCGAGAGATGATGATGAAATGTAAATAAGAACAATTCTACCATTACTTTCCTTCAACGTCAAGTAAAAATAATCGACGCGCATCTTTTTTTCGACGTTAAACACTTTCGGGTTGCTCGTGGCAATGATGATTCCAGCGATCTTTGTAAGAGACATGTTTCCACCTGCGAACGGACAAAAAAATACGATTGATAGATTTTTATAATTATCAAAGAAAAAAAGAGATTATGGATCGTTCGATTCGACTCCCTCGTCCGTGTCCTCGACTTCCACGCTTTCGGGGGAAGGAGGGGTAGGTGCATCGAGGGTACTGATTTCGGCAGGAATATCCCGTGCCGGGAGAACGATCTTGAGACCGCGGAATGTCCGGTAGCCGGTCTTGTCGTGATTTTCACAATCGGCCTTTGGACACTTGTATTCAACCTTGCGTTCGTCCACGTTAATAAAAACGACATCCCTCCCACCGAGCGGCCGATGACACAAAGCGCAGCACAACTTGCCGGCTGGAATGAGCGTTTTTAACTGCTCAACGACAATTGCTTTCAACTGTTCTGTTCCTGGCATAGTGATCAACTTGTTTTTTCGTTGTCATGTTAATAATATTATCCGAGACTTATAAAGTTTTCTATCACTTCGTCGTAAATTTGCGAACGGATACGATTTGATGCGTGAATTCT